>Ga0209344_10003548_pt1 | contig 15287 bp, 11 predicted proteins | sample Cruoilmetagenom6_FD_187293 | JGI IMG/M metagenome (GOLD analysis project Ga0209344, IMG submission 187293) | Oil polluted marine microbial communities from Coal Oil Point, Santa Barbara, California, USA - Santa Barbara Oil Seep Sample 6 (SPAdes)... | ecosystem: Environmental > Aquatic > Marine...
GGCAGCATCTGCAGTACGCAAAATAGCACCAATATTTCCAGGTTTTTCTGGAGCTTCGGCAATTAAAAGTAAGGGGTTTGGCGTATTGAATTTTAGGTTTTCAATGGCGGATTCTTTTGTTTTTGCTATAGCTATAATGCCTTCGGTGGTACTTCTATATGCTAGTTTTTGATATACTTCTTTAGAAACTTCTATGATTTCCACTCCTGAAAGTTGAAACTTGTTTCGTTTTTCTTCCGAAAATAATTCAGGATAAAATAAAATAGTCGCTATTTCATAATTTGCTTTTAAAGCTAAAGAAACTTCCCGCTCTCCTTCAATTAGAAATAATCCGGACTTTTTTCTGTTTTTAGATTTATCTTTAAGTAGCACTAATTCTTTAATATAAGAGTTTTGAGTACTTGTTATTTTCTTAAAAGTCATAGAATTACTTATATTGTGAGCACAAATTTACATTATCATGAAACAAAAACTACTTTTTTTAATTACTTTATTTTTTTCGCTGATAGCTCAGGCACAAGGCGACGCTTCATTTGTCATGACACCAAATTGCCAAGGAGCAACAGCAACAATTACAGGAGATACAGGTGGTACTTTTGCATTCAATCCAATTCCTCCAGATGGTGCAACTATTGATCCTGTTACAGGAACAGCAACTAATTGTTTATATGGAGAAACATATACCGTAGAATATACAACTAGCGGTGTTCTTTCAGAAACATCTAGTGAGACGTTTACCGTTTTTTTTGAGGCAGATGCTAGTTTTTTTATGACACCAACTTGTGATGGAGCTATTGCTACTATAACTGGTGATTTAGGAGGAGTGTTTTTTTTTAATCCAATTCCTGCAGATGGAGTAACTTTGGACTCTAGTACAGGAACAGTAACCAATGCTGTTTCAGGAATGACCTATACTTTAAGGTATGCTACATCTGGAATTTGTCAAGCATTTTCTATAGAATCTTTTACCGTTATTTCTCAAGATGATAGTTCATTTGTTATGAATTCAAATTGTGAAGGAGTAGGAGCTACAGCAACTATAACAGGAGTTTCTGGGGGCTTGTTCAATTTTAATCCACTTCCTACAGATAATGCTTTAATAAATGAGTTTACTGGAGAAATTACTAATGGAGTGCTTGGTACTACTTATACTGTAGAGTATACTGTTTCTGGCTCTTGTCCATCAACCTCCATAGATTCTGTGACTATATCTGCAAATCCCACGATACAACAACCAAATGATATGGCAGTCTGTAGTCTTTATGAATTTGATGTAGATTTTAATTTAAACGCACAAATAGAAGTAATAACAGGAGGAGCTACTTGTAGAATTGTTACATTTTATGATAGCTTAGTAGATGCTCAAAATGCAACAAATGCAATAGTAAATACAGATAACTATAATAGTTATAGTAGTAATCCATTTACTATATACGTTAGAGTAGAAGATATTGCTTCTGGAGATTTTGAAATAACTGATTTTGATTTAATTGTTAATTTAATACCAGAAATATATGGATCAGAAATTATAGAATGTATAAATAGTACTGGTGTTACTGCATTTACTTTATCAGACATGAGTTTGGAAATAACTAACGGAAACACAGATTATTCTGTTTCTTATTATGCTTCATTTAATAATGCAGAAAATGAAACAAATGCATTGCCAGAAATCTATGAAGTAATAAATAACCAAAGCGTTTACGCAAGGGTTAATAGTTTAACAAGCACATGTTATGACATAGTAGAATGCTATTTAAATGTAAATAATGGTGTAGATTTAAATAATCTTGAAGGCCTAATTTTATGTGGTACTAATGAGGTTGCACAGTTTGATTTAGTTACGCATGTAAACCAATTTATTAATGGGAATTTAGCAGAATTAACTTTTTATACTTCTCAAGAAGACGCAGAGAATGAGACTAATTCTATTTTTCCTGCAGATAATTATACAAATACTAGTGATCCTCAAACCATTTTTGTTCGAGCACAACATGTCATTTCGGGATGCTTAACTTATGGTAGTTTTATTTTATATGTAGAAAATTATGATGATTTAGTTATAAATGCACCAACACCATTAATAGTATGTGATTTTGATGGAGCAGAAGATGGTTTGTATATATTTGATTTAAGTCAAAAAAATGCTGAAATTTTAGAGGGATTATCTAATTATCATTTTATTACTTATCATGAAACACAGGAAGATGCCGATCTAGGAGTTAACGAACTTAATGCAACACAGTATTATAATACAATTCCAAACCTACAAACAATATTTGTTAGAGTTATAAATCCTAATATTTTTTGTCCAGCGTTTACAACATTAGATTTAATTGTAGATACAGATTGCCAAGTATCTTGTGAAGAGAACGTTACTTTCTGTTATGGTAATAATAATACAACACAATATACCTATAGCAATGATAATGGAGTGCCAATGACAGTAATATTTAATGCAGGACAGGTAGAAGTTGATTACGATCAATTAGTAGTATTAGATTCTGATGGTGTAACTAATTTAAATGCTACCAATCCCTACGGAAACAATGGTGATATAACAGGGTTAACATTTACATCAACAGGTGATACTATAACAATTTATGTGCAATCTGATGGTTCCATAAGTTGTGAAACGGATAATTATGTTGAAATTGATTTTAATGTATTCTGTTATGTATCAATCGGATCTATTGAAGTGAATGCATTTTTAGACGAAAATAGTGACACTTTATTTGATGCTTCAGAAGTAAACTTTAGTAATGGTGTTTTTTCTTATGAAGTAAATAATGATGGAATAACTAATTATGTGAATTCTTCTTCGGGAAGTTTCATTATTCCTAATTCACAAGAAGGAGATACCTATGATATAGGTTTCATAATGTTTGATGCATTTAATAATTGTTTAGCGCAAACGTTTACATTAGTTGAAGATGTTGTTGCAGTTGAAGGAGATATAACAGAAGTTAATTTTCCACTAACATCCATTTCAGAATGTAATGACATTGCTGTTTACTTATTATCTAATGCGCCACCAAGACCTGGAATAATATATAATAACACTTTAGTTGTTGAAAATTTAGGAATCGGACAAGTCTCGGGTGCTGTAGAATTTACCTATGATGCAACAATAACGTTGAATAATGTTTACAATGTAGACTCCGGAAATACAATTACTAACACTGCTACAGGGTTTATTTTAAACTTTAATAATTTATTACCAAGAAGTGAAGAGCAAGTAAATATCCAACTTAACATTCCAACAAATTTAAATATTGGTGATCTTATCACTAACTCAGCAATATATAATGTTAATGATATTAATTTAGAGAATAACGAATCTGTATTAACCCAAGAGGTAGTAAATTCTTATGATCCGAATAATAAATTAGAATCTCACGGACCAGAAATTAAGTTAGACGATTTTACAAACGAAGATTATTTATATTACACCATTAATTTTCAAAACTTGGGTACTGCCGAAGCTTTAGATATTAGAGTAGAAGATGTTTTAGATGCACAATTAGACGCAAGTACATTTAAAATGCTAAACGCTAGTCATGATTATATGCTAACAAGAGTAAATAATAATTTAACCTGGCAATTTGAAGACATTAATTTGCCAAGTGAAAGTATGGATGAACCCAATAGTCATGGTTTTGTGTATTTTAAAATAAAGCCATTAGCTGGTTACCAAGATGGAGATATTATACCTAATGTTGCAGATATTTATTTCGATTTTAATCCTGCAATTACTACAAATACCTTCGAGACTAAATTTGTAACAACACTTTCTGTTGGAGAATTTTCAACAATAAGTTATACCATGTATCCTAATCCAGCAAATAGCACGGTTAACATAGAGTTTAATAACGCTGTAGCGGAAAAAATAGTAGTTAGCATTTATAATGTACAAGGTAAATTAGTAAACAAACCAAGTACGACTTCTGATGGAACGAAGCTGAGCTTTAATGTGTCTCATTTATCTCAAGGAATGTATTTTGTAGCACTTAAAGGCGAAAGCTTTAATAGGATAGAGAAGTTAATTGTGAAATAAGAATAAATAAAGCAATGTTTTGGAAGCAACCATTCGTACTTTTTTGCATCTATTAAAAAAACAATAGATGTATTATGAAAAAATATGGATTAGTTATTTTAGTTGCTTTACTAGCATTTAGTTGTGATTCGGAAGAGGATAATTCGGATACGGAAAGAATACTTGTAGAACAGACCTTAATTGTTAGTGATAACCTTTATGGGAATGGAGATGAAGAGCTTGTGAGTCAAAATATGGTGATAACAAACCAAAATGCTTGGGATGCTTTAATAGCGCAATTAGACTCTGTAAATAATGTTTCGGGGCATTTTTCGGAAACAGCTATTGATTTCTCGCTATATACCGTTATTGCTGTATTAGATGAAATAAAAGGAAGCGGAGGCCATAGTTTAGAATTAAGTATAATGTCTAATACTGAAAATATCCTTGTCCATGTTACAGATCTAGCACCAGAAGGAAATGCAACAACTGTAATTACACAGCCATTTATTATTGTTAAAATATCAAATTCAGATATGCCTATTGTTTTCGAATAATACAATATGTTATATAAATCATAAAAAAGCTTTCGTTTTACGGAAGCTTTTTTTGTAATGATTATTTTTACAATTCGACATAGTAACAAACCAAAAAAAAATGATGAAAAATTACATTTTTGCAATTGCCTTAGTAATTACATTTTCGGCATGTAAACAAAGCACAAAAACAGAAGAAGCTACAGAAAGTGTAGAAGAAGTACTAGTAGAAACTCCAGCAGTTAGCTATCCAGAAAACCTTACTAAGGTATTTGATGCGCATGGCGGAATTGACAAATGGAAATCCATGAAGTCCTTGGCTTTCACAATGGAAAAACCAGGCGGGAAAGAAGTGATAACCACTAACTTAATTTCAAGAGAAGCTTTAGTAGATAACCCAAAAGAAAGTATTGGTTTTGATGGTGAAAAAGCATGGTTTGTAAATAAAACAGAAGGAGATTACAACGGGAAAATGGCGAAATTTAAATACAACTTAATGTTCTATTTCTATGCGATGCCTTTTATCTTGTCTGATGACGGAATTAATTATGCAGATGCAGAACCTTTAGTTTTTGAAGGTGTAACCTACCCAGGAATACAAGTAACCTATAACGCAGGAGTTGGTGAAACACCAGAAGATCGTTATGTGTTATATTACAACCCTACAACATACCAAATGGAATGGTTAGGCTATACGGTTTCTTTTGTACCAGGAATAGATAAAAAAGAATTACACTTTAGAAGATATAGTAATTGGCAAAAAGTAAATGGTTTATTATTACCTAAAACAAGCGTGAATTATGGTTTTAAAGACGACAAACCAACAGAAGCTACAAAGAGTACCGATTTTATAGATGTTCAAATTACAGATACAGCTATGCCATCTAGTACATTTGCTAAACCTGAAAATGGAGAATTCGCAAACTAAGCGTTCTTTTCAACCCTAAAAAAAAGCGAAAATTATTTTTATAATGTTCGCTTTTTTTATTTCCTATTTTTATAACTAATTAGGAGAAATAGGTCTATGTAAGCCAGGAATTTCTAGCATCACTTTACGTAACTCGTTTTTTAAAGTGTAACTCGTAAAATCCGGATAAGCAGTAAGTCTGTTAAAATTTTGTGGTGTAAAAACTAAAGTTCCTGTAGGTATCGCTTCAAAGTTTTTATAAGGAGCTGTCGTTTTTAAATTGGTTTCTAAAACTAGAATTTTTTCAAAAGTAGAACTGTCAAAAAAAGAATAACTCTTTTTATCTATTTTCTTTAACTCTATGGTTTGTGCAAAAGAAATAGCACTAATAAAGAGTGCGGATAATAATAATGTCTTTTTCATAACCTATGGTTTTTGTGCTACTAAGATACAAGAATTAATTATATTTTACTATCCTGATAATTTACCAGTAAAGCAACCACATAACTATAACTTTCCATACCTCCTTTTTGATTGTTGGCTTTTAAAAAGTTGGTGTACACCAGTTTAAAAATAGGCTCTGTTATGTTTTGATAACTTTGCCAGAATGCTTGTGTTTCTTGGTAGTTCTTTATAATTCCGAGGTTCATAGTATCTAGCAATTCTTCATAAGCAATAGGATCTCTTCGGTATACTTCCAATAAACAATGTTTTAATCCGAAGGTGAAACCAGAATACTTAAAGTAGATATCCGGATTATTGGTTGCCGCTAAAAAACCAATAAAATTGGCTTCGTTTTCTGCAGCATAGCCTAATTGATGGGCCACTTCATGGGAAGCGGTTGTTGGAAATTTATATTCCGGAATTAGGGCATCTACTTGCGCTTCATTGGTCAGCGGATTTAAATACCCCGAAAATCCCATGTAGGTTAATGGGATACTAAATAAGGATTTTTTTATACTCTTCGGATGGTATTTTAAATGCGGAAAATGTTCCTCTAAAACGGCATAGCCATTTGGGACTTGTTGTAATAATTCCGATTTGCTATACGGCATTTCTACCTTTACCGTATCGTTTTTAGTGATTTGAAGATGCAAAGTATTCGACTTTTCAATCAGCTGTTTGGTAACCGTTATTAATTTTTCTGTAGTATAATCTGCTTCTAGGCGGAGGTTTTTGTGTAATGGCAATCTGTAATAATTCATTGCCCAAAAAAGATGAAAGGCGAAATAAAATATAGAAACAGCAGCAAAAATATCTATCAACCAATTTTTGGTGTCTTTTATAATTCTTCTTCTGTTTTTAACAAACCAGCGAATCATGTATATAATAGAAAAGGCATAGAATAAATCGCCAAAGGAAAACGGAATCCATCCTAAAGTATATCTAAAAAGCTTCGAAATTATAGGATACAAACCGTTACTGTAGTATTTCTCTATAAATTCAGGATAGTTAGAAAGCAACTTCACTATAAAATAAAGTGGTACTATAGAAAAAGCAATATAAGGTTTTGGGTTTTTCAGCATCTTTCAAAAGTAAGCAAATGTTTGTAAAAGACTATTCGTATCTTTGCACTTTCAAAAATATATACAAATGAATTCAGAAATAAGACAACTAGAACCACAACAACTTTGGAATAAGTTTGCAGACCTTAATGCAGTGCCAAGAGCATCCAAAAAAGAAGAACGTGTTATTGCGTTTATGAAAGATTTTGGAACAAAACTTGGTTTAGAAGTTATAGAAGATGAAGTAGGGAATGTTATCATTAAAAAACCTGCTACTTCTGGAATGGAAGATAGAGTTACCATTGTAATGCAATCGCATTTAGATATGGTACACCAAAAAAATAACGATACAGAATTCGATTTCGATACACAAGGAATTGATATGTATGTAGAAGGAGATTGGGTACGTGCCAAAGGAACTACGCTTGGAGCAGACAACGGTTTAGGGGTTGCAACAATCATGGCGATTCTAGAAAGTACAGACATTGCACATCCTGCAATAGAAGCTTTGTTTACTATTGACGAAGAAACTGGAATGACAGGTGCAATGGGTTTAAAAGGAGGTTTGCTGGAAGGCGGAATCTTACTAAACTTAGATACCGAAGAAGATGATGAGATTGGTGTTGGTTGTGCCGGCGGAATTGATGTTACAGCAACTAGAGAATATAAAGTAGAAGAAACTCCAGAATTTAAAATGGGTTTTGCTATTAGCGTTAATGGTTTGCAAGGCGGACATTCTGGAATGCAAATACACGAAGGTTTAGGAAATGCGAACAAAATTATGAATCGTGTTTTATTTGACGGATTTGAAAACTTTGGTTTACGTATTTCTGAAATCAATGGTGGAAGCTTACGTAATGCAATTCCAAGAGAAAGTAACGCAATAGTTGCTATCGATGCGGTGCATGAAGCTGCTTTTATTTCGGAAATGGAAGAAATGGCAAAAACCATTAAAGCCGAATTAAGAACGATGGAACCGGATTTAGAAATTACAGTTTCTAAAACGGAAACACCAGAAACAATCATGGATCTTGGTGTACAAGAAGGAATAACAAGAGCAATTTATGCGGCTTGTAATGGCGTGTACAGAATGAGTGCAGAGATTCCTGGTTTGGTAGAAACATCGAATAATATTGCGAGAGTAATTATTAAAGATGGTGCCATTAAAATAGGATGTTTAACGCGTTCTTCGGTAGAGAGTTCTAAAGACGATTTAGCAAATACGCTTCGTGCAACTTTTGAACTTACTGGTTGTGAGGTAGAACTTTCGGGAGATTATCCTGGTTGGGCTCCAAATATGGATTCTTCTATCTTAAAAGTATTAGATGCGTTATATGAAAAAATGAATGGAGAGAAAGCACATGTTGCTGCTTGTCACGCCGGATTAGAATGTGGTATTCTTGGAACGCATTACCCAGAAATGGAAATGATTAGTTTTGGGCCAACCATTAAAGGAGCACACTCTCCAGATGAAAGAGCAAGTATTTCTTCTGCTCAAAAATACTGGAAGTTTGTTTTAGCAATTTTGAAAGAGATTCCTAAGAAGTAAAGACGTAAATATAATATAGTAGAAAATAAAAAAGCAGCTCATCGAGCTGCTTTTTTTATGGAATATAATTAGAAATTATTTTTCAATTCCCATTATTTCTAAATCGAATACTAGGTTTGTGTTTCCTGGAATTGGTCCCATTCCATTTTCACCATAACCTAAATAACTAGGAATAAAAACGTGTGCTTTATCACCAACATTCATATTAAGCATTGCTTCTCTAAATCCTGGAACAAGCTGTGCAGTTTCATTATAGATCATAGCAAAAGGTTTATAACCCTTAGCTTTATCTCGTTGTTCATTGTATTGGTCATTGTCTTTTGCAACTTGAACCCAGCTAGTATCAAACAATTTTCCATCTTCAAAGTATCCAGCGTAATTAACTAGAACTTTATCTGTAGAAGTAGGTTTTACACCATTTTTAGCTTCGTCAATAATCATTACTAAGCCAGTAGGAAGTGTTTTGATGGTTCCTTTTAAAGCTTCGTTCTTTTTTAAGAAGTTTTCTGTCGCTTGTTTTGCTTGTTCTTTCAGTTTTTCTTCTGCTTCTTCTTTAAGTCTTTTTGTGTTTTCAGCAATTTTAGGTAATTCTTCTGTATACACTTTAGGAGCATCAAAAGCTTTGGCTGCTTTACCTTTTCTTACAATGTTAAGTTCATTAATAACCACATCAATAAAAGGTTTGTTGCTTGGTTTTTCTATTTTCACGTTAGAAATACTGTCTTGTACATCTAATCCTAAAACTACTTCACCAAATACAGCGTGACAACTAACTCTTGGATTGTCACATTTTTTTAAGTTTCCTTGTGCGTCAAATGCATCTAGGTTTGGTGTAGGACCTTCGGTTATAAAAAACTGACTTCCGTTAGTGTTCGTGCCAGAATTTGCCATAGATAAGATTCCTGGTTTGTTATGTCTTAAATCTGGGTTAAACTCATCTGTAAACTTATATCCAGGGTCTCCAGATCCAGTTCCTGTAGGATCTCCACCTTGAATCATAAACTTATCGATTACTCTATGAAAAATAATACCATTATAATATCTTTTTCCCTTTAAAGAATCGGCAACATTTGGATGTGTTCCTTCCGCTAGAGCAACAAAGTTTGCAACAGTAACTGGTGCTTGCTCAAAATACAATTTAGCAACCATAGTACCTTTATTAGTTACAAATTCTGCGTAAAGACCATCTTCAAGATCTGGGTATTTATCTTGACAAGAGGTAGCACTTAATAAAAGCGCTAGAATAAAAACTTTCATAGTTTGTTTTAAAAAATTCATATTAATTAGATTGATTTTGGGTTATTGAATTTACAGTTACTTCGCATATTAATGGGATACTAGTACCTATTCTATTGTTATCTCCATAATAGCCATACGCTTTTGGTGAAGGAAAAAGAAAGGTAACAGTTTCGCCAGATTTCATAAGTTTCAAACCTTCACGTAAACCAGTAAAAAGTTCTTGTTTATCCATTGCGTAGTTTTGGGTTCTTAATTCTTCTTTAGTATAGATTAGGTTTCCGTTTAGAGACTTTACATTGTAATTAAAATTTACAATATCACCAAAATTTGGTGTTATTAAGCTGTCTTGTATTTTGGTATTGTAGTAATACCAAAAGCCACTTTGCGAAGCGATATAATTATTCTTCGGGTTTTTATCCATAATAGCCTCTATACTAACTTGTTCTTTAGCGTATAGTTCTTTGTTTCTTGCTACCGATTCTTCAATAAAAGAACCTGAAGTTGCAGAAATAGGTCTTCTTGCTTCTGGTGATTTACAAGAAACTAATAGAATTAAAATACATGGTATTAATAAAAACTTATTCATTGTTTAAAGCCTTTTTATAGCTTGGTAATATACTAATAAATTTTTCAACGGTTTCATTTAAATCGGTATCGCTTTTACCTCCAGCAGCATTCGTATGTCCGCCACCAGAAAAATGGGCTCTTGAAAATTCATTTACAGAAAATTCTCCTTTAGAGCGTAACGATATTTTGATGATATTTTGCTTTTGATCTTCTATAAAAATTGCTGCAAAAATAATATTTTGTAGCGATAGCGCATAGTTAACAAAACCTTCTGTATCTCCTTTTTTATAATCAAAGTTATTTAGTTCTTGTTGAGATAGCGTTATATACGCCGTTCTGTATTCTGGTAAAACTTTTAGATTACTTAATGTGCAACCTAATAATTGTAATCTGTTATAGCTATTTGTATCGTAAATAGCATTGTGTATTTCAGCGTTTTCTGCTCCTTTATCTATTAAGTCGGCAATCACTTTATGTGTTGTAGCTGTCGTAGAAGAAAATCGGAAAGAACCAGTATCTGTCATGATTCCAGTATATAGGCAGGTCGCGATATCTGCATCTATCTTATCTACATCTGATAACATATCTATAAAATGATATACCATTTCACAAGTAGAACTCATGCGCACATCACTATAGGTGTATAAAGCATAATCATCTGGCTGTTGGTGATGATCAATCATTATTTTTATGGCTTCACTTTTAGCAAGAACAGGCTCCATATCTCCAGTTCTGTTTAGTGCATTAAAGTCTAAAGTGAAAAGGATTTCAGCTTGCTCAATTAGGCGTTCACTCGCTTCCGTTTGCGCGTCATATTTTAAAACAGCGGCTTCACTAGGCATCCATTTTAAAAAATCTGGATAATCGTTCGGTGCAATAACGCGCACTTCATGATTGTATTTTAAAAGATATAAGTATAGCCCTAAAGTAGAGCCAATTGCATCTCCGTCTGGGTTTTTATGAGGAACAATCACAATTTTTTTAGGAGATTGTAGTAGTGTTTTTATATCGGTAATGTCTTGTTTTTTCATAGGTAGCGAAGATACAATTTTTTACTAATGGATTATATGGTTTTTATGAAGAAATACATTACTTTTGCAAAAAATTATTATAAAAAAATGGCAACAAATAGAACATTTACAATGCTTAAACCAGATTCTGTTGAAAAAGGGAATATTGGTGCAATTTTAGAAAAAATTACTGCTTCAGGTTTTAGAATCGTAGCATTAAAGTTAACGCACATGACAACTGCAGATGCGCAAGCATTTTATGCAGTACACAACGAACGTCCTTTCTTCGGAGAATTAGTGGAATACATGACACGCGGACCAGTTGTAGCAGCAATCTTAGAAAAAGATAATGCAGTGGAAGATTTTAGAACTTTAATTGGAGCTACTAATCCAGCAGACGCAGCAGAAGGTACTATACGTAAACTATATGCAGCATCTATTGGTGAAAATGCAGTACACGGAAGTGATAGTGATGAAAATGCAGCTATTGAAGGTGCTTTTCATTTTTCTGGAAGAGAAATGTTCTAGAACATTCATATAATCTTATTAAAAAAAAGCCTGCAATTTGCAGGCTTTTTTTGTTTCTGTAAGCTAGCTAACAATAAAATTGAAATAACTGTGGTATATTTAGAAAAAAATTCAAATGAAAAAATCTACCAAACTATTATTTGTTTTATGCTTACTAGCAATTACTTCTTATGCGCAAGAAACGCAAAAAAGTATTACCGCTTTTGTTAAAGAGACAAATGCAGTAGTTACCGTAAATGAAAACACACAAATTGCAAGTTTTATTAAGTTTCAACAGAATAGCCCTTTAGCTATAGAAGGAGTATCCTTGGAGGCAAAAGCACTTGCTTTCTTAGAAAAACATAAAGCGATATTTAATATAAAAACGCTAAGCGATTCTTTTATTGCAGATGACATAATAACAGATGCTTACGGATGGAAACATTTAACGTTAAATCAAGTGTATAATGGTGTTTCTGTATATGATGGTAAATTAAAGTTTCATTTTAATACCGAAAATAAGTTAACTGCTATTAACGGTAATTATATACCAAACATCAAACTGAACGCTACCGCAAATATATCTGCAACTATAGCTAATCAAATAGCAATGGAAGCTGTTCAGAATCAAAAAATAAATGGATCTGGAGTTCCTTTAAAAATAAATAGAAATACATTATATGTTTTTCAAAAAGGATTAGCACAAGGCAATTTTAATGCAAAGCATCTTGTTTATGAAGTGGAAGTTAGAAATGATAAAGATGTAAGAGAGTTTATTTTTGTTAATGCGCATACACAAGAAATTGTAGAGCAATTTACAGGAATGGCCAATGCGTTACATAGAGTTGTTTACGAAAATAATATAGGTAATACCGTTTGGGAAGAAGGTGATGCCTTACCAGGAACATTATCAAGCTGGCAAATAAATGAGGTAGAAACTTCTGCGCAAGTATATCATTTATTCAACCATACTTTTGGTTTTGACTCGTATGATGGTAATGGAGCACAAATGCGAACCGTAAATAATGATCCAAATGTTGCAAATGCTAGTTGGAATGGCTCCACAACAAACTACCGCGATGGTACTGCAGCAGATGATGTAATTGCCCATGAATGGGGACACGCATATACCGAATATACTAGTGGTTTAATTTATGCTTGGCAAGCTGGAGCTATTAATGAATCGTACTCCGATATTTGGGGCGAAACGGTAGATTTACTCAATAATTATGAAGATGAAGGTGAAGACCTTTCCTTAAGAACCAATTGCGGTAGTTCGCTGAGATGGAGAATGGGAGAAGATGCATCTTTTTTCTCTGCACCAATACGTGATCTTTGGGATCCTACGTGTAATAATGCACCAGGAAAAGTTACAGATAATAATTATCATTGTGCAGAGAGTGATTCTGGTGGTGTACATGTTAATTCAGGAGTGCCAAATCATGCCTATGCTTTATTAGTAGATGGAGGAACGTATAACGGACAAACCATTAACGGTATTGGTTTTACCAAAGCAGCTCATATTTTTTGGAGAGCGCAAAGCACGTATCTAACAGCTACAAGTGATTTTACAGTGTTAGCAAATGCATTAGAAGCTTCTTGTACCGATTTAATAGGAATAAACTTAGAAGGACTTACAACTACAAGTACACCGGCAGGACCTTCAGGAGAAATAATAACAACAGCAGATTTTGATGAATTAATAAAAGTATTATTAGCAGTAGAGTTTCGCATTTTTCCAGATCAATGTGGCTTTACTCCAATTTTAATAGAGACACCAGTTTTATGTGAAGCTGCAACAAATAATCCTGTGTTTTTGGAAGATTGGGAATCTGGTTTGGGTACTTGGATAGCTACCGAATTACCAAGCAATCCTGCAACTTGGGAGTCTAGACCTTGGGATATAAGTGCTAGTTTACCAAATGGTAGAGTAGGGCAAGCTGTTTTTGGTGCAGATCCAATAAATGGTGATTGTGCTACAGATTTGCAAAATGGAATAATTAGATTAGAAAGTCCCTTAATTACATTACCAGACTTTTCAGATGGTATTTATGAAATGGCTTTTGATCATTATGTTGCAACAGAATCACAATGGGATGGCGGAAACATAAAGTATAGTGTAACCAACGGGCTTACGTGGAATGTTATACCAAGTAACGCATTTACACATAATGCATACAATAGTGCCTTAAACATTAACGGAAATGATAATCCAATGCTAGGAGAGGTTGCTTTTACAGGTACTAATGGTGGTTCTATTACTGGTAGTTGGGGGAAAAGTATTATAGATTTATCGGTTCTTGGTCTTGGTGCTAATAGCACTGTTAGATTTAGATGGGAATTAGGTACCGATGGTTGTAATGGTATTGAAGGTTGGTATTTAGATGATGTGGTAGTTTATAACTGTGAAAGAATTTTATCGGTTAGTGAATTTGAAACTTTAAATAACAGTATTAAAGTATTTCCAAATCCTTCTAGAGGATTATTTACATTAATGAAAACACAAAATATAGATTTAGGTTTTGCTACTATTCATGATATGAATGGTAGATTTATTAAGCAAATAGATTTAAGTACGATGCAGGTGGAAAAACAAATGGATATTGCAGATTTTGCTTCCGGTATTTATTTTATGACGGTAACTTCATTAGAAAGTAAAACGGTTATAAAACTTGTGAAAGAATAGTTATATTATAATAACTTAAAAAAAAGCACAGCTAGTAATAGTTGTGCTTTTATTGGTTATTTACATAAGAGAGTATGAAAACGAAGCTACATATATTTAAAGTTGTTGCTAAACACTTGAGCTTTACCAAAGCCGCAGAACAATTATTTGTTTCGCAACCAGCTATTTCTAAATCTATTAAAAATTTAGAGGAAGAATACAAAACAACGTTTTTTACCAGAAAGAGAAACTCTATAGAACTTACAGCAGAAGGGAAGTCCTTTCTTTTATATACCAATAGAATACTGGCTGTTTTTGCCGAAATGGAGGAGCAGTTTCTACACAAAAAAGACGTTTTCCCAGAGGTTATTGAATTGGGCGTTAGTACGACATTGTCTAATTATATAATTCCTAAAATAATAGCAAAGTTTAGAGAACAGTTTCCTCAGACAAAATTTAAAATAATAAGTGATAATTCAGCCCATATTGAAGACTTTATTCTAAATGAAGAAATAGATTTTGGTATTACCGAAGGTAGTATTTCTAACACTAAATTACATTTTGAAAAGTTTATAAAAGACGAAATTGTATTGGTTACCAATGTGAATAATAATCTTTTTAAGAAAGGCAGTATCACTATGGAAACGCTGCAAGAAATCCCTATTATTGAACGAGAAAAAGGTTCTGGGACAAGAACTATTATAGATGCGTTTCTATTGCAAAATAATATAAAAAAGCTAAATAGTGTTGTATCCTTGAATAGTAC
>Ga0209344_10003549_pt1 | contig 15286 bp, 21 predicted proteins | sample Cruoilmetagenom6_FD_187293 | JGI IMG/M metagenome (GOLD analysis project Ga0209344, IMG submission 187293) | Oil polluted marine microbial communities from Coal Oil Point, Santa Barbara, California, USA - Santa Barbara Oil Seep Sample 6 (SPAdes)... | ecosystem: Environmental > Aquatic > Marine...
CCACAGCGGGCGTTCTATGGGAATCAGTTCGGTCTGACATTCCCGGTCTTCGTCCACTACGGAGTAACCCTGTGGGTGCCCGAGGTCGGCGGACCAATCGACCCGGGAAGCGACGCACACGATCTCGTCATGTCGCTGTACGGCGGTATGAGCAAAGGCGAACGGAACCGAATCAAGACCCGTGTCCGTGCCGCCAGGGCATCCCAAGCTGCAATCGAAGTCCGCTTCCCAGGTGGCCGACCACCGTACGGATATCAGCTGGGTGACGCAGGCGCACACCCGAATCCGAGCAAGGCCGCTATTGGGCAACGACTCCACGTCCTCGAACCCGATCCTGAGACTGCGGCCAACGTGACTCGCATCTTCGACCAGTTCGTCACCGGCTCTGGGCTGTACGCGATCGCCGAGGGACTTACCCGCGATGGGATCCTGTCCCCCTCCGGCCACGACCGAGCCCGCAATCGCCACCGCGCCACCAGCCAAGGCGTTTGGAGCAAGATCGACGTTCGGTCGATTCTGCAGAACCCTCGCTACACCGGCTTCCAAGTATGGAACCGCCAACAACGCCACGAAGAACTCCTCGACGTCGACGACGTCGCCCTCGGCCACCAATCCAAGATGAGATGGAACGACCGAGCCGACTGGATCTGGTCCGAGAATCCCACCCATGAGGCCCTCATCACCCTCGAACAGTTCACCGAGGCCCAAGCCGTGTTCACAGGCGCGCAGCGGGCCAAAGTCCGCCGAGAGCGAACCAAACACACATACCTCCTCAGCGGGCATGTGCACTGCGCCGAATGCGGTCGCCGCATGCAAGGCTCCTGGAACCACAAGCGGGCCTACTACCGATACAAGTTCCCCGCCAAGTACGCGGTCGCCACCGACAAACACCCCAAGACCATCTACGTCCGCGAAGACGCGCTCACCCCCGCCATCGACGGCTGGCTCGCCCAACTATTCGACAACGATCACATCGACGAAACCTGCGCCGCCCTCGAGGACGGCTTCGGCCCCGACCCGGCAGAACAGAACCGCCTCGCTGCCGCACGCAAGAAACTCACCGAGTGCGACAACAAACTGGCCAAATACCGCCAAGCACTTGAAGCCGGCACCGACCCAACGATCGTCAGCAAGTGGATCGCCGAAGTAAAACTGGCTCGCAAGGCCGCCAAAATCGCACTTCGACCCAAGACATCGAGCGGTCGTCTCACCTCAGCCGAAATCAAAAACCTCGTCGGCCAGCTCAAGGGCATCGTCGCCATCCTGGCCAACGCCGAGCCAGCGGACCGCAAAGCGGTATACACCGAACTCAACCTCTCCGTCATCTACCACGACGACGGACGCATGCAGGTCTCAGCAGGACCCGAAGCGTGTACTAACAAGTGTGTCGGAGGGGGAACTTGAACTCACCTCCCCCAAACGCGCATCCAGTGTCGTCGTGCGGTAACCAGCGTCCCTGCGCGGTATCTGGCGACGAGCGAATCCGCTCCCTACCGCTCGATGCCGCTCCAGGATGCTGGATGCCATTAGCAAAGCATTAGCAACGCGACACCCCTCGGCCCGAACCTCAGCGGCTCAACCGAGGTTACTGATCAGTCGGCGCGCCGCTGAGTTGAAAGGTCTTCCCCTCGACTTCGACCTCGATCCGAAGCGTTCCACCGAGGGCCTCGGTCAACTTGCGGAGTGTGGACAGTTTCGGGTCGGCGGAGCGCTCAAGTTTGGAGATGCCACCCTGGGTCATGCCGAGCCGTTCGGCGAGCTCGACTTGGTCGACTCCGAGTTCGCGGCGGAGTTCGCCGAGCTGGTGTGCGACGAGTTCGGCCTCGACGGCCTCTTTGTACTCACAGATCTTCTTGACCGACTCAGCGTCTTCGTACAGCGGTGCTGCAAGGTCCTTGAAGTTCTTGGCCATCAGATCAGTCCTTCCTTCTCGATCGTTTCGAGGTGTTCCTCGTAGAGGTCATCGGCGTGAGGTATCGCGGTCTTGTACCAGGTGTTCCATTTCCCGGACTTGTCTCCGCCGAGCAACAAGACGTCATGACGTCGCGGATCGAACACGAACAAGGTCCGAGTCGTGCTCGCTCTCAGTTCTTTCATGTTCGCATGGCGACTGCTGCTGATCGTGTCGGCAGCCGGACGCCCCAGTCCCGGACCGTACTCGTGAAGCAGCTCGACAGACGCTGCAATGTGTCGCTGCTCGTCGACCGACAGCGTGTCCCACCACTCCTCGAATTCGTCCGCGTACTCGACCTCCCACACAGAACAACACTACTCCCGACTCATATTACTTGCAAGTTGTTTCTGCGGACAAGGTGCCTCCCCGACACGCTGGCGCGTCAGCCTGTGGATGCTCGAAACTCGGACGTGACTGCTGAACAGAGCAAATCCCCTCCCAGCCTGAGCATGTGAATCGCATCTTTACCTCTTCCCAACGACGTCGGCCGGCCTTGCCGTACGTTCGGGCCACTCCAAAGACCTTGAGATCATCGCCCTACGCCACCAACTCAGCATTCTCCGCCGCCAACACAACCGGCCGACGCTCAACGATGATGCTCGGAGACTGCTCGCAGCGATAGCCCAAGCACTCCCCCGACCCCGTCGCCACGGCCGGCTCGTCACACCGGACACGCTGCTCCGCCGGCACAGACGACGCATCGCCGCGCACTGGACCCAACCAACCCAGAAACCTGGACAACCATCAACCCAAGCCGCGCTCCGGCGGCTCATCATCGAGATGGCCACCAACAACCCTGTGGGACTCGGAAACCCGCGCGTGGGTGCTGACCAGGCCTGATGCCTCCATCCTGGTGTCTCGTGTTCCGCATCCTCTACAGGTTCCTCGCTGCGCTCGCCCGTCTCGCGGTCCGTTCTGGACGGTCGAAGGACCTCGAGATCATCGTGCTCCGCCACCAAGTGCAGGTACTCGGTCGCCATGTTGGCCCGCCGGCCCTCACCGACGACGACCGCACCCTGCTCGGCGCTGTCGCCGCAGCACTCAGACGCCGACTGCGCGAGCAGTGGATCGTGACCCCCGAGACGTTGCTGCGTTGGCACCGCCGGCGCATTACCCGGCACTGGACCCAATCACCTCGCCGGCGTCCAGGTCGACCGCCAACCGGTGCCGAGCTGCGCCGGCTGATCGTGCGCCTCGCCGCAGAGAACCCGACGTAGGGCTACCGACGAGTCCATGGCAAGCTCATCGGGCTGGGTCACAAGATCGCGCAGACAACCGTGTGGCAGATCCTCCGCGACAACGACATCGACCCTGCGCCGAAACGCTCTGAGGTGACCTGGACCAAGTTCCTGCGCTCCCAAGCCGCTGTCGCGTGCGACTTCTTCACCGTCGACACAGCATTCCTGCGCCGCTACTACGTCCTGTTCTTCATCAACGTCGAAACCCGCCAGGTGATCTTCGCTGGTCTCACCCCGAACCCCACCGGCGACTGGACCACCCAAGCAGCCCGCAACCTGTTCCTCCGCCACGCCGACCGGCTCGAAGGTGCTCGTGCTCTGGTTCGCGACCGCGGCAGCCAATTCATCGATGCCTTCGACGAGATATTCCGAACGCAAGGCTTCAAGATCCTCAAGACTCCTGTCCGCACGCCGGTCGCCAACACGTTCGCTGAGCGTTGGATCGGATCGATCCGGCGAGAGCTCCTCGACCGCACCATCATCTGGAACCACCAACAGCTCGAACGTCTCGTCGTCGACTACATCGCGCACTACAACGAGCATCGCGCGAACCGCTCGCTCGATCAGCGGCCGCCCGCCGCGGCAGGCGAACCGTCAACGCCACCACCAGGGACCATCACGGTGCTCCGAACGACCCGACGCGACGGCCTTGTCAACGAATACGAAAACGCCGCCTGAACAGGGGCGACAGAGTTTCCGAGCCCCACAGGCAGATGTTCTGCAGGATTCGGCATCTGGCGTTGCTCCCTTACGAGCACGATGGGTGTCCCGCCACATCGAGAGGTTTCTTCAATGACGACAACAGTTCACGCCTACGCAGTCCAGGAACCTGGGGGACGACTCGAACCCACCGAATTCGATCGGCGCACTCGGTGCGACCGAGGTCGACGTCGACGTCCTGAACTGCGGCATTTGCTACAGCGACGTCAGCATGATCGACAACGACTGGGGCTTCTCCCCCTACCCGATGGTCCCCGGCCATGAGATCGTCGGCACCGTCCGCTCTGTTGGCGAGCACGTCACCCACCTCTCTGTCGGCGATGTCGTGGGCATCGGCTGGCACGCCAGCTATTGCATGTCGTGTGAGCAGTGCATGACCGGAGACCACAACATGGCGCCACGGCGCAGAGCACCTTCATTGGCCGCGCAGGTGGCTACGCCGACGTTGTTCGTGCTGACTCTGCCGCAGCGTTCAAGCTCCCGAGAACGTCGATCCGGCAATCGCCGGACCGCTCATGTGCGGGGGGTATCACCGTCTTCACTCCGTTCTGACAACTCGGCATCTCCCCCACAGTCAGAGTCGGTGTCATCGGCATTGGCGGCCTCGGACACCTCGCCGTCAAGTTCGCACGGGCGTGGGGATGCGAGGTCACCGCGTTCACCTCGACCGAAGCCAAGATGGAAGAGGCGCTCGGGCTCGGCGCCCACCACGTCCTCAACTCGCGTGATCCCGAAGCGATCGCCAGCGCCGCTGACTCGTTCGACCTTCTCACCTCCACAGTTGACGTCCCGCTGGACTGGGATGGGCTCCTCGCGACACTGAGGCGACGCGGTCGATTCCACGTACTCGGCGCCGTACCTGAGCCGCTGACGTTCCCGATGCAGTCCTTGATGATGACCCAGCGCTCGGTCGGAAGCTCGCCGGCCGGTCGCCCTTCCGACATCGCCAAAATGCTCGATTTCGCGGGACATCACGGCATTCATCCCGTCACCGAGACCTTCTCCTACGACCAGATCAACGAAGCCGTCGAGCATCTTCGAGACGGCAAAGCGGCGCTTCGGATCTGAGGGGGAAGTGATCGGGGCTGAGTATCGCGGGCGCGGTACAGGGGCCCTGCGAGTCTGACGGTTCTCTACGACAACCAGCCCCGAGGACCCCTGTGATTGTTGACCCTATTCGCGTGTGTGAACTCTTGGTCGGTCTCGGTGAGGTGACCGTGCTCGGAGCGGTCGACGAACCCGACGCCCCGATCCGGGTACATGTTGAGACTCGCTCATCTCGCCCGGCGTGCCCGGGCTGCGGGTCGGCGGTGTGGGCCAAGGATCAGCGGCCGGTCGAGCTGGTTGATCTCCCGGCGTTCGGCCGCCCGACACATCTGGTGTGGCACAAGCGCCGCTGGAGCTGCCCGAGACCGGGATGCGTGGTTGGATCGTTCACCGAAGCGGCCACCCACATCGCCTCGGCTCGTCTGGTGATGACCGATCGGGCCGGGCGGTGGGTGACAGAACAGGTTGGTCGGTGGCATCGCAGTGTCAACGAACTCGCGGTCGAGCTCGGATGCGACTGGCACACGATCAACGACACCATGCTCGCCTACGGGACCCCGCTGGTCGAGGACCGAGACCGTATCGGTGAGGTCGAAGCACTCGGCCTCGACGAGACCCTGTTCGCGCGGCTCGGCCCGTGGCGAACCCAGCACTGGTCCACCTCTATCGTCGATGTGCGCCGCGGTCAACTCCTCGACGTGATCCCCGGCCGATCATCAGTCGGCGCGTACCGGTAGTTCGCCGAACAGGACCAGGCGTGGCTCGATCGCATCGCCTGGGCGACGTTGGATCTGTCGGGGCCGTGGCGGCTCGCGTTCACCACAATGCTGCCCAGCGCCACCCAGGTCGCAGACCCGTTCCATGTCGTGAAGCTCGCCAACCAACGACTCGACGACGTTCGGCGACGGGTACAGAACGAGACACTCGGCCATCGGGGCCGACGCGACGACCCGCTCTACCGATCACGACGCCTGCTCACCCGAGCCGATGAGCGGCTCAACGACGCGGGCCGCTCCAAACTCGTCGGGCTACTCGAGGCCGGCGATCCCGCTGGAGAGGTCCGCATGGCCTGGCACGCCAAAGAGGTCGTCCGGTCGATCTATGACCACACCGACCCGTATCGGAATACATGCGGGTCCCATCGACCTCGTAGACGCCGAAGGCGACGTCGTCGTCGATCACGGCCTCGTAGGTGCATTCGGCGTCTGCTCCCCACGACTCGCCCGGGATCGTGGCGATGGCCACAACTCGAACCGTTCCGTCGACGATGCCGACGTCGCCCTGATCGGCCGCACCAGCTGGGGCTGAGAGCGCGACCAGTGAGGCGGCGGTCAGAAGGGATAGTCGGCGGGAGACAACGCGCATCCGGCCACCCCCTCCCATTGCTGCACCCGCACGATCCGGCTCACCTTCCACACTCCGTCGTGCAGCTCGAGATCGATCTGATAGTTGTGAGTCACGACGTCGTCGTTGACCACGACATCGCTGGCCAGGTCGTAGATCACTCCGTCGTCGACGGCACACGCTGCCGCCGAGGCTCCAGAAGCACCTGCATCCACGAATCCGACTCGGATGTCAGCCAGACCTTCGTCGCCGGGACGGATGGCTTGTCCTGAGTCGAGCCTAGTCTGCGTGTTCGCGACTACGGCTGCGAGCTCCTCTCCCACGGAGAACTCGGCGAGGCGAGGATCATCTGAGTTCGGGGCCGGAGCGGCGTTGGCAGCACCTCGTGCGTCGAAGTAGCCACGGATCTGGTCAGCGATCACTTCTTCAATCGGCGTTAACACAGCGGTCGTCGGCTCGGTTGTCGGCGATGTCTCTGGTGCTGTCGTGGCCTGGGGCGCCGAGCTCGTCGACTCAACGGTCGTCGAGGTCGTTGGTGCGTCGCTCTCATCGACGGAGGACGGAGTTGGCAGTGCTCCATCGCTGCCGTCTGAGGAACATCCGGCAAGTGCGATAGCGGCGACGAGGACAAGCAGGAACGACTTCATGGGAGAAACCTCACTCTTTGTGATGGTCGAGGTTCCTGAATCGGCGGGTAGTTCGTCGATCCATGCGCCTCGACCCGGCTGGCGAGATCCACGGTACGCAGCCCGCGTGACACCGTCTCGCCTTCCGAGGTCGCCGACCTGCGCCCCTCCGTATTCCAACGTGCCACCCGTCACAACAACCACGGTACGTTATGATGCTTGTTGGCTGTCAAGGGTTCTTTTTGACCAGGGCACAACCACCTAGGGACACCAATCCGGCTCTATCGCTACAAATTCCTGACCTCGGACGTACTGGTCAGCGACTTGCGCAGGCACGAGAACGATCCGTTCGAACCATCCCACTCAGCCACTCATGGTGATCGCCGCACTGCGGTGTCCATGACCTTCGTGCGTCGCGATTCTCTCTCAAATGCGTCCCTCGGGAAGGCGTGGAACCACCTGAGATCGACCGATGAAGGCCCTAGCTCTTGGAGCAATGGCGTTGTTCCTCACGTTGCTCGTGAGCACCTTCGGGCTGATCTCGTTGGTCGTCATCGCTGCCGGCGGAGCTAGATCTGCATCCGCCGCTGTCACAGTCTCGAATCCGTCCGAGGAGGCGCTCGAAGACATCCCCCAACTGCTGTTGGGGTTCTTCATCCAGGAAGCGCAGCAGTGTCCGGGGCTCCCATGGACGGTGTTAGCAGGCATCAGCAAAGTGGAGTCGAACCACGGACGCTTCGGAGGATCGTCCATCGGGCCAGATGGTGTCGTGCGGCCGAACATCATCGGCATGCCGCTGAACGGGACGAATGGAACCGCTCGAATCGTCGACACAGACGACGGGCTGTGGGACGGCGACACGATCTGGGACCGAGCCGTCGGCCCATTCCAATTCATCCCAGGAAGCTGGCACATCTTCGGCGGCGATGGAGACAACGACGGACTCGCCGATCCGAACAACGTCTTCGACGCGGTGCCGGCGATGCGTCGTCACCTCTGCCCCGACGGCCAGATCGTCGACGTCGAAGCGGCGGTCTTCAACTACAACCGATCGCTGCTGTACGTGGAAGCCGTGCTCGACTGGGCACGCCGATACACCGGTCCGCTCGCAACCGCCGCACTCCCAAATCGCTGGCTACGCGCTCGTCGTTCCCGGTTCGCTCGTCAACGAAGCCCTACTCACCCGCCCTCACCACGACTACGCCGCCGTCGACATCGGCCTGCCCGTTGGCACGCCCCTCTTCGCCATGGTCGGAGGTACGGTGACGACTGCGTCGAGCGCCGGAACATTCCCCCAGGATCCGGCGAGGTGCGGTACCACAGTTGTGATCTCTGGCGTTGATGCCGCCAGCTATACCTACTGCCACCTCTCCCGACTAGCGGTCACTCCCAGCCAGGTCGTATCGGCCGGATCGCCGATCGGACTCTCAGGCGGCCAGCCCGGAGCACCCGGCGCAGGCAACACGACCGGCCCCCACCTACACCTCAGCATCCGCTACGCCGGGGTGACCGTGTGCCCGCAGCCTCTGCTGCTCGCCGTCTTCCGAGCGCAACCGATCAACCCCGCAATCGCTCCCGCCGTCGGCTGCGTCCAAGGCCGCCCGGCGACGGACTGGGCCCGCTGGCTCGACCAGATCACGCCCTACGACGAAGCAACCCAAGGAGAGACACCATGAGCACCAAGCCGCCGAACACGAGCGAAGAAGTCGAGGCCCCGACCGAGTCGATCGACGATCTCAGACTTGACCAGTGGGCCGACATGCTCGGCATCGGAACCAAGGCTGTCCTCACCACCCGCGAGACTGCATCTGTGCTCAGAGTTTCAGAGAAATCAGTCCGCGAGGGCATCAAGGAAGGGTCGATCCCCTGCATCCGTCTCGGACGCAGGCTCCTCGTGCCCGTGTCTATGCTCCTTTCGTCGCTCCTTCGAGGACCGACGAGCAACGAGTTGCAAGGGTAGGCCGCATGGCAACAGGTCACGTACGCAAACGCGGGAAGAAGTGGGCGTTCGTTCACTACGTCATCGATCCGGCCACCGGCGAGGGCAAGTACCGCTGGAAGAGCGGGTTCGCCACGAAGTCCGAAGCTCAGCGCGCAATGCGAGAAGCGATTTCCGCGACCGAACAGGGAACGTTCATCGAGCCATCGAAGATGAGCTACGCCGACTACGTGAAACGACTGTGGCTCCCCAGCTCGAAGATCAGTTGGAAAGCTCCACTATCGAGTCGTACGAGCGCAACATGCGGGTCCACATTCTCCCCCGGATCGGCGGCATCAAACTCCAGCAGCTTGGCCCGATCCATCTCAACGATCTGTACCGAGACCTCCAGAAGCAAGAGATCGCGGTCGACGACTCGACGAACTGGAGACACGACCCGAAGGTCTACCCCGGCATCGAGTACCTCCGATCCCAAGGTGTCGGCTACGGGGCGATTGCCAACAAACTCGCCGAGGAGTTCCCCGAGGGGAAGCCCCTCAGCAAGAACGCCGTTGCAGCGATCGTCCGTCGCTCCAAAGAGTCGACGAAGAACCAGGGGAATCTGGCCGTGCGGACCGTGAGGTACATCCACACGATCATCAGCCGGTCGCTCAAGGACGCCGTAAAGCTCGGCCTCGTCAACAACAACATCGCCCGGAACGCCACGCCCCCACGCAAGCCGAAGACCAAAGTCACCCGGCCAATGTGGACCCGAACCTTCCTCGACCTGGGCTCGCTCCGAACACCATCGCCACTGGGTCGCCTGGGCGTTCATCGCGACATCGGGCGATCGTCGAGGAGCGAACCTCGGCCTGCGCTGGCAAGACATCGACTTCGACCAAGGCACGGCGGCCCTCATCTGGACTGTGACCTGCGTCAACCACCAACTTGTCGTCAAGCCGTACGGCAAGACCGGCGAGAACCACGCCATCATCCTCGACCAGGGAACGCTTGCCATCCTCAAGTCCTGGCGGTCGCTCCAGAACCAGGAACGACTCGCCGCCGGAGCGAGTCACGAGTGCGTATCGCCCGAGCCCGACTGTGAGCTGCCCGGCTACCACGTCCGCGACCTTGTCTTCGCCCAGCCCGACGGCGATTACCTGCACCCTGAACGATTCAGTCGAGAGTTCAAGCGGGCCCAAGTCCGCTACAACCGGGAGAACCCCGATCAGCCGCTACCGGCGATCAGCCTGCATGCGCTCCGCCACGGCTGGGCAACCGTCGCCCTCGAGGCCGGCGTCCCGATGAAGGTCGTCCAGGACCGACTGAATCACGCCAGCGAACGCATCACCGCCGACATCTACACCCACGTCCGAGCACCCCTTCAGTTCTGACGCCGCCGAGCGAGTGGCGGGGCTGATCTTGCCGGAGTAGCCGAACGGCGATCACCCCGCCGAGTTACCCATGTTTCATGGTCGCACAGCCGCCCGACCCACGAGCTCAAGAGCTGCAGAATCGATCGACTGCTCATCGCGCTCCTTGTACCGACGGTAGAGCCATTCCGGAATCCGGCGATCCTCCAACCGGAGACGCACGAGTTCGTCCTGGGCGCTGCGCACGTCTTGATCTGACGGCAACGAGGGACCAAGGAGTAGCTGTTCTGCGTGGGCCTCCAGGTCTCGCCGGGATTGAGAGAGGTTGCGGTGAGCGCGTGCCGCTGCGCGTCGCCCCGTCAAGATCGGTGCCACCGCCATCGTCGCCGCAGCCAAGTCGAGGGTGTCGAGCCCACCAACCGCACTGTAGACGACGAGCACGACAAGACCCGCCACGCTCGCAAGGGAGTTGAGATCGGCGTAGCGACGGTGCCCACGTTCGCCCCAGCCGGCACTTTGCATGATCCGAGCGAGCGCTGCGGCGGAAGCTGTCAATGCAGATGTGTCCACCCAGTACGTCGCACTAATTGTCTCGCCCCGGAAGCTCGCTGCCCTCTCCTTGACAGTCCGGCGAGGCACGGGGCTGGCCAGGAGAAGACCGTTCCAGACCGAGCGCCAATCCTGGCCTTTCCAAAACGACAGATCAAACTGTTCCTGAAGATTGACCGCCTCCATTCGTTGGGCTTGCGGGTTTCCGAAAACTCGCGACTCCCGTACTCCAAGCCAAAGGAGAGTCACCAGTGGAATCCAGCGATTTGCTGTGTCTCGAAGGTCCTCCGCTAGCTCGAAGACACTTAAACTAACGATGACCAGGGCGACGAACGCGAATAACCCGTCGACGATGAACTCATATCGGCGCCGCGCTCCGACCGAGCCGTAGCTGGCTGAGTACGCCTGGTACAGCTCCTCCTGCTCGCCCGTGAGGGGCGTCACGGCCGCGGCATTCGGTTTCCGAAGAGCTCGCGCCACTTCTCCACGGCCTTGCGCTCTTCACCCTCGTCCTCGAGAGAGATCGCTTCCTCGGCCAAGCGTAAGGCATGCTCGGCTGCCCCTCGCATCTCGTCCCGCTGATGGGCCGTGATCAGCTCATCAACCTGTGGACCGACCCCAGCAGGGTCCGACCAAGGTCCTGCGACATTGTCCATCAAGTTTCCAACGAATGTCGCGAATTCATCCTGGTAACGCCCGAACGGCAAACGGACAAGGGACAGTGCCATCACCTCGATGAGGAACGACTGCGGTACCGGCGAGCTGACTTCGCTGTTCCAGCTCTTGAGCATCTTGACAAACGGCACCCACTTCATCGCGCAATCGCTGTTCATCGCTGCCGTAAGGGACGCATGCTCCTCTGGGTTGGACCTCACCCATCGACCACGGTCGGGGTCGGGCACGTCGTAGTCGCCATGATCGTTGTCAAACGCGGGGACGATCTCGAACGAAGCTTCGCCCTCATCATCCGATACCGACACACGGACCGCCGACCCATCTGACTCAACGTTCTTGAAGTGAGCGTCCAGTGCGGCGGCGAGAGCATCGACGATCGCGTTGGGCTGCTGGTTGCGATATGGCGCCTGTGCACCCCCATCCTTGATGATCGCGAAAATGTCGACATCGTTGAGCGGCTTGATCTTCGTATGCCGGTCATAGCTACCGGTAAGGAACGTCCGGTCGATCTCCCACAGGGACTCAAGCTTGTCCCGAATCCGACGGTGCCTGCTCTGGGCAAGCGCCTGTTCCCCCTTCGTGATCTCGGCTGCCTGTTTCATCTTGTCGAATGCGTCGTCTACGTATCCCATGTGATCGTCCTCCTCAGATCCGATGTGAACGAAAAACAGCGGATCCGCCAGGGCCGGTTCCCACGGTGCCGTGGCGGTAGCCACCTGCGAACGATGGGAGCACGCGGTCGACCGATCTCCATCCGGGCTGGGACGACAACGTCCTTCCCGGCCTCGGCTTCACGACGACCGAGAAGTTGGTCCCGATCGCGACGCTTGGCTCCTTCGCTGATTGACGCCGTATGCGCGCAAGCTGATCGCGGAACTGTTGCTCTGGGTCCCATGCGGTGTAGTCGAGCTCAACGCTGTAGCCGGCAAGCTCCTTGCCTGCGGGAGGGGTCAGGGTGATCTCGAGCCGGTGCAGGCTTTGCTCCTCAATCCACGAAGCGATGACCTTTTCGTGCCCGTAGAGCGCCGAGATCTTGTCGACCGAGATTCCGATCGTCAACAGTGTCTCAGCGAGCGCAGACACAGCGGCGCCCGCAAGGTGAGTCGCCGTATTTGTAAAGGTGATCGTGCGGCTAGTGGTGAATGTTGATGTCATCAGCTGGCCCTCACGTTGGCGAGACGCGTCAGATCGATGTTGCTGGCCGAGCCCTGTCTGGGGCCGTCCGGCGCCTCATTGGGCGGGCTCTCGTTCGAGATGTGGACACACGCCTCCACTGTCTCTGCGATAGCCGCAGCGAGCCCGTCGGTGGCTGGAAGGTAGAGCAACCAGCTCGCCGCCGCCTGAGCGAGCCGGGGTAGACGCACGTCTTCACTCGTCGAAAGCGCAGCTTCGCCAACCGGCACGAGGATCGTGAGATGCAACCCATCAGACACAAGTACAAGCCCGTTCTCCCGGAGGTGCCCACCCAGTGCGAGGAGCCCGATCAGTTCCGCGATGTGATCGAGTTCGCGGCCGGCTTGCTGCAGATCGATGGTGTCAGATTGATCGAGTGTCTCGATAATCAGATCTCTGATCTTTTGCACCGTCCCCGCGCCGCCATTCACTGGCCGTCCCGGAACTGTTCTGGTCGACCTCATGAGGCACCCCCTCGAGCGGCCGCCGCCTTCTCGAGGTACGAGAGCCGTAGGGAATTTGGGTCTGCCGCAAGAGTGATGTCTGAGCTGAGGACTTCGAGAATGAACTTGCGAGTCTGCCGTGCATCGAGCTGCCCATTGAACAGAGCAGCCGCAACATTATCGATTCCTGGGTCGGCAGCGAGGGCACCCAGTTCGGCGAATTCGGTTGCCCATGCGCGAAGGGTCGACCGCAGAATGTCGCTGATCGCTGTTTCGTTCGGCAATGGGACGTTCAGGACAATGTCTGCCCGAGACGACAGTGCGGCGTCCACTAGATCTGGGAAATTGGTCGTCGCTACGGTGACCACGTTTGCGCAGCGATCCGCGAGGACGTCGAGAGCCGTGATGACTGCGTCGGTCGTGCGGTGAACGTCGACCGGATTGGCTTCAAGGCTCACTGCTTCCCGCCGCATCGCCAGAGCCTCCACCTCATCGATCACCAATACGCAGAAGTCCGAACCTGCGAGTTCGGGGATCACTTCGGTGAGAACGTTGTGGGCCTGACGTTGCGTGCGGCCGTGTTCACCACTCATGATGTCGTGAGCAGCAAACTCGATAACCCTGACAGCTGCACCGACCACCTCCGAGAGCACCCCACCGAGGTTGCGGGCAAGCGTGGTCTTACCTGTCCCCGGAGGACCAGCTATCAGCGCAAGGTAGTTGATCGCCGTCGAGGTGCGATCGACTGATGCCGACCGCAACACAAGCGTTGCCCACGCCGCGAGCTGGTCCTTCTCTGCGTCGACCCCGATGAGACTCGCCCAGGCGCGCCGGTGCGCTTCACCCGCTGGCTCGTTTCGAACGATGCCCATCTCTTCCATGTCAACCTTCTCCCGTCCGACGTATCCACCACAGCATATCGCGCAGATGTACTATTACTCTCGATGCATACACAGCCGGAAGCAAAATGAGCGAATCAGACCCACAAGGCCCCAACAGGTCAACCGTTCATCCCCCGCTGACTCTCGGCGATCTCCGACGCCGACGGGGCGCCTCACAGGCGCAAGTGGCCAGCGCCATGCAAACAACACAGTCGTCGGTCTCTCGAACTGAGCGTCAGCCCGACATCCTCTTGTCGACGCTCCAGCATTACGTCCAGGGACTGGGCGGGAAGCTCCGGTTGTACGTCGATCTCGAGGACGAACGCGTCGAGCTTCAGGTGGCGGCGGCTAAACGCGACGTCGGAGCCATCGTGGAGCGCGAGTTCCGCGTCGTCTGGCAGGACCCAGACTCGCGAGGTTTGCGTCAGATTGGATGGCTTCACTTCGGCGGCGGGCTGTACACGTTCAGCTACACCGACGAAGCTCGCGACAGCAAGACCTTCGCTCCCTTTCCGCCGTTCCCCAATCTCGACGACACGTACCGCTCAAAGGAGTTGTTTCCGTTCTTCGCGGGCCGGGTCATGAGCGCTGCGAGCCCAGACTTCGACGAACTCGCCGGCGCATTGGGACTAACGCGTGACGCAGCAAGTCTAGTCGAGCTACTGGCCCTCGGTCAAGCAGACTCACCTCACGACACCATCCACGTCGTGCCGGAGGCGATTGAGGACGAAGACGGAAGCTCGGAACGGACGTTTCTGGTTTCCGGCGTCCGCCACGCCAACGAGGCAGATCCCGGCATCGTAAGCGCTCACGTAGCGGGACTCAGTAGCGGGGCAGCCCTCGAACTCCGGCCGGAACCGACCAATCCAAAGAACCCGAAGGCCCTTCCACTCGCGAGCGAAGGCCTGGTCGTCGGCTGGGTTCCCGACTACCTAGTCGAGGAAGTACACGGCCATCTTGAGGCGCAGCACGACTTGCGTTTCACCGTCGCCAAAGCCAATGGGCCAGAGATCCCCTGGCACCTGCGACTCCTCTGCCGCCTGACTGCGTCCGCATCCAAATAGGCAACTGACCGTGGCAATAGATGACGGCCAACGCCGGGGCTATCGGCCCGGGCATTAGCAAATCCATTTGCAAACGACACCCCTGGGGGCACATCCGTACGCTCTGACCAGGTGTTTCTATGGTGTCGGAGGGGGGACTTGAACCCCCACCCTCTTATCGAGGACTAGGCCCTCAACCTAGCGCGTCTGCCGATTCCGCCACTCCGACTTGGGGTGTCAGTCCCGGAGAAGTGGGTGTTCCGAGACAGGGGGAGTGTAGTCGATAGAGGGCGGAAGTTAGC
>Ga0209344_10003550_pt1 | contig 15280 bp, 13 predicted proteins | sample Cruoilmetagenom6_FD_187293 | JGI IMG/M metagenome (GOLD analysis project Ga0209344, IMG submission 187293) | Oil polluted marine microbial communities from Coal Oil Point, Santa Barbara, California, USA - Santa Barbara Oil Seep Sample 6 (SPAdes)... | ecosystem: Environmental > Aquatic > Marine...
AATTCGCGTAAAGGATTACGACGAAACCAAACTTCTTAATTTCTATAATCTCGGCGGAATACGATTCCAAAACATTGCAGCTAATGATGCCCTTATAACCTCTAAAATAAATACGATGCTTGCTGAAGGTTGGGACCTTGCCTTTGTAACCAGTGCCGTGGAAAGCGATGCAGGCGAAAAGGACGGGCAAGGCATATTCATAACACGGCTAATCTTTAAGCGACCTAAACAATAAGTTGTTATCCGTTTATTATCTTTTTTTGGTGATTGATGGACTCTTGGTGAATGGCTTTGTATATTTTTAGAACAAATTCTTCGCTGAGCTTGTTTTGTTCGCCTTCCAAAATCATCCTGCCAAGCACCTCATTCCATCGTTTCACCTGTAAAATGGCAACATTATTTTTCTTTTTCAAAGCGCCAATTCCGTCAACTATCTTCATCCGCTTGCCCAACATGTCCATGATTTGATCGTCTATTAAATCAATCTGCGTCCGCAATGTATTTAATTGATTGTTGAACTCTGCCTCGTCCCCCTCTACTTTTCGGATTTTTAGATCCACCGTCATTTTTTCCAAATCTTTTGGAGTAATCTGTTGTTTGGCATCACTCCACGCATTGTCTGGATCAAAATGGGTTTCTATCATCAAGCCATCATAATTTAGATCGAGCGCTGTTTGGCAGAGATCAAAAATAATATCGCGCCTGCCCGCAATATGCGAAGGGTCCAAAATAAGTGGCAAATCTGGAAAGCTGTTTTGAAGGTCAATCGGGATTTGCCATTCGGGATTGTTGCGGTAACGTGTTTTTTCATAAGTTGAAAATCCGCGGTGAATAACCCCCAATTTGCTTATTCCGGCTTCGTAAAATCTTTCCACAGCACCCAACCACAGTGCCAAATCTGGGTTTACGGGATTTTTTACCAGAACAATTTTATCAGCTCCCTTCACTGCATCTGCAATTTCCTGAACAATAAAAGGCGAAACCGTTGTGCGGGCTCCAATCCACAAAATATCTACATCATGTTTTAATGCCAAATCTACGTGGTTTGCATTCGCAACTTCAGTAGTGGTAAGTAATCCAGTTTCTTCCTTTGCTTGTTGAAGCCACTTGAGGCCCAAAGCGCCAACGCCTTCAAAATTTCCAGGGCGGGTTCTTGGTTTCCAAATGCCAGCGCGTAACACAGAGGTGTCAGTGTCTTTCAACTGATGTGCTATTTTCAGCAGCTGTCCCTCAGTTTCGGCACTGCAAGGCCCCGCTATAACAAGTGGGTGGCTTAAACCAAAGGCGTCTAACCAACTGCGCATTTCTTTTTTGTTTTCCATAAATTCAATTTCATAAAAAAAGCCCCAAGACGGGACTTTTCAAAAGTATATTTTAAAATACAATAATCCCACCTAGCGAATGTTCTGGAACATATGCCACCACACCTTAGAAATATTGTCAATACATTTTATAAACATAGGCGCTAAAGTAGCCAATAATTGTGAGCTGGAAAACGTTTTATGAAAAATTTTAAATTGCGAAGTACAAACACTTCAGAAAAAAATTTATGTAGTTTTGCTCTTGTAAAAATATGTCGATACAAGTAGAAAATATAACCAAAACCTACGGCGAACAAAAAGCGCTGGACCAGGTTTCCTTCACTATTGAAAAAGGTGAAATCGTAGGGTTTCTAGGACCAAATGGTGCCGGAAAGTCTACCATGATGAAAATTTTGACAACTTTTCTTCCCGCTTCGGAAGGGAGGGCAATAGTGAATGGTTTTGAGGTAACAAAAGATGATATTTCCGTGAAAAAAAGCGTGGGCTATTTGCCGGAACACAACCCTCTTTATCTTGATATGTATGTGCGGGAATACCTTCTTTTTAATGCCGGAATTTATGCTATTCCAAAAAAAGAAATTGAATCTGTTATTGAAAAAACAGGTTTAACGCCCCAAGCGAATAAAAAAATTGGCCAACTTTCTAAGGGGTATCGGCAACGGGTGGGGCTTGCAAATGCGCTGTTGCACAACCCTGAAGTATTGATTCTTGATGAACCCACAACTGGTTTAGACCCCAATCAATTGATTGAAATCCGTCAACTTATAAAAAATGTTGGAAAGGAAAAAACGGTTTTACTTTCCACACATATCATGCAGGAAGTGGAGGCTATTTGTGACCGTGTTATTATAATAAATGAAGGAAAGATTGTTCTCGATAAAAAACTTTCAGATTTGAAGAGCAGCAAGCAACAAATTATTGAAGTGGAATTTGATTATCGCGTGGAAGAAGTAGCGTTACAAAAGCTTCCGAAGATTGAAAAGGTTGAAAATACAGTAGGATTTGTCTATCAATTATACTTTGAAACAGAGCAGGATATGCGTGCAAAAGTGTTCGATTTTGCACACGACAACGGCTTAAAAATACTTCAGTTGCACCAGAAAAATACAACTTTAGAGAAGTTGTTTATTGAGCTTACTACTCAAAAATAAGTTTCCCTGTATATAGTTCTTCCACTTCTACAATAGGAGGCCTGTTTTTAGCAATTACATTGCCCAAACTCACTATTTTCCCTTTTATTGATTGCTGTGGATTAACTATCATTTTATTTGTACTTCGGTGAAATAAATTAACAAATTGAACTTCAAGTTCCCCCGCCTCTATCCTTGTATCACTATCATTTAATCTAAAGAATGCTTGTCTTGCTTTTCCTTTTAGATAAAATGTAGAGAGACCGTTTGAATTTATTCTAATTATTCCTACATCCAAGCTGTCAAGTTTAAAATCCCCATCTACATGGAACTCATCTTCCAATAACTGATCGTCAGAGACTAAATTTAAGTCTTCAAAAGCTAAGACTCCACGGCTTTCCACTGTACTACCGGAACTATTGCGTATCTCAATAATATCGGGAGAAGTAACATACACCTTGGTCACACCAAAGTTTCTTACCAAATTGCAAGCGTTCCTATCTTTTATTTTTAATATATTGTCTTCTACTCTAATTTTTATTTCATTATATAAATTTTCTCCAGTTTCTAGCACCACCTTTTGAGTGTCACCTTGGGAAATAATAAGTTGTACCCTATCAAAAACAATGATTTTGTTAAATGAGCTAAATTTAATTTCTTGTTGTATGATGTCTCCTGAAGCTTGGAAACAATCTGGAGTAAAATCGTTGTCGCATCCAGATATGGAAATCAAGACCAATATAAAAAAAAGATTTTTCATAAATAAATATTATAAACGGAGACCCAATCCAAATTCCACTGCTTCTGCCTTGGCATAATGTGCTTTTACAGTCACGTCAACAAAAAAGCTGTCATTGAAAAAATACCTTTTCAGCCCCAAACGGTTATAGACCCTGTTTTCAAACTCGTATGGCCAATATACATAATATCCCAATTGGGAAACAAATGCTATCCTGTTAAAACGCAGCTCATGACCTACAAAAACTCCTATTCTTCTGGCATCTTCATCTCCGGTTAAACCATCTTCGGGAAATGCAACGGTTCTAAATTTAATCAATTCTTCTATCATTCTTGAAACAAATAAATCTGCACCCACTTGAAAGGTGCTTTTATAATTTATCCGCTTGTCGGCAAAAACAGAGAAAGTTGCAAAAGGGTATTGCCCCAAGCCGTTCACATCGGCTTCATTTACGCCGGTTCTAAATACAAAATTATATTTTATACGTTCGGCGTACTTTGAGCTTAGCAAGGGTTCTTCAGGAATATAATAAGGAAAACTTATAGCATTAAAGGTATAACTCAATCCTGCGCTCATGTATATGGAATTAGTACTATTATTGGGTGCTTTTAGGTTGGCGTTTGAATAATGTATGATCCCAAAACCTGCCCGAAGCCCAATGCCTTGGTAAATATTTTCGTTTACATAATTAAATTTTAGCAATGTTGAACTTAAAAAATGACTTCCGTATGCGTTGTTTTCAAAATTTGTTTCGGGATCGTATGGGTTGCTCGCATAGGCAACTCCTTGACCTATGCCAATGGAAAGGGATCTATTTAAAAAATAGAAATTAAAGTGTCCATAAATTGAGTGGTTTTGGCCTAAAAAAGGGTTTTCTAGGTCTTGATAAATATAAGTAAATCCCCAATCTGGGTAATTGTACCTAGCCTCCCATTGATTATATCCATAGGGTTTGCGGTTGTAGCTTAAAATTATACCTCTTGGGTGGCGGGTAATAAGATGTGAAATATCTGGATTGTGTTTAATTATTGAACCATAAAAATATTCGGCTTCAATGGAATGAAATTTCATTTCATTTTGTTGTGCACTCGCAAATTGCACTAAAAAAATAAATAATATAAAACCGAATTTTATCTTCATTTTTTCCAAAGGCGATAAAGATACATTAATCCTGAAATAATAGCCTACCAGTAAAAAATTCTTTTACATCCACTAGTGACGGCCTGGTATGACTAATAATATCACCAGTTGCCAAAATTTTTCCGACTATACTTTGCTGTGGGTTCACAATCATTTTGTTGGCACTTCTTTGAAAAACAGTAAGCTCATCAATTAGAAAATCTTTGCCTTCAAAACGTGGAAATTCATCTGCAAAATTTATATTGGCCTTGCCCGCCCTTCCCGAAATATAAAAAACGCTCTGCCCATTGGCTGCTACCTGAAATTCCTCAACGTTCAAATTCAAATAAAAATCGCCACTTTTACGAATGTTTTCTGGCCCAGCACTACTATTGCTGATCAAAGTAAGCTTTGGAAAATGTAAAATGTCTTCACCAATTACATCGTAAGCTGAACTATTCCTAATTTCTGTGATGTTCGGCGCTGTTACAAAAACTTTTGTAATTCCATAATCTCGCACCAAATTGCAGTCATTAATATCTTTAACCACCAAAGTATTTTCTTCAACACTTACGGAAATATCGCTCAAGAGGTTTTCACCCGTTTCAAGAATTATTTTTGTAGAATCGCCCTGTTTCAAATATAATGTCACATCGTCCTCAATCCTGATTTTTGAAAAATCCGAAACAACATATTCTTTGGAAATTGAATCTCCTGCCGCTTGCACACAATCCCAACCGTTTTCGGAATTGCACGAAAGCAACAAAAATACCACTCCCATAAAAAACAATTTCTTCATAAACTATATTCTAATTCCTACACCAAATTCAACACCTTCCACTTTCGCCCCATGTGATTTTAAAGTGATTGCACTGAAAAGTTTATCAGTAAAATAATATTTCAACCCCGCACGAAAATAAGTTCGTCCTTCAAAATCATAGGGATAATAAACGTAATATCCCGCTTGCGAAACCACTGCCAATTGGTTGATTCGAAGTTCGTGACCGGCAAAAATTCCGACGCGTTTAAAGTCTTCATCGCCTTTTACGCCAAAACTTGGAAAAGCAACGGAGAGATATTCTATTTCCTTTTTCAGAAATGGCAAATAGAAAAAATCGACACCCAATTGAAGCGTACTTTTATAGCTCAAACGCTTGTCTGCAAAGGCAGAAACAACAAAAAAAAGATGCTGCCCAAGATTCAAATAATCACTTTCATTCAAACCCCCACGAAGCACGAAATTGTATTTTATAGGTTCCGAAATTTTCTTCGGAAGGGAATCGATGATGTATTCGGGATTCCTTTCATCGGCAACGGAATATTGCACCCCAACATTTAGAGTGAACGCATTTGTACTGGAATTTGGCGCTTTAAAATTTCCATTTGAGTAATGCACTAAAGCAATTCCCGCCTGAACCCCGAAGTTTTTGAAAAGATTTTGCTTGTTGTAATTTAGCATCAAATAGGTTGAACTCAACAAACGGGTGCCGTAAGCATTATTTTTAAAATTTGTTTCCAAATCGAATGGATTGGTGTTATAGGCTATGCCCTGCCCGATTCGAAAGAAAATATTTCGTTTTAAAAAATAAAAATTGAGATGTCCGTAAAGACCATAATTCTCACCCAACACATCATAATTTGCGTTTTGGTGCACAAATGAAAGACCCCAATCCGGGTAATTATATTCCTGATGCCAACGCTCGGCTCCATAAGTTTTTCGATTGAAGCCAACAATAAAACCATCGGGATGAGCTTTAACCAAATGTGAAATATCTTTATTGTGCCGAAGAATAGTTCCATAAAAATAATTGGCGTCCACAAAAAAATCCTTGTTTTTTTCCTGGGAAAAAACAAGAGAAGCTGTTAAAAGGAATACTAAAACCGTAATTCGGTACATTGCCGCAAAATAAAGCAATCTTAAAATACTTGCGAAGCTATTTCCTTTATATTACTGCTTTTCCCCATAGAATAATAATGAAGAAAAGGTACGCCAGCCTTAACAAGCTCTTTACTTTGCTTGACGCACCATTCAATTCCTATCTGTCGAACAGCGCTATTATCCTTCGCTTTTACAATTTCCATAACCAAAGAATCCGGCAAATCTACTTTAAAACGATGTGGAATTAAGTTGAGATGCGATTTCACTGCAATAGGCTTTAAGCCGGGTAAAATAGGAACAGTTATTCCTTCTGCCCTACATTTTTCCACAAATTTGAAATACTTTTCATTGTCAAAAAACATTTGCGTTACAATATATTCAGCACCGTTTTTTATTTTCTTTTTTAAAAAATGTATATCGCTTTCACTGCTTGGAGCCTCCATATGCTTTTCGGGATATCCGGCCACACCAACACAAAAATTTGTAGCACAGGTATTTTGAAGTTCCTCGTCCAAATATCTCCCGTTGTTCATTAAATGAATCTGCGAAACTAGATCGCAGGCGTATTTATGGCCGTTTTTGTTGGGGGTGAAATACGTTTCGCTTTTCACGGCATCACCGCGAAGTGCCATGACATTATCAATTCCCAAAAATTGAAGGTCGATTAAAAAGTTCTCCGTCTCCTCTTTTGAAAATCCGCCACAAAGAATGTGCGGCACGGCATCAACCTCATATCTATTTTGGATTGCGGCGCAAATCCCAACAGTTCCCGGCCGTTTGCGAACTACTTTTTTTTCTATCAGACCATCTTTCAATTCCTTAAAAACATATTCCTCACGGTGATACGTAACATTAATATACGGCGGTTTGAATTCCATCAACGGATCAATATTTTCAAAAATGGAATGTATGTTTTCACCTTTTAAAGGGGGTAAAATCTCGAACGAAAATTGTGTTTTTCCGTTACCGTTTTTTATGTGTTCTGTAACTTTCATCTAGTCTGCAAGGTTTGTTTTCAGCCAATTCATGGCTTCTTCTAAATTCATATTTTTTCGGGTTGCGAAATCTTCAATTTGGTCTTCCTTAATTTTTCCAAGTCCGAAGTAACGCGCTTCGGGATTTGCAAAATAATAGCCCGAAACCGAAGCCGCTGGCCACATAGCCAAGCTTTCAGTGAGTTCAACACCAATATTTTCTTTTACATTTAAAACCTCCCAAATAGTTATTTTTTCCAAATGATCTGGACAGGCGGGATAGCCCGGGGCGGGGCGGATTCCCTTATATTTTTCGGAAATCAAATCTTCGTTGGAAAGGTTTTCTTCGGAAGCGTAGCCCCAATAATCCGTCCGTACTTTTTTGTGAAGATATTCCGCAAATGCTTCTGCCAAGCGGTCTGCCAAAGCTTTTACCATTATTGAATTGTAATCGTCGTGTTCTTTTTCATATTTGGCTGCTAATGCCGAAGTGCCAAAACCTGTGCTTACGCAGAAACAGCCAATGTAATCCTGTTTTCCGCTTTCTTTTGGCGCAATAAAATCGGCTAAAGCAATATTCGGTTTTCCGGCGGCTTTTTGGGATTGTTGGCGAAGCGTTCGGAAAAAATAATTTTGAATTTTGAATTCTGAATTTTGAATTATTATATCATCATTTACAGTATTCGCCTCAAAAATTCCAAAAACAGCTCGCGCTTCCAAAAGTTTTTCTGAAATTATTTTATCGAGCATTTTTTTTGCATCGGCGAATAATTCGGTTGCTTGCTTGCCCACAACTTCATCCTTCAAAATATTGGGAAACCTGCCGTGCAGTTCCCAACTTCTGAAAAAAGGCGTCCAATCGATATATTCTTTTAAAATACTCAAATCGAAATCATTTAAAATCTGAACACCCAATTGATTTGGTTTCCTAATTTCTGAAGTGTTCCAATCAATTTTAAACTTGTTTTTTCGCGCTTCCTCAATAGAAATATAGGTTTTCACTCTTTGTCTTTTCAGAAAATCCTTCCGGAAATTATCGTATTCTTTTTTCAAGTTTTCTTTATACGAAACTGAAGTTTCCTTTTTCAACAAATCGCCTACAACGGTTACCGCCCGGGAAGCATCGTTTATATGCACCACAGCACATTCGTATTCGGGGTCTATTTTAACCGCCGTGTGCGCTTTGCTTGTTGTGGCACCACCAATCAATAAAGGAATCTTGAAATTTTGGCGTTGCATTTCCTTGGCTAAAAAGACCATTTCATCCAAAGAGGGCGTTATCAAACCGCTCAAGCCAATTGCATCCACATTTTCCTCCTTCGCCGTTGCTATAATTTTTTCCGGTGGAACCATAACGCCTAAATCGATAATTTCATAATTGTTGCAGGCCAAAACAACGCCGACTATGTTTTTCCCTATGTCGTGAACATCACCTTTTACAGTAGCCATCAATACTTTTCCAGCATTTTTGGAATCGCCTACTTGTGGGTTTTTAAGTTTTTCTTCTTCGATGTATGGAAGCAAGTACGCTACTGCTTTTTTCATCACTCGCGCAGATTTCACCACTTGTGGCAAAAACATTTTTCCGCTTCCGAAAAGGTCGCCAACCACATTCATTCCGGTCATTAAATGACCCTCGATGACTTCAATGGGTTTTGACACGCTTTGACGCGCTTCTTCGATGTCTTCTAAGATAAATTCGTCGATTCCCTTTACCAAAGCTCTCGTAATACGGTCTTGCAATGGCTCCTCACGCCAAGACAAATCGATTTTACTTTCCTTTGAAGTTCCTTTTACGGTTTCGGCAAAATCGAGCAAACGTTCCGTAGCATCATCGCGACGGTCGAGCATTACGTCTTCCACGCGTTCCAAAAGATCTTTCGGAATATTATCATAAACCTCCAACAGCGCAGGATTTACAATCCCAATGTTCATTCCCGCTTTAATGGCGTGGTACAAAAACACAGAATGCATCGCCTCGCGAACGGGATCGTTTCTGCGGAAACTAAAGGAAACATTGCTAACACCTCCGCTCACGCTCACTTGCGGCAAATTCTCCCGAACCCAACGCGTGGCTTCTATAAAATCGACTGCATTTTTTCGGTGCTCATCCATTCCCGTTGCGACTGGGAAAATATTTAAATCGAAAATGATGTCTTCGGGAGCGAATTTTACTTGATTCACCAAAATATCGTATGAGCGTTTGGCAATTTCAATGCGTCTTTCGTAATTATCGGCTTGGCCAGTTTCATCAAAAGCCATCACGATTACAGCCGCGCCATAACGTTTTATAAGTTTTGCGTGGTGGATAAATTCTGCTTCACCTTCTTTTAAACTGATTGAATTTACCACACATTTTCCCTGAACAACCTGCAGACCGGCTTCAATGATTTCCCATTTACTGCTGTCAATCATTATTGGAACGCGTGAAATATCGGGCTCTGCGACAACAAGGTTTAAGAATTTCACCATTGCCTCTTTGCCATCGATCAAACCATCATCCATATTTACATCGATGATCTGCGCGCCGTTTTCCACCTGTTCGCGGGCAACGGAAAGCGCTTCCTCAAATTTCCTTTCTTTTATAAGTCGAAGAAATTTCTTTGAACCTGCCACATTAGTGCGTTCCCCCACGTTTATAAAATTGCTTTCGGGAGTGATTATAAGAGGCTCGAGACCGCTAAGTTTTAGGTATTTCTTGTTTTCTAATTTCTTTTCCATACAAATCCCTCGACTGCGCTCGGGGAGACATTTTTATTAAAAAGGAAGTTTTGACAGATCTACATTTCCGCCAGAAATGATAATTCCTATTTTTTTATTGCTAAATCTTTCCTTTTCCCGAAGCAATGCCGCCAATGCAACCGAGCTGCTAGGTTCGACAATAATTTTCATCCGTTCCCAAATGAGTTTCATTGCTGAAATGATTTCGGTTTCTTCAACGCGTATTATTTCTGAAACCAATTCCTTTATTATTGGGAAATTGACATCGCCCAGAAAGGTTTTAAGTCCGTCGGCGATAGTATTTGTGGTTTTATTGAATTCTATTTTTCCACTTTTTAAACTTCGAAAAGCGTCGTCAACCTCAAACGGTTCGCCGCCTATTGTTTTGCAACTTTTGCCGAAATATTTTATCGAAAGTGAAGTCCCAGCAATCAATCCGCCACCGCCGACTGGTGCAAAAACATAATCTAAATCCGGGTGTGTTTGCAACAATTCTGCGGCTGAAGTTGCATTGCCAAGAATTACATTTCTATCGTTTGATGGATGAATAAAAGTGGCGCCAGTTTCTTTTTGGATTCGTTCCGCTTCGGTTTCACGAGCAATTGGAGTTGATTCTGATTCTGTTATAATTCCGCCGTAGCCTTTAACTGCTTCTTTTTTCACTTGCGGTGCATTTTCGGGCATCACGATATACGCTTTTACGCCTAAATTTTTCGCCGCCAACGAAAGGGCTTGCGCAAAATTTCCTGACGAATGTGTTACGACGCCAGCTTTTTTCTGCGCTTCGGAAAGTTGCAAAATAGCATTGGTCGCGCCCCGCATTTTGAAAGCACCCATCTTTTGAAAATTCTCACATTTGAAGAAAACTTCAGCGCCGGAAAGTTCATTTAAGTATGCCGATTTCAGTACAGGCGTGTTGTGAACATACGGTTTTACTCGCCTACACGCTTCTTCAACTTCTTGTTTCGTTGGAATCATACAGAAAGGTTTTCAGATTGAAAAATGGGTCGCGGTTTGTATTGGGAAGCGATTTCCGCAATAGCTTTTATATGTTCTGGCGTTGTGCCGCAGCAACCACCGATAATATTTACCAACTGTTTGTCCAAATATTCTTTTACCTGCGAAGCCATTTGCTCCGGACTTTCATCGTATTCGCCGAACGCGTTTGGCAATCCTGCATTTGGATAGGCGCTCACGGCAAGATTGGTGCGGTTTGCAATCACTTCAAGATGGGGCGTGAGTTGTTTGGCGCCTAAAGCACAATTAAAACCTACGCTTAACAGAGGAATATGCGAAATGGAAATTAAAAATGCCTCAGCAGTCTGTCCGGAAAGGGTTCTGCCGGAAGCATCTGTAATTGTTCCGCTTATCATTATTGGAATCTCGATATTTCGTTCTTCTTTTATTTCATCGATTGCGAAAAGTGCGGCTTTGGCATTCAACGTGTCAAAAATGGTTTCTACCAAAAGTAAATCCACGCCGCCGTCAATCAAGGCTTCGCATTGTTGTTTATAGGCAACGCGTAATTCTTCAAAAGAAATTGCCCGAAAACCGGGATCGTTTACATCGGGACTCATACTTGCAGTTTTGTTCGTCGGACCAATAGCTCCGGCTACAAAACGGGGTTTGTGCGGTTCTTTTGCAGTGAATTCCTCAGCTATTTTTTTTGCGATTTTGGCGGATTCGTAATTTAATTCATATACCAAATCTTGCATATCGTAATCGGCCATTGCGATTGTGGTGCTGGAAAATGTGTTGGTTTCCACAATATCTGCGCCTGCGGCGAAATATTTTGAATGGATTTCCGCAATTGCCTGTGGCTGCATAATGGAAAGTAAATCGTTGTTTCCCTGAACCGATTTATGAAAATCCTTAAAACGTTCGTCACGGAAATCTTCCTCGGAAAATTTATAGCGCTGCAACATCGTGCCCATTGCGCCGTCGAGGATCAGTATTCGGTTTTGAAGTGCTTGTTGTATTTTATTCATTTCTTGATCTTTGATTGAAGTTCAAATTTGCGTGAGGGATGGAGACTTTGTTTGAGCTCTTTATTTTTTTGAAAATAAAAATAAAAGCGAGTGCCGAGAGCCCGACCCGTTTTTCGCGGGGCACGCCATAAACATCCCCCTAGCCCCCTTCGAAGGGGGAACAAAAAAATATCAAGAAAAGGTGAAGGATAAACCTATTTGTTGTTATCTATTCCGCAAAAAACGGATAGAATGTAGCACCTTCCCCGAAAGTTCGGGAGGTTGCTAAGGCGTCAAAGGGTCTATTCCCTCGGCCTTTCTTGATAACGTTTCATTATGAATATGAACTGATACAAAGTAACATTATAAAGTTCACAATACAAAATTTAGTTTTGGGTGTGACTTATGACCGCTTTGCTAAAAGACAAAAAGACCGCTTCGCTAAAGGACAAAAAGACCGCTTCGCTAAAGGACAAAAAGACCGCTTCGCTAAAGGACAAAAAGACGAAAAGGAATTTATCTTTTGTCATTTTGTCTTTTTATCTTTTTATCCTTTCGTCCTTTCGTCCTTTCTTCTTTTCCGTCATTTAATCGCTTTTCCATTAAGCACAATGCTGTATGTAATTTTCACCGAAGCTTCCAGCGTGATTGAAACCGAACAGTATTTTTCGAAACTAAGCTCTGCCGCACGGATGGCTTTTGCCTCGTCAATTTTGCCTTCCAAATAAAGCGTTACGTGGATTGCCTCAAACGGTTTGGCGTCGCGTACTTCCTTTCGTTCGCCTTCCACTTCCATTTTATAGGAAGTGATTTCCTGTCGCTGTTTTTTCAAAATCATAACAACATCAATCGCGCTGCAACCGCCAACGCCCATCAACAAAAGCTCCATCGGGCTTGTACCTTTGGAAGGTTCGTCGGCTTTATTGTCGATGAAAACGGGAACGCCGGAAGCGCCTTTTGCTTCAAAAAGATAGTTGTCGTTTATTCTGTTTAAGGATACTTTCATAATAATGTTTTTGGCTTGGATGATTTATGATGAAGGAAAATTCTAAAAACGAAGATACCCATTTTAAATTTTTTGTAATTTATTTTTAATTGTACATTTGCGACCATCATGAGGAAAGATTTGACTGATTGCGACCTCAATAAAAAATGCTAAAGGCAGTGAAAACTTCCCTTCGGCGCTTTCGTCAAATCTTTTAAAAAAATGACATAAGACTTTTGGATATAGGACTTAAGACTATTGTATTTAATTCAATTAAGAATAATTTTAGTCCTACGTCTTACATCTTATCGTCCTACGTCAAAATAAATAAAATTGAATTTTTAAATATATTTTATGGCCTATTTATTTACTTCGGAAAGCGTTTCCGAAGGACACCCAGATAAAGTTGCGGATCAAATTAGCGATGCGCTTTTGGATAATTTTTTAGCTTTCGACCCAGAAAGTAAAGTTGCTTGCGAAACATTAGTAACTACCGGGCAGGTTGTTTTGGCAGGTGAAGTAAAAAGCAACACCTATCTTGACGTTCAAACTATCGCGCGTGATGTGATTAACAAAATTGGTTACACAAAGGGCGAATATAAATTCAGCGGTGATTCCTGCGGTGTAATTTCATTGATTCACGAGCAATCCCAGGACATTAACCAAGGAGTTGATCGCGAAAACAAAGAGGAACAGGGTGCAGGTGACCAAGGAATGATGTTCGGTTATGCCACCAGGGAAACGGAAAATTATATGCCGTTAGCATTGGATATTTCGCATAAAATTTTAATTGAATTGGCTGCACTTCGGCGCGAGGATTCTGAAATAAAATACTTGCGCCCAGATGCAAAAAGTCAGGTTACCATTGAATACAGTGATGACAATATTCCCCAGAAAATAGTTGCAATTGTTGTTTCCACACAGCACGATGAGTTTGATGAGGATGACAAAATGCTTTCAAAAATACAGAAGGATATAAAGGAAATCCTGATTCCACGAGTGAAGAAACAACTTCCCGAATATGTTCAGAAATTGTTCAATGATGAAATTGTTTATCACATAAATCCAACCGGAAAGTTTGTAATAGGCGGTCCTCATGGGGATTCTGGACTTACGGGAAGAAAAATTATTGTTGACACTTACGGTGGAAAAGGCGCACACGGCGGTGGAGCTTTCAGTGGAAAAGATCCGAGTAAAGTAGATAGAAGTGCAGCCTATGCTGCAAGACATATCGCAAAAAACCTTGTAGCGGCTGGCGTTGCCGATGAAGTTTTGGTGCAGGTAAGTTATGCGATTGGCGTTGTTGAACCGACTTCCATTTTTGTGAATACCTACAACTCATCAAACGTAAAACTTGCTGATGGCGAGATTGCGAAAAAGGTTTCAGAAATTTTCAATATGCGGCCAGCTGCCATTGAAAAAAGATTAAAACTTAGAAACCCTATTTATTCCGAAACTGCATCCTACGGGCATATGGGAAGAGAACCACAAACCATAACGAAAACTTTTGAAAGTCCATACAACGGAAAAATGGAAAAGAAAGTAGAGCTTTTCACTTGGGAAAAGTTGGATTATGTGGAACAAGTGCGGGAAGCTTTTGGGATTTTAAATTCCAAATAACAAGCACCATCCCGATAGCTATGGGAAACAAATAAATTACAAAAGATAAATCCCAAATTCCAATTGTATTTTTGGAATTTGGGGTTTTTATTTTTGACGCTCAAATAATATTGTGATTCCTCGCTTTTTGCACTGCTTCAATTTTGCTGTGCACCTGCAGTTTTTTGTAGATATTCTCAATATGCTTGCGCACGGTGCTGGGCGAAAGGAAAAGATGATCGGCAATAACTGTATAGCTCAAACCTTTGCTGAGCTGTTCCAAAACCTCAACCTCGCGGGTGGAAAGTGATATTTCTTCTTGATCACGAGGATTTTGGATATCTATCGGGTTTCGGAGCAATTTCAAGGTTTTCATGGCGATGGAAGGATTCATTGCCGCCCCGCCGTTTAAGGTTTCCTTTATGCCCTCGTATAAATCCTTTGGATTGATTTCCTTCAGCAAATACCCATCAGCACCAGCCTTTATAGCATTGAAAATATGCTCATCGTTATCAAAAGCCGTGAGCATGATTATTTTGATGTGCGGATATTTCTGTTTTACTATTTGTGTGGTTTCAATGCCATTGAGAACGGGCATTTCAATATCCATCAAAATTAAATCTAAGTTGTGATTTTCTTCCAATTTTGTTAGTAATTCGGTGCCGTTCATTGAAGTGTGTTTCACGGAAACATCATCAAAAAAAGAGAGTTTTTCCTTCACGGCATTTATAAGAAAAGTGTTGTCGTCAACTATTGCAACTTTAAGCATCTTTTGCGGGTTAGTTGTTTTAAAGATACTAAAAATACCTTTTAAGAATAATCAAAAAAATAGGGCAATTGCCTTA
>Ga0209344_10003551_pt1 | contig 15278 bp, 10 predicted proteins | sample Cruoilmetagenom6_FD_187293 | JGI IMG/M metagenome (GOLD analysis project Ga0209344, IMG submission 187293) | Oil polluted marine microbial communities from Coal Oil Point, Santa Barbara, California, USA - Santa Barbara Oil Seep Sample 6 (SPAdes)... | ecosystem: Environmental > Aquatic > Marine...
ATCTGGAACGTATTCGGCAGGATATTGTCGGGCTGGCACCGGTGAAGGAGGCCAGCGTGCGGATTCGCGATGGCGGCGTGTTGCAGGTTGATGTGACCGAGCGTCAGCCGGTGGCGCTGTGGCGCACACGCGACGGGCTGGGTGCGGTCGATCTGGAAGGTGTCGTGGTCGATGACATGCTGGCGCGTCAGGATCGCGCCGATCTGCCGCTGGTGGTAGGTGAGGGTGCGGACAGGGCGGTGCCCGAGGCGCTGGAGATCATCCGCGCCGCGACCCCGATCGAGCCGCGTCTGCGCGGGCTGGTGCGGATGGGCGAGCGGCGCTGGGATGTGGTTCTGGACCGCGATCAGCGCATCATGCTTCCCGAGCGCAACCCGGTGCGCGCGCTGGAGAGGGTTCTGGCGCTGGACGAGGTGCAGGACATGCTGGCGCGTGACCTGGTGGCGGTGGACATGCGGCTCGCCGCACGGCCCACCATAAGAATGAATGCCCGCGCGGTCGAAGACTGGTGGCGGGTCACGAAGATGACAGTCGGAGCGGAATGAAAACATGATCGAGCTCTACGAAACCCAACGTGCGATGCGCAACATGCGCAAGGCGGCGATGCAACGCGGCGTCGTGGCGGTGCTGGATGTGGGGACATCGAAGATCGCTTGTCTCGTGCTGCGCTTTGACGGCACCTCGCGGCTGGTGGAATCCGACGGGATCGGCGCGATGGCCGGGCAGGCCGGGTTCCGGGTGATCGGCGCGGCGACGACGCGTTCGCGCGGGGTGCGCTTTGGCGAGGTCAACGCGATGGCCGAGACCGAGCGCGCGATCCGCACGGCCCTGCAGGCGGCGCAGAAGATGGCCGGTATCCGGGTCGATCATGTGATCGCCTGTTTCGCCGGGGCCTCGCCGCGTTCCTACGGGCTGGCCGGGGCGGTCGACCTTGAGGGCCACAATGTCAGCGAGCAGGATATCAGCCGGGTGCTGAGCGCCTGCGATGTGCCCGATTACGGCGAGGGGCGCGAGGTGCTGCACGCGCAGCCGGTCAATTTCGCGCTGGATCATCGCAGCGGGCTGGCCGATCCGCGCGGGCAGATGGGGCAGACCCTGTCCACGGACATGCATATGCTGACCGTCGATGGCGCCGCGATCCAGAATATCGCGCATTGCGTCAAGCGCTGCGACCTGGAACTGGCCGGGATTGCCAGCTCGGCCTATGTGAGCGGCATTTCGGCGCTGGTCGAGGATGAACAGGAGCTGGGTGCAGCCTGTATCGACCTTGGCGGTGGCACGGCGGGCGTGTCGATCTTCATCAAGAAACACATGATCTATGCCGACAGCGTGCGTATGGGCGGCGATCACGTGACGGGTGATATCTCGATGGGGTTGCAGGTGCCGCAGGCCACCGCAGAGCGCATCAAGACCTTTTACGGCGGCGTCGTCGCCACCGGCATGGACGATCGCGAGATGATCGAGATCGGCGGCGAAACGGGTGACTGGGAGCATGACCGGCGCACGGTCAGCCGGGCCGAGCTGATCGGCATCATGCGGCCGCGCGTCGAGGAGATCCTCGAAGAGGTGCGTGCGCGGCTCGATGCGGCGGGTTTCGACCACCTGCCGAGCCAGCAGATCGTGCTGACCGGCGGCGGCAGTCAGATCCCCGGTCTCGACGGGCTGGCGAGCAAGATATTGGGTCACCAGGTGCGGCTGGGACGGCCCCTGAGAGTACATGGATTGCCGCAGGCGGCGACCGGTCCGGGCTTTTCGAGCGCGGTCGGGATGTGCCTGTTCGCGGCGAATCCCCAGGACGAATGGTGGGATTTCGAGATCCCCGTGGATCGCTACCCGGCGCGCTCGTTGAAGCGGGCTGTGAAATGGTTCAAGGATAATTGGTGAACGCTAGATATGGTCACATCGGCGAAATCCCGCGTGTTAGCGCAAAAATGTGGCCATATTTTGTGTCATTTCGATGATTTTGGGGTGACGCAAGGGTCAAGCATCGGTAAGAATGCCGATGATTAGGCGGAAAAACGGTCTGTCGGGCAGAGGCAGGCACAACAGCAGGCGGATAGAGCAATGACATTGAATCTCACGATGCCAGGTCAGGACCAGGAGAACGAACTGAAGCCCCGGATCACCGTTTTCGGTGTTGGCGGCGCGGGGGGCAACGCGGTCAACAACATGATCGAGAAGCAACTCGACGGTGTTGACTTTGTCGTTGCCAATACCGACGCGCAGGCGCTCCAGCAAAGCCAGGCCGAGCACCGCGTCCAGTTGGGCGTGAAAGTGACCGAGGGGCTGGGCGCGGGCGCCAAGGCCTCGATCGGGGCCGCAGCCGCCGAAGAGAATATCGAACAGATCGTCGATCACCTCGCGGGCGCGCACATGTGCTTCATCACCGCGGGCATGGGCGGGGGCACCGGCACCGGTGCCGCACCGATCATCGCCCAGGCGGCGCGTGAGCTGGGTGTGCTGACGGTGGGTGTCGTCACCAAGCCGTTCCAGTTCGAGGGCGCCAAGCGGATGCGCCAGGCCGAGGAAGGCGTCGAGGCGCTGCAGAAGATGGTCGACACGCTGATCATCATTCCCAACCAGAACCTGTTCCGGCTGGCCAATGAGAAGACGACCTTCACCGAGGCGTTCTCGATGGCGGACGACGTGCTTTACCAGGGTGTGAAGGGTGTGACCGACCTGATGGTGCGCCCCGGCCTCATCAACCTCGACTTTGCCGATGTGCGCGCCGTGATGGACGAGATGGGCAAGGCGATGATGGGCACGGGCGAGGATTCCGGCGAGGATCGCGCAATCCAGGCGGCCGAGAAGGCCATAGCGAACCCGCTTCTGGACGAAATCAGCCTGAAGGGCGCCAAGGGTGTGTTGATCAACATCACCGGCGGGCACGACCTGACGCTGTTCGAACTGGACGAGGCCGCCAACCGCATCCGCGAGGAAGTGGACCCCGACGCCAATATCATCGTCGGCTCGACGCTGGATACCAGCATGGAGGGCACGATGCGCGTCAGTGTCGTGGCGACCGGGATCGACGCCAATGCCAGCGACCGCGACCTGCCGATGCCGCGCCGCTCGATGGCCGAGCCGCTGCGCCCCGTCGCCGTGGAAGAGCCGGAGGCCGAGCAGGCCCCCGAGCCGATGCCGGTGGCGGCAAGCGCCGAGCCGAGCCTTTTCAACCCGAACGAGTTCGACTCGCAGCGCGCGGCCGCCGAAGAGCTGCACGAGGACATCTTTGACGAGCGCGTCGACAGCCAGCAGGATGACGACCTGCCGCCGCCGGCCTATCAGCCGCGCGATGACAGGTTCGAGCCCGCAGCGCATCACGGCCATCAGGAGGATGCCGAGCTGGAAGCCTATGTGGCGCCGCGCGCCGCAGGCACGCCGTCGCCCGAGGCGATGGCCCGCCTGCAGGCTGCCGTCAACAAGGCGCCCGAGGCACGCCGCCGCGACCAGCAGCCGCCCCAGCAGGCAGCCGCCACGCGCGATGCGCAGGGCGAGGCGCGCCAGCGGTTCGGTATCAACTCGCTGATCAACCGGATGACCGGCCATGCCGAGCAGGAAGCACCGCGTCCCGCCCGCCAGCAGCCGACCGTGGAAGCGCCGCAGGCGCGTCAGGCCGCACCCGAGCCGCAGGAAGAAACCGACGATCAGATCGAGATCCCGGCGTTTCTGCGCCGACAGGCGAACTGATCCGGCGAACGGACAGGCAAGAACGGGCCGCCTTTGGGCGGCCCTTTTTCGTTTCAGAACAAGGTATTGGCGCTGACTGCCAGGGGATAGGCAAGATTCCGCCCGCCGGGCCGCGGCGATGTTTCATTACGTTGCAAAGATTGAATTGAGCCTCGGCGGTGGCGGATTTAAACCCTTTGGAAACTTTCAGTGAGTGCGAACGTTACGCACCGATGAGGATAGTCTTGCAGACAACGATCCAGACAGCGGTCTCGTTTCATGGGGTAGGCCTGCACTCGGGAGAGCCGGCCCGTGCAACGATCCTGCCCGCCCAGGCGGGGCAGGGCATCGTGTTCCGTCGCAGCGACGTGGCCGCCGGCCACGGGCGCATTCCGGCGCTGTGGGATCATGTCCATCAATCGCCGCTCTGCACCCGTCTTGAGAACCGCCACGGGGTGACGGTGTCGACGGTGGAACACATCATGGCGGCACTGGTGGGCTGCGGCATCCACAACGCAACGATCGAGATCGACGGCCCCGAGATTCCGATTCTCGATGGCAGCTCGGCGGCCTTCGTGCGCGGGATCCTGCGTCACGGTGTGCGGCACATGAACGCCCCGGTTTCCGCCCTGCGCGTTCTCAAGCCGGTCGAGGTGCGCCGCGGTGCCGCGATGGCGCGGCTGTTGCCGAATGAGAGCCTGACGATCGAATTCGCCATCGATTTCGAGGATGCCGCGATCGGCAGCCAGCGCAAGCTGCTGAACATGTCCAATGGCAGCTTCGTGCGCGAGCTTTCCAACAGCCGGACATTCTGCCGCAAGGCGGATGTGGACATGATGCGCGCTAACGGGCTGGCGCTTGGCGGAACGCTGGAAAACGCTGTGGTGGTTGACGGTGAGCGGGTGCTGAGCCCTGGCGGGCTGCGTCACGACGACGAAGCCGTGCGCCACAAGATGCTGGACGCGGTGGGCGATCTGGGCCTTGCCGGCCTGCCCATCCTTGGCCATTATCAGGGTATCCGTGCCGGTCATGCCCTGACCAACAATCTTCTGCGCGAACTGTTTTCGCGCCCCGACAGCCATGAAATCGTCCTGTGCGACAGCGCAACGGCGGGACATCTTCCCGGCGCCGGTGTTCATTGGGGCGAGATTCCGGAAGTGGCCTGAGCGCGGCAATAAAACCGCCAAAGACGTTTTGCACCGGAAATTTATGTGCTAGGACCAGTCGGGAAACGTGGGGTTCTACCCCGGCATCGCGCAAGATAGGTGAGTTCGAGCATGACAATCGGCAAGTCCCGGGCAAAGCTGGTCGGTGCAATCGTCGTGGGCCTGAGCCTCGCGGCCTGTGGTGACAGGGCACGGATCGACCGTGGCGATGTCGATTTCGAGCAATACACCGCACAGCAGATCTTCGAGCGCGCGGAATACGATCTGGCGCGTAACAATCCCGGCCAGGCCGCCGATGTGTTCGGCCAGGTCGAGCGGCTCTATCCCTATTCGGAATGGGCCAAGCGGGCGCTGATCATGCAGGCCTTCTCCTATCACAAGGACAAGGATTACGAGAACAGCCGCGCCGCCGCGCAGCGCTATATCGATTTCTATCCCACCGATGAGGATGCCGGTTACGCGCAATACCTGCTGGCGCTGAGCTATTACGACCAGATCGACGAGGTCGGCCGCGATCAGGGCCTGACCTTCCAGGCGCTGCAATCCCTGCGTGAGGTGATCGAGCGCTATCCCGACAGCGAATATGCCCGCTCGGCGATCCTGAAATTCGATCTCGCCTTCGACCATCTGGCCTCGAAGGAAATGGAAATCGGGCGCTACTATCTCAAGCGCGACCATTTCGCAGCGGCGATCAACCGCTTCCGCGTGGTGGTCGAAGACTTCCAGACCACCAGCCACACGCCCGAGGCGCTGCATCGCCTGGTCGAGGCCTATCTTTCGCTGGGTCTTACCGACGAGGCCCGCACCGCCGGTGCGATCCTGGGGTATAACTTCCGTGGCACCAAATGGTACGAGGACAGCTACAAGCTGTTGACCGGTCAGGGACTCACGCTGGAGGCGGCGGGCGACAACTGGCTGCGCCAGGTCTATCGCCAGATGATCCAGGGCCGTTGGTTGTAAGGGGGTTGCGGGGCCTGACCCGCAACCGGGAAACCTCCGATGCTGCGCGCGCTTGATATCCGCAATATCCTGATTATCGACCATCTCGACCTGGCGTTTCAGCCGGGCCTGAACGTGCTGACCGGCGAGACCGGCGCGGGCAAGTCGATCCTGCTGGATTCGCTGGGCTTCGTGCTGGGCTGGCGCGGGCGCGCCGAACTGGTGCGTCAGGGCGCGGATCAGGGCGAGGTGACGGCGGTGTTCGATCTGCCCGAGGGTCACGGCGCGCGCGAGGTGCTCGAAGAGGCGGGGCTGCCGCTGAGCGACGAGCTGATCCTGCGCCGGGTCAACACGCTTGACGGGCGCAAGACCGCCTGGGTCAATGACCGGCGCTGCTCGGGCGAGGTGCTGAGACGGCTCTCGGACACGCTGGTGGAACTGCACGGCCAGCAGGATGACCGTGGCCTGCTCGATCCGCGCGGGCACCGGGTGCTTCTGGACGCCTATGGCCGCCTTGACGGGTTGAAATCCGACACGCGCAGCGCTTGGCGCGGCGTGGCGGCGGCCCAGAAGGCGCTGTCGGCAGCCGAGGCGGCGCTCGAATCGGTGCGCGCCGAAGAGGACTTCCTGCGCCACGCGGTTGCCGAGCTTGATGCGCTCGATCCGCAACCCGGCGAGGACGAGGAGCTCGATACGCGCCGCCGCCTGATGCAGCAGGGCGAACGGATCTGTGAGGATATCGCGCGCGCGCAGGCGGCGCTGGGGCAGGACGGGGCCGAGGGTGCGGCGGGCGATGCGCTGCGCTGGCTGGAAGGGGTGGCGCCGCGTGCCGAGGCGCAGCTTGACGCTCCGATCGCGGCGCTTGGCCGGGCGATGGTGGAGCTTGACGAGGCTGCGCAGGGCGTGGCGCGCTGCCTTGAGGCGCTGACCTTCGATCCGCTCGAACTGGAAGAGACCGAGGAGCGCCTGTTCGCGATCCGCGCGCTGGCGCGCAAGCATGGGGTCGGGGCGGATGACCTGGGCGATTTTGCCGGTGATCTGCGCGCGCGGCTGGCCTCGCTTGACCAGGGCGATGCCGATCTCGAAACCCTGCGCCAGTCGCTGCGCGCCGCCGAAGAAACCTATGACGCAGCCGCAACCGCGCTCAGCGCCGCGCGTGCCAAGGCCGCGGCGGCGCTTGATAGCGCGATGCGCGACGAACTTGCCCCGCTCAAGATGGAGCGCGCGGCCTTCACCACCGCCATCGCCGCCGCCGATCCCGGCCCAGAGGGGCGCGACAGCGTCACCTTCACCGTGGCCACCAATCCCGGCGCTCCGGCGGGTCCGCTCAACAAGATCGCCTCGGGGGGCGAGCTCAGCCGCTTCCTCCTGGCGCTCAAGGTTTGTCTGACCGGCACCGAGAGCGGGCTGACGATGATCTTCGACGAGATCGACCGGGGGGTGGGCGGCGCCACTGCGGATGCGGTGGGGCGGCGGCTTGCGCAGCTGGCCGATGGGGGCCAGGTGCTGGTGGTCACCCATTCACCGCAGGTTGCCGCGCGCGGGGCGCATCACTGGCGGGTCGAAAAGACCGTGGCGGACGAGTCGACGCTGTCGCGCGTGACGCCGCTGGCGCAGGACGCGCGCATCGACGAGATCGCACGGATGCTGTCGGGCGACCGGATCACCGACGAGGCCCGTGCCGCGGCGGAGGCCCTGATGGCGGGCTGACCGGCCTCATCCGGCGAAAAATACCTCGGGGGAGTCGCGGCCCCGGCCCCGGCGGGGGCAGCGCCCCCACACCTCCGCGCCGTGCATGACCCCGCTTCAGGATGGCTCGCGCGGTGGCACCAGCTTGCCGGGATTCATGATGTTGCCGGGATCGAGCGCCTGCTTCAGCGCCCCCATCATCGCCCATCCGCCGCCATGTTCGCGCGCCATGTAACCGAGCTTCCCGCGCCCGATCCCGTGTTCGCCGGTGGCGGTCCCGCCAAGGTCGAGCGCACGCAGGACCATGCGTTCGGAGAGCGCGCTGGCGGCGGCCGCCGCCTCGCGGTCGGTTTCGTCGAACAGCAGGATGGCGTGGAAATTTCCGTCGCCCACATGGCCGAGGATCGGCCCTTCGATGCCGGTTTGCGCGAGATCCGCCTGGGTGGCCTCGATCGCCTCGGCGAGGCGCGAGATCGGCACGCAGAGATCGGTCACCAGCGCACGCGCGCCGGGGCGGGCGGCGAGGATCGCGTGATAGGCGTTGTGGCGCATGGTCCAGAGCGCGGTGCGATCTTCGGGCCGGGTCGCCCAATCAAAGCCGGTGCCATCATGCTCGGCGGCGATCATGCCGAAGGTCTCGGCCTGTTCGGCGACGTTGGTTTCCGAGCCGTGAAATTCAAGCAGAAGGTGCGGCTGTTCGGGCAGATCCATCCCGGCATAGGCGTTGACGGCGGCGACGCTGGCGCTGTCCATCAGTTCGATCCGCGCCATCGGCAGGCCCATCTGGATGGTTTCGATCACCGCCGCGACCGCGTCGCCGACACTGTTGAAGCCACAGACCGCGCTTGAAATCGCCTCGGGCTGGCCTTGCAGGCGCAAGGTGAGTTCGGTGATCAGCCCCAGCGTGCCTTCGGCGCCCACAAACAGCGCGGTCAGGTCATAGCCGCTGGATGATTTGCGCGCGCGGCTGCCGGTGCGGATCACCTCGCCCGAGGCTGTCACCACTTCGAGCCCCAGCACGTTGTCGCGCATCGTGCCGTAGCGCACCGCTGTGGTGCCGCTGGCGCGGGTCGAGGCCATCCCGCCAAGCGAGGCGTTGGCGCCCGGATCGACCGGAAAAAACAGCCCGGTGGCGCGCAGTTCCTGATTGAGCGCCTCGCGGGTGACACCGGGTTGCAGGGTCACGTCCATGTCCTCGGGACGGATATCGAGTATCCGGTTCATCCGCGCGAAATCGACGACGATGCCGCCATCGAAGGCCTGGGCCTGACCTTCGAGAGACGTGCCCGTGCCCCAGCCGATCACCGGGCAGCCATGAGCCGCGCAGATGCGCACGAGGCGCGCCACCTCGTCGGTGGTCTCGGGATAGACGACCGCGTCGGGGGGCGATTGGGGGAAATGGCTTTCGCTGCGGCCATGAATTTCCAGATCGGACTTGGACCGGGTGAGCCGTTGCCCTAGAAATGTGGAAATTTCGGCGATTGCGTCCTGAACACCCATATTGGCCCCTTCGGTCTTGCGTTTGGCGCAGGTTAGGGCAAGCAGGGGACAGGGGAAAGGCCGCCGGACCCGATAAGTGACAGGCGATGACGGACGGCGAACCCTCGATCCTCAGGCAGAAGGCGACCGCGGCGCAGGAAGCGATCCGCAAGGGCTGGGCGGTGCTGCGCACGCGCGGGCCAAGCCAGTTCCAGTTCTGGCTGATCGCCCTTTTGATCGGGATCGCGGCGGGCTTCGCGGCGCTGTTCTTTCGCAAGGGCATCACCGCACTTCAGGCGCTGGTCTATGGCGCGGATGATCCGGGCCGCCTGCATTCCCTGGCTGAAACGCTGCCCTGGTACTGGCTGTTGATCGTGCCGATCTGCGGCGGGCTGGTGGTGGGGCTGATCCTGCATCATTTCACCGACGACGCACGGGTGCGATCGGTTTCGGACGTGATCGAGGGTGCTGCGCTCAAGGATGGGCGTGTGGAGACCCGCGAAGGCATCGCGTCGGCGCTGGCCTCGCTGATCACGCTGGGGACGGGCGGCTCGTCGGGGCGCGAGGGGCCGGTCGTGCATATGGCGGGGGTCATTTCAAGCTGGGTCAGCGATCGCATCCATGCCAACGGAATCACCGGGCGCGACCTCCTGGGCTGCGCGGTGGCGGCGGCGGTCTCGGCGTCGTTCAACGCGCCGATCGCGGGGGCGCTTTTCGCGCTCGAGGTGGTGCTGCGCCATTTCGCGGTCCACGCCTTCGCGCCGATCGTCATCGCCAGTGTGGCGGGCACGATCATCAACCGGCTGGAATTCGGCGATATCACCGAATTCACGCTGCCGGTGACCAGCGTGCTGGAATTCTACGTGGAGCTGCCGGCCTTCCTCTTGCTGGGTCTGGTCTGCGGGGTGGTGGCGACGGCGCTGATGCATGCGATCTTCTTTGCCGAGGACATGGCGGGCTATGTCCAGGTGCGCACACGCCTGCCGCGCTGGCTGCGCCCGGCGGTGTCGGGGGCGATGCTGGGGGCGCTGGCGATCTGGTTCCCGCATATCATCGGGGTCGGTTACGAGACCACGTCGGCGGCGCTGACAGGGCAGCTTCTGCTGCATGAGGCGGTGGTCTTTGCGGTGCTCAAGGTGGTGGCGGTGGCGATCACCTTTGGCGGGCGCATGGGGGGCGGGGTCTTTTCGCCCTCGCTGATGGTGGGGGCGCTCACCGGGCTGGCCTTCGGGCTGATCGCGACCGGGCTCTTGCCGGAGGTTTCGGGCTCGGCCACGCTTTATGCGCTGGCGGGGATGGGGGCGGTCGCGGCCGCGGTGCTGGGCGCGCCGATCTCGACCACGCTGATCGTGTTCGAGTTGACCGGCGACTGGCAGACCGGGCTGGCGGTGATGGTGGCGGTGTCGATGTCCACCGCGCTTGGCGCCAAGCTGGTGCGGCGCTCGTTCTTCCTCACGCAGCTTGAACGGCGGGGCAGGCGGCTGGCGGCGGGGCCGCAGACCTACCTGCTGGCGATGTTCCGGGCCGACCGGCTGATGCGCGGCACCGACCATGAGCGCGCCGCCAGTGCCGACCGGTGCTGGACGATGATCGAGGAGGGAACCTATATCGATGGCACCGCCACGCTGGAAGCGGCGATGCCGGTCTTCGAGCGCACGGGCGTGCCCTTCATCCCGGTGGTCACGCTCAAGGGCGCGGGCAGCCCGCCCGAGCTTATGGGCGCGCTGTTCCATGTGGATGCGCTCAAGGCCTATAACCGCGCCTTGGCCGCCGTGTCGGAGGAAGAGCATAGCTGACGGGCGGGTGGGGCAGCCGCGCTGAAGCGCAGCCGTGATGAGCCGCGCTGTGTCGGGCTGCGATGGGGCGATCCGACCTGCGTTATCCCCGCTGTATCGTGCGAGTACCGGAAAACCCCGGAACGCAGCGCCGACCTCATCCGGAACGCGGCCCGGCGATGCGCGGCGGTCTGAAGGCCGCTATTCGTGCCTTGTGTTCGGGTGTGATCGCTCCGGGGGCGCCCGCCTGCAGCCTCACACCCGCTCGACTGTCACCGTGTCGCTGGAGTAAAAGGCCAGGTGGTCCTTGATGCGCGCGACGTCGGGCTTGGGGTCGGCATAGCTCCAGGCGGCGTTTTCGAGGGTCTGGCTCTTGGTGACGATGGAAAAATACCGCGCCTCGCCCTTGTGCGGGCAGGTGGTGCGGTGATCGGTGTCGTCGAGGAAGGCCATGGCGATATCGCCGCGCGGGAAATAGATCACATCGGGATAGCCTGGCTCGCTCAGCTCCAGCGCATTCTTGCTTTCAGCAAGCACCGCGCCGCCTGCGCGCACGGTCCAGGTGCCTTCTGCCTTGCGTATCGTGATATCGGCCATCTCCATCCCTTTCAAATCTTGTTATGCGTTCTGCTCTGCCGTCTGAGTGTTACATCAATATGTCACCCTTTGGGCAGGGGGGCTGTCGCGTCGCGCAACCATAGACGTGCGGTCTGCGATAGCCGAGGGCCGATATTGTCACGGCATGTCGCGTGATAGGCATCGATCCAGCTGCGCTCGGGTGCGCTGAGCATGTCGCTGCGGATCAGCCGCCGGTCGATCGGCACGAAGTTCAGCGTTTCAAAACAGAGTTTCGCGGCCATGTCACCGCCGGGCAGGGTTTCGGCCTCGGTGACGACGAGAAGGTTCTCGATGCGGATGCCGAAGGCGCCTTCGCGGTAATAGCCGGGTTCGTTCGAGACGATCATGCCCGGTTCCAGCGCCACCTCGCTCATCCGCGAGAGACGCTGCGGACCTTCATGGACGCAGAGGTGCACGCCGACGCCATGCCCGGTGCCGTGGGCGTAGTCCTGATCCGCCAGCCACAGGGGATGGCGCGCGATGGCGTCAAGGTCGCGCCCGGCAAGGCCACGCGGCCAGCGAGTGCGGCTCATGGCGATCATGCCTTGCAGGACACGGGTGAAGGCGGCGGATTCCTCCTCCCCCACCTCGCCCACGGGCAGGGTGCGGGTGATGTCGGTGGTGCCGTCAAGATACTGCCCGCCGCCATCGAGCACCAGAAGATCGCCTGCCCGCAGCACCCGGTTGCTGGCATGTGTCACCCGGTAATGCGCCAGCGCGCCATGCGGGCCGGACCCGGCGATGGTGTCGAAGCTGATATCCAGAAGGTGCCCGGTATCGCGGCGGCACTGTTCGAGTCGCGTCACCACGTCGATCTCGGTGATCGTGCCGGGTTCCTGGGAATCGAACCAGGCAAGGAATTCGCAGACCGCCGCACCGTCGCGCAGATGCGCGTTCCGCGTGGCGGCGATTTCGGCGGCGGTCTTGCGGGCCTTGGGAAGCACGCAGGGATCGTCACCCCAGACATGCTCGGTATTGGATTCGTCGAGCTGTGCCACCACCCAGAGCGGCACGCTGGCCTTGTCGAGCCGCACCGGCCCGCCAAGGCTGCGCAGGCCGGGGCCGAAGGCATTGGGCGGGCGGATCGTGACCTCGTCGCCCAGATGCTCGCGCACGGTCTGGTCCAGTTTCGCGGCCTCGACATACAGCGTGAGATGCGCGTCGCCATGCAGCACCGCAAAGGCATGGGGCACCGGGTTGCGGGGGATGTCGCTGCCGCGGATATTGAGCAGCCAGGCGATTGAATCGGGCAAGGTGATGACCGCCGCCGCATGGCCCGCATTGCGCAGGGCGGCGGCCAGCCGACGGCGCTTGTCGCCCTGGGGTTCGCCGGCCAGTTCCTCGGGATAGACGCGGATCGCGCCCATCGGGGCGGCGGGGCGGTCGGCCCAGATTTGGTCGACCAGGTTGGCGCAGGGCCTGAGCGCGATGCCGGTGCCCGCGAGGCCTGTCTCGATGGTCTCGATCTGTGCGGGTGTGTAGAGCCAGGGGTCGAACCCGACGATGGCGCCCTCGCCAAGATGCTGGCCAAGCCAGTCCGCGAGCCGGATATCGGGCCAGTCGACCGGGGCGAAATGCCCGGTTTCGACCTGCGTCTTGACCTGTGTGCGGTAGCGCCCGTCGACGAAGACCCCGGCATGCTCCATCAGCGCGGCGCAGAACCCGGCCGAGCCGGTGAACCCGGTGAGCCAGGCCAGCCGGTCATCACAGGGCGCGACATACTCGCCCTGAAAGGCATCGGCGCGCGGCACGAGATAGCCCGAGAGCCCCTCGGCCGCCATCACCGCACGCAGCTGCGCCAGACGCGGCGGTCCCTGTTCGGGGCGGGCGGTCTCGTCGAAACTCTGGAACATGGGGCCTCCTGCAAGCGTGGCTGACCCTGACGTGCTAGAGAAGCGATGCGCGAAGATCAATCGTGTTCGCCCCGGGGCGATGCGGGGGGCAGGGGTGCAGGCGGCGGTGATGCGAGGGGTGCGCCCGCGCCTCAGCTCGCCTTGCGGATGCCCATCACCCGTGCCCGCGCGCGCGGATCGGGATCGAACAGCGCGGCCAGCTGTTCGGTCATCGCCCCGGCAAGCTGATCGACATCGGTAATGGTCACCGCGCGCTCGTAATAGCGCGTCACGTCATGGCCGATACCGATGGCCAGCAATTCCACGGCCTTGCGCCGCTCGACCATGGCGATCACGTCGCGCAGGTGCTTTTCAAGGTAGTTCGCGGGATTGACCGAGAGGGTGCTGTCATCCACCGGCGCGCCGTCCGAGATCACCATCAGGATCTTGCGGGCCTCCTTTCGCGGTGCCAGCCTGCGATGCGCCCATTCCAGCGCCTCGCCGTCGATGTTTTCCTTCAGCAGGCCCTCTTTCATCATCAACCCGAGATTGTCGCGGGTGCGCCGCATCGGCGCGTCGGCGGACTTGTAGATGATGTGGCGCAGGTCATTGAGGCGGCCGGGCAGTTGCGCGCGCCCTTCGTTGAGCCACGCCTCGCGGCTCTGACCGCCCTTCCAGGCGCGGGTGGTGAAGCCCAGGATCTCGACCTTGACGCTGCACCGCTCGAGCGTGCGCGCCAGCACATCCGCGCAGATCGCCGCGATCGAGATGGGACGGCCACGCATGGAGCCGGAATTGTCCAGCAGCAGCGTCACGACCGTGTCGCGGAATTCCATGTCCTTCTCGACCTTGAAGCTGAGCGGCGTCGTCGGGTTAGCGACCACGCGCGCAAGGCGCCCGGCATCGAGGATGCCTTCCTCGCGGTCGAATTCCCAGCTGCGGCTCTGCTGTGCCTGAAGGCGGCGCTGCAGCTTGTTGGCCAGCCGGCTGACGGCGCCCTTGAGCGGGTCGAGCTGCTGATCGAGATAGGCACGCAGACGCTCCAGTTCGACCGGCTCGGCCAGCTCCTCGGCACGGATTTCCTCGTCATATTCGGTGGAATAGACGGTGTAATCCGGGTCGGCATCCGAAACGGGATGGGCATCGGGCGGCTCCATCGGGGCCTCGCCCTCTGGGAGCTCGGCCTCGTCGCTCATCTCCTCGTCGGCAAGGTCGTCCATCGAGACCTGGGCCTGCGCCTCGTCCTGCTGCTCTTCCTGGCTCTGCTCGGGATTGGCTTCGGAGTCGTTCTCGTCGCTGTCATCCTGGCCAGAGCTGTCGGGCTGTTCGTCCTCGTCGGGCGAGGTCTCGGCGTCCTCATCCTGATCGTCATCGGGGGCGTCCGGGTCATCGCCCAGCTGGTCGCCATAACCCAGATCGCGGATCACCTCGCGCGCGAAGCGGGCGAATTCGGTCTGATCCGCCAGGATGTCCTGAATGGTCCCGAGCGTGTCGCCGGCCTGGCTCTCGATGAAATCGCGCCAGAGGCCCATGACGTTCTGCGCGCCCGCGGGCAGGTCGCGCCCGGTCGCAAGGTGGCGCACGAGATAGCCCGCAGCGGTGGCCAGCGGCGCATCGGCGCGATCGGTGATCTCGCCATAGCCCAGACGGTCGGCCTCGGCGCCGATCTTGGCGTCGATATTGCCCGCGGTGCCGGGCATTTCGCGCGCGCCGATCGCCTCGCAGCGGGCGGTTTCCATCGCCTCGTAGAGGTCGCGCGCCATCTCGCCGGCGGGATTGTAGCGCGCATGGGTCTTGGCGTCGTGATAGCGGTGGCGCAGCGCCAGCGCATCGGCGGTGCCGCGCGCCTGAAGCACCTCGTCGCGGGTCATGCGGCGGCTGATCTGGGGCAGGCGCATTGCGTCGCCGGTCAGGCCTGCGGGATCGACCGAATAGCTGACGGTCAGTTCGGGGTCGTCGGCCAGCACCTTGGTCGCTTCGGCCAGCGCCTTCTTGAACGGATCGGCCGGGTTGTCACTGTTCTGCGCCATCTTCGCCCTTTCCCTCAGCCCCGGTGGTCTTCATCTGGCGAAAAATACCTCGGGGGAGTCGCGCCGGAGGCGCGGCGGGGG
>Ga0209344_10003553_pt1 | contig 15260 bp, 18 predicted proteins | sample Cruoilmetagenom6_FD_187293 | JGI IMG/M metagenome (GOLD analysis project Ga0209344, IMG submission 187293) | Oil polluted marine microbial communities from Coal Oil Point, Santa Barbara, California, USA - Santa Barbara Oil Seep Sample 6 (SPAdes)... | ecosystem: Environmental > Aquatic > Marine...
CTTTTCTTCCCCAATCTGCAAGTGAGATATCTTTTACCTTGTTAGGTACGTAAGCAACAGTTTTTGTACTCATAGTTATTTTTTCTTAAAGTTTTTTATAGTCTAACAACTTTGGCAATAGCACTTAAAATAGTTAAATTCGCTTGTAAAAATTGTTAAATCTGCCTTAGGCGATGCAAAGATAACTAATAACTTTTAAAATACTAAATGCCTCTTTATAAAACCTTTAGTCCTAACTCACAAACTACTGTTAAAATCTGGAAGATTACAGAATCTTATAACCATTTGTTACAGGCAGTTAGCTTAAAGTCTGAAAACATGAATCGTGTATTAGGTATGAAAAGCGAATTGCATCGAAGAGGATTTTTAAGTGTAAGACATTTACTTGCTGAATTTGGTTATACAGATACAGACTTGTCTTATGATGAAAACGGAAAACCTCACTTAAAAGATGGTAAACACATTTCTATAACTCATTCTTTTACTTTTTCAGGAGTTATTGTTAGCGATTTTAAAGTAGGAATTGATATTGAAAAACAGCGAGAAAAAATTGGAGTTATTGCTCATAAATTTATGGAATACGAGTTTCAATATTTGAACGAAACAGAGGATGATTATATAAATAGATTGACAGTTATTTGGTGTGTGAAAGAATCTCTTTATAAATTATTTTCAACACCAGGATTGAGTTTTTTACAGCATACATTAGTAATCCCGTTTACTGTTAAAGAAGCATCAACAGTGGCTTGGATAGATTACGAAGATAAAAAGCATAGATTTCAAACCCAGTTTTTTGAGTTTGAAGGATTTACTTGCGCTTATGCCTTGCCATCAGAATAAATAAGAATAAAGAAATTAGAATTGAGAAAACAGACAAAAAAATATTCGTGTATTCGTGGCAAATAATGTAATATATTCAAACATTCTAAAAGCCATTTCTAAAAGAGAAAAACTTTTAGCCGTGCTTATAGATCCAGATAAAATGACCATTGAAATGGTATCAAATTTTATTACTAAGGTTAATAATTCTATTGCTACTCATATATTTGTTGGAGGAAGTACTGTTGAAGAATCTGCAACAGAAAAATTAGTTGCAGAAATAAAAAAGCACACAACATTACCTATTGTTTTATTTCCAGGAGATGTATCGCAAATAACAAATAAAGCAGATGCTTTGTTATTCTTGTCCTTAATTTCTGGCAGGAATCCAGATTATTTAATTGGGAAACATGTGGCTTCAGTTTCAAAATTACGAAAAATGCATCTTGAGGTGCTTCCAACCGGTTATTTATTAATTGAGAATGGCAAAGAAACTGCTGTCCAAAAGGTGACTAATACAAAGCCCATGTCTTTAGAACATATTCAGAGTATTGTTGACACAGCAAAAGCTGGGGAATTATTAGGAATGAAATTAATATATATCGAAGCTGGAAGTGGAGCCTTGCATCCAATACCTTCAGAAATTATAAAAAGAGTAAAAAACGAATTAGATATTCCACTAATTGTTGGAGGAGGTATTAGAACAAAAGAGCAATTGCTTTTAGCTTATGATTCTGGAGCAGATTTAGTTGTTATTGGTACAGCCATTGAGAATGATGAATCATTTTTTGAAGAGTTAAAAAGTTAGGATTAATGTCACCTCGAGCACTACTGAAATGAAAATGCATTTTCATTGAAAGTACTTAAGTGCAGCTAATGAGAGATCTTTTAAATAGAAATAAGTTTAACTTAATAGATTCCTGCATTCGCAGGATATAATATGAAAATATCAGTTGATTTAACATTATCGCCATTACAAGACGACTACGAAATACATGTTATTAATTTTATAAAATCTCTAAGAGATTCAAAATTTACAGTTTTAGAAAATCCATTAAGCACTCAAATTTTTGGTGAGTATGATGAGTTGATGCCTTTTTTGAATTCTCAAATAAAAATCTCTTTTGAAAAACAAAAAATAGGTGTCTTAACCATGAAGGTAGTAAAAACGGACAGAAGCGATTATGAACCAATTTTTTAATTTTTTTTTCGAGCAATATGCAGATTATCAAACCATCGATATTATTTTAGAAATTATAGCTGTTATTTTTGGTTTTCTATCTGTTTGGTTTTCCAAACAAAATAATATTCTTGTCTTTCCCACTGGAATGATTAGTACGAGTATTTTCGTGTATCTTCTTTTAAAATGGGGTTTGTTAGGCGACATGATGATAAATGGATATTATTTTATCATGAGTATTTATGGCTGGTACATTTGGACTAGAAAACTAGATGATTCTCATGTAACACCTATTTCTTTCACAACCCTAAAAGAAAAACAACTAAGTGTCGTTATATTCTTAGTCACATTACTATTTGTTTTTATTGTATACAAATCATTCGACAAATGGAATGGCTGGGTAGCCTATATAGACACCTTTACAACAGCCATTTTTTTTGTTGGGATGTGGCTTATGGCAAGAAGGAAAGTAGAGAACTGGATTTTTTGGATTATAGGCGATTTAATTTCAATTCCCTTGTATTTTTATAAAGGATTCACCTTTACTAGTTTGCAATATTTAGGGTTTACAGTAATAGCAATATTTGGATATATAGCATGGAAGAAGCACTTAAGCAAAGAGACAGCAACTGTATAAAAGTGGTTTTGTTTGGTCCAGAATCTACTGGAAAAACAATTTTGGCTAAACAATTAGCCAAGCATTACAACACGCTTTGGGTTCCGGAATATTCAAGAATCTATGCAGAGCAAAAGTCAAAAAATAATGAAACACTATCTAAAGAAGATGTATTGCAGATTGCAAAAGGGCAAATGACTTTAGAGAATTCTTTGTCAAAAGAAGTTGATGAATTATTAATCTGCGACACCAATTTATTAGAAACAAAAGTTTATAGTGAAGTGTATTACGAAGGTTATTCGCCAGAATTATTAAACAAATATGCCTTAGAAAATTACTATAATTTCTATTTTTTAACTAATATTGATATTCCATGGGAATCTGATGGTATTCGCGATAAGCCTAATGAAAGAGATGAAATGTTCAAGGCATTTCGAGATGAATTAATAAAAAATAATCTCCCTTTTGTTATATTAAATGGAAGTTTAGCTAAACGATTAGAAACTGCCATAAATCACATTGATAAATTATTAAAAAAGAACTGAATGTTTTCAGAAAAAGACATAAAACAAATTGAGAAGAAAGGTTTAACTGCTGAAAAAATAACATCTCAGATTGAGTTATTTAAATCAGGATTGCCATTTATAGACTTGCAATCTGCAGCAACTATAAATAATGGGATTTTAAAACTTTCTAATGAAGAAAGAAAGACATCGATAGATTTATTTGATGCTGAAAGAAATAACTATTCCATTATAAAGTTTGTGCCAGCTTCTGGTGCAGCAACTAGAATGTTTAAATCGTTTTTCAGCTTTATAGAAGATTATAATCCGGAAGTAGAAACGGTAAATGCTTATATAAACAGAACCAAAGAGTCTTTGTTGGCCGTCTTTTTTGTGGGCTTAGAAAAATTACCATTTTACAATATTGTTTTAGAAAAAATAAAAGAGGTCTATCCAGATTATCATGAGTCTTCAACAGACCAACAGCGTTTTATGTTTGTAAAAACCATGTTAGATGCAGATAAGCTTAATTATGGATTTTACCCAAAAGGATTACTTCCTTTTCACAAATATAAAGAGCATATTGCTACTGCTTTCGAAGAACATTTGTTTGAAGCTGCTTTATATGCCTCAAGTAATAATATAGCGAAATTACATTATACTATTTCAGAAAAGTATAATGATATTTTTGATGACGAGTTTAAAAAAATTGAAAATATTGTAGAAAGAAAAACCCAAACAAAATTCGAAATATCTTTTTCTTATCAAAAAGATGCAACAGACACTATTGCAGTTTCTTTGGAGAATAAACCATTCCGTTTAGAAGATGGAAGCTTGTTATTTAGACCTTCAGGTCATGGCGCTTTGTTATGTAATTTAAACGACTTAGATGCAGATATCATCTTTATTAAAAACATAGACAATGTTGTTGTTTTTAAATATGAAAATGATGTTAGTGAATACAAGAAAATGTTGGCAGGAATATTAATCAACATCCAAACAAAAGCATTCAGTTACCTTGAAAAATTAGAAAGCAGACAAATTTCTGAGAATGAAATTATTGAAATTGCTAATTTTTTAACCAGGGAAATGAATGTGATAATTTCATCTGAATTTGAAAAATATGCAAAAGAATACCAAATAGCATATTTAAAAGATAAATTAAACAGACCTATTCGTGTTTGTGGTATGGTAAAAAATGAAGGTGAACCAGGTGGAGGTCCATTTTGGGTGAAAGAAGAAAGTGGGCAAGTCTCTCTTCAGATTGTCGAGTCAGCTCAAATTAATAAAAAGGATAAACATCAAAAGGAAATATTAAAAAATGCGACTCATTTCAATCCTGTAGACTTGGTTTGTGGTATTAAAGATTATAAAGGGAATAAATATAATTTAGAACAATTTGTTGACCCAAAAACAGCTTTTATTACTATGAAAACTAAAACAGGGAAAGACCTGAAAGCATTGGAATTACCAGGACTTTGGAATGGAAGCATGGCAAACTGGAACACCATTTTTGTTGAAGTACCTTTAATCACTTTTAATCCAGTTAAAACGGTTACAGACTTATTAAAACCAACCCATCAAGTAAATTAAGATGTTTAATGAAGCGCTACTTATTTCTGAATTAACTTTTAAAGCTATTAGAAGTTCTGGTGCAGGTGGACAACATGTTAATAAGGTGTCTTCAAAAGTGGTTTTAAATTTCGACCTAACAAACTCTCAAGTATTTAATGAAGAACAAGTAGCTTTATTATTAAAAAACCTATCAACCAGATTAACTTCAGATGGCATTCTCATTCTTCATTCAGATGAGAGTAGAAGTCAACATAAAAATAAAGAATTAGTTATAAAACGTTTTTTAGAACTTATTCAACAAGGTCTTAAAGTACCAAAAAAGCGAAAACCAACTAAAGTTCCAAGAGCTGTTAAATTAAAACGCTTATCAAAAAAGAAGCAACAAGCTGATAAGAAAGCAAATAGAAAACCACCAGAGATAAACTAAATATTTAACTATTCTGTATTGTTATTTCTTCATTGTTATTTACCTTTGCATTGTTCTCAAAAAGGGGTGCCTATAATCGGCTGAGATCATACCCAACGAACCTAGAACAGGTAATGCTGTTTAGGGATTTAAAATTAAATAATGGTGTTATTGCGAGGAGCTTTTGAACGACGTAGCAATCTCATTATTAAATAAACAATCAATTATTAACCAGAATAATAACCTCTTTTTATTCGTATAAATTTATTTTATCGGATGAAATTTTTATTCAACAATCTGTCATTTTGTAGAAGGCAGAATTTTCAAACATTTTTGTTTTTATTCTTATTAAGCTATTCTTCTTATTCTCAAGAAAAAGAACAAGATTCTACAAAACGTGAAACTTTAGATGAAGTTCTTGTTAAAGCTGTTCGTGTAAATGCAACATCACCTATTACACATTCAAATATTACAAAAGAACAATTACAAAAACGTAATTTAGGTCAAGATGTGCCTATTCTTTTAAACTATTTACCTTCAGTTGTTACGACTTCAGATGCTGGAGCAGGAGTTGGTTATACAGGTATTCGAGTTCGTGGTGTGAATGCGCAATCTACTAACATTACCATTAATGGAATTCCTTATAACGATGCCGAATCTTTAGGAACTTATTGGGTGAATTTAGGCGATTTTGCTTCTTCTGTAGAAAGTTTACAGTTGCAACGTGGCGTTGGAACATCAACCAATGGTTCTGGTGCCTTTGGAGCCAGTATTAATGTGCTTACAGATGCTGTTTCAGAAAATGCTTTTGGTGAAATATCTAATAGCTATGGAAGTTATAATACTTGGAAACATACAGTGAAATTTAGTACAGGATTGTTAAACGACCATATTGAAATTGCTGGACGTTTATCGCAAATTAAATCTGATGGCTATATCGATAGAGCTACAACAAATCTAAAATCATATTTTCTTCAGGCAACTTATGTGGATGATAATACCATGATAAAAGCCATTACTTTTAGTGGCAAAGAAAAAACATATCAATCGTGGAATGGCATAGAAGATCTATATGTTTTAGAAAACGATAGAACCTTTAATTCTGCAGGTATGTACACAGATGACAATGGAAACATTCAGTTTTATGATAATGAAATAGATAACTACCAACAGGACCATTATCAGTTTCATTGGAATGAACGTATTAATAACAGATGGTCAACCAATTTAGCATTAAACTATACTCATGGCGAAGGCTATTTCGAGCAGTATAAAGAAGATCAAGAATTTGCAGACTATGGTTTAGAAAATGTTGAAATAGGAAACGAAACTATAACAGAAACTGACCTTATAAGACGCAGATGGTTAGACAACGATTTTTATGTTGTAAATGCGAATGCAAACTACAAGAACAATGCCTTAGATGTTATTTTTGGAACATCATATAGCACATATTCTGGAGATCATTTTGGTGAAATTATTTGGGCAGAATATGCTATCAATAGCATGATAAGAGATAGATATTACAATGGAAATGGTAAGAAAGTAGATTTTAGCTTTTTTGCAAAAGCATCGTATAGACTGAGTGAGTATGTTAGTCTGTATTTGGATTTACAATCACGTTCTGTTACTTATAAAACAACAGGTACAAATTCTGACGTAGTTCCTTTTGTAGTTGATAAAAAATACAATTTCTTTAATCCAAAAGCAGGAATTACGTATAATCTGAACGACAATAACAATCTGTATTTTTCATATGCTAGAGCGAATAGAGAACCTAATAGAGACGATTTTGAAAATAATCCAGACATCAAGCCAGAACAATTAAACGATTTCGAATTGGGTTGGAGGCATAATTCCGATGATTTTAGTATTAATACCAACTTATACTATATGTTATATAATGAACAATTGGTGCTAACTGGAGCTATAAATGATGTTGGTAATCCTATTAGAAACAATTCAGGAAAAAGTTACAGATTAGGCTTAGAAGTTGATGCTGTTTTTAATGTATCGAATAAATTTAGCATTCAGCCAAATATGGCTCTAAGTACAAATAAGAATAAAGAAACTGTTGTTTCTTTAGATGGTGAACTAGTAAATCTTGGGGCTACAAATATTTCATTTTCCCCAAGCATTGTTGCAGGAAATGCTTTGGTATTTAAACCTGTTCAAGGCTTACAAATGTCTTTATTAAGCAAGTTTGTAGGCGAACAATTTATGGGAAACACAGATACAAAAGCATCAAAATTAGATAGTTATTTTGTGAATGATTTTAATGTGATCTATGAAATTGAAACCAATTCAGTTTTTAAATCTATTGTTATTTCAGGATTAGTAAATAATCTTTTTGGAGAAGAATATAGTTCTAATGGATATTATTATACCTATGATGATACTTGGACCAATCCAAACCAAATAACAACTATTGAAGGAACAGGTTATTATCCTCAAGCTACAACAAACTTTTTACTAGGATTAACATTGAAATTTTAATAAATAAAAAGACCACTCTAAAGAGAGTGGTCTTTTTATTTATTGTCATTCCGAACAAAGTGAGGAATCTAAAAAGAGATTTTTTTTTAGTTATTATAAACGCGAATAATATTTCCATTTACTTCAACAAAATAGCGTTTTAAAGTGTAGTTTCCAGTTGTTCCAGGTTGTAAATTACCACTTAAAATTTCGTAGCTATTACCATCATCACAATTGCATGTGGCAATAACGCCTTCTACACTTAAAGTAGAACAAGTTCTTAAAGGATGGTTTGGATCGCTTAACTCAAAAGCACTATAGTTTGTGCCTCCAGCAAAATAAACAACGACACCATTAACACCATAATTATCATTTAAAGTCACATAATTATTCGGAAATTGTAAAATATCAAATGGTTGTAAATTTGTGTTTATTAAGTTTCCAGTATCGAAAGTGATATTTGGAATATTTTGATTGTTAGTATTACCATCGTCGTCATTCTTATTACAAGACAGAACTAAATAAGCTAATAAAATAATAGATAAAATCCGATTCATTTTTCATTTAAATTTTCGGTTACAATTTACAACAAAAAGTAAACACAGTTAAATATTTTGTATATTTGTAATGCAATCTCGTGGGTACGAGATTTTTTGCATTTTCCCGAATTCTTCCTCAGCTTACTAGATGGATGTTTCGGGATATTTATAATATATAAACGATGAAGTTATGAGTAAAGTATCTTATTACACTGAGGAAGGTTTAAAAAAATTAAGAGACGAATTAAGACAATTAAAAGATATTGAACGTCCAAGAGCATCGCAAGCAATTGCTGAAGCTAGAGATAAAGGAGATTTAAGTGAAAATGCAGAATACGATGCTGCAAAAGAAGCTCAAGGGATGCTAGAAATGCGTATATCGAAATTAGAAGGACAGCTTGCTGGTGCTCGACTTATTGATGAATCTCAATTAGATAATTCGAAAGCATTGGTGTTATCTAAAGTGAAAATTAAAAACCAAACCAATGGCATGGAAATGCTTTATACTTTGGTTGCAGATGGCGAAGCTGATTTGGCCTCAGGAAAAATTTCTGTAAATTCTCCTATTGGAAAAGGATTACTAGGTAAGTCTGTTGGAGATGTAGCAGAAATACAGGTGCCAAATGGTGTTATTAAATTTGACATTTTAGAAATTTCAAGATAAATTTTATTACAAGCTTTTTTGAGCTTAATTAAATATTAAATTATTACTAAAAGATTCCTGTAAAGCAGGAATCTTTTTATCTTTACAAGTATATCGGTTAATCTTATGGCTTCAATTTTTTCAAAAATAATTTCAAGTGAAATTCCTTCTTATAAAATAGCTGAAACTGAAGAGTTTTTGGCTTTTTTGGATATTAATCCTAATGCTAAAGGACATACACTTTGTATTCCGAAGAAAGAAGTCAATAAAATTTTTGAACTTGACGAAAAAACCTATTTAGATCTCATGTCTTTTTCAAGAAAAGTAGCTATTGCTATAGAAAAAGCAATTCCTTGCAAACGTGTAGGTGTTTCTGTTATTGGTTTAGAAGTACCACATGTTCATGTCCATTTAATCCCTTTAAATAACATGGAAGATGCTCGATTTATTAATAAAGAAAAGTTAACTCCTGAAGAATTTCAAGATACAGTAAAAGCAATTAAAAAGTATTTATAGTTTCGGTATTATTGCAAGACTTAATGCAACAATAATTAAAACGAGTATTCCAATTATTAAAAGCCATGCAGACCTTTTTAGTTTTGTAGAAGGAGTTTTAGGAGTAAAAGCTTTTTGGTGGTAATTAAAGACACGTTCAATATCTTCTGTCCAGCTTACAGGATAAATGCTGGTATTACATTTATGACACTCTAATTGATGTGTTGTTTCATTAGTTATAGATTTATAAAACTTAGTTTCTACAAATTTCTGTTTAAATGTTAAATGCAAACCACTGTTATTATAACATTCTGGACAATTGTTATTTAGTTCAACCTCTTTAATGGTAATAAATTTATCTTCCATAATTTAAATTGATTTCATCGAAATTTGCATGGTTGTGCCTTTATCTATTTCAGATTTTAATACTTTAATTTGACCACCATGGAATTCTTCAATGATTCTTTTTGCAAGAGAAAGCCCTAATCCCCAACCTCTCTTTTTAGTGGTAAAACCAGTTTCAAAAATCGTTTGAAACTGTTTCTTAGGAAGCCCTTTTCCAGTATCACTTACATTAATATTTACAGTGTTTTCAAGTTGAGAAATTTCAATGATAATTTTCCCTTTACCTCTCATGGCATCAATAGCATTTTTAACCAAGTTTTCAATAGTCCAACTATAAAGTTGCTTGTTTAAATTTACATAAATTTCTTCAGAAGGAGCAATTAACTCAAAATCAATTAGTTTCGAGCTTCTTGCTTTTAAATAATCGTAAGAATCAATGGTTTCTTTTACAATGTCTGCCTTTTCTAAAACCGGAAGAGAACCTATTTTACTAAAGCGTTCTGTTATAGTTTTTAATCTTGAAATGTCTTTTTCTATCTCTACTATGTATTCAGGATTAACATGTTCAGTTTTTAATATTTCTGCCCAGCCAATTAAAGAAGATAGTGGAGTCCCTATTTGATGTGCTGTTTCTTTTGCCATTCCAGACCATAATTTGTTTTGTGTAGCAATTTTAGAGCTTCGGTAAAAGAAATATGCAACAGCACCAAATAAAAAGATAATTAATAATAAGGCTAAAGGATAATATTTTAATTTGTTTAAAACTTCAGAATTCCCATAATATAAAGTGCCATATATAATAATTTCTTTGGTTTCGTTATCTTCATAAGAAATAACAATGGGCTCGTTTTCCTGAGAGAATTGATTGACTAATTTATTAATATAAGTCTTATTATTAACTTTGTTTTCATCTATGTTATTTGAGAGTAACACACTTCCATTATTATAAACAAACATAGGGTTTGTTATTTCAGAAGTAAAAACTTTATCAACAAGTGGATTTACATTTTCATCTAACGGATTGGAATTAATTTCTTGATGAGCAGCAGCCCAAATATCCATTTTAGATTGTTCTTCTATTTTAAATTTCTGAAAAAACACATAAGTATTCCATAAAATAAGCGAAATAATACCAAATGAAGCAATAACAATAATCCACCTAGTTAGATTTCTGTGTTTAGAAAAAAGCATAAAACATATTTTTATTTTGAAATATAATGTAAAATCTGTTAATAATATTGTGTTACAAGCAAACAAATCATTTTTTGTTGAATAACAGATTGGTTACATTTGTGCAAAGTAAAAAAGATAAATGACATCATTTGAACCAAAAGAATTGTCTGTAGGAAAATTGCATGCCTATTTGTTGAGTGCAGTAGCACCAAGACCAATTGCATTTGCTAGTACTATTGACGCAAACGGAAACCCAAACCTATCTCCTTTTAGCTTTTTTAATGTTTTTAGTGCTAATCCACCTATCCTTATATTTTCGCCAGCTCGTCGTGTTAGAAATAATACAACAAAACATACCTTAGAAAATGTAATAGCAACCAAAGAGGTAGTTATAAATGTGGTTAATTATGACATGGTTCATCAAGCATCATTAAGTAGTACAGAATACCCAGATGGTGTTAACGAGTTTGATAAGGCTGGTTTAACCATGTTAGAATCAGATCTAGTTAAGCCTTTTAGAGTGGCAGAATCTCCAGTGCAATTGGAATGTAAAGTAAACGAAATAGTTGCTTTAGGGACTGAAGGTGGAGCTGGAAATTTAGTGATATGTGAAGTTGTGAAATTACATATAGAAGATGACATTTTAGATGATGAAGGATTTATTAATCAAGAAAAATTAGACTTAGTTGCTAGAGCTGGTGGTAATTATTACAGTCGTGCAAGAAGTGGATTTTTTGAATTACCTAAACCTCTTTCTAGTCTAGGAATTGGTGTAGATAGTTTCCCTGAAGAAGTTAAAAATAGTATGATTTTAACTGGAAACGATTTAGGCATGTTAGCTAACGTAGAGGCTTTGCCTACAGAAGAAGAAACCTTTAAGTTTATTAAATCTGTAAGCGAACGTTATCCAGATATTGCTAATGCTTCACATAGAGAAAAGCATAAATTGGCTCATAATTATTTAAGTTTTGGCGACATACAAAGTGCCTGGAAAATATTATTATCATAAATAAATTATTCCTGTAAAACAGGAAGCATTAAAATTAAATTATATTAAAATGGAAGTACAAGGAAGAATTAAAGTTATTGGAGAAACACAAACATTTGGAAATAACGGATTCAGAAAAAGAGAAGTAGTTGTTACAACAGAAGAACAATATCCACAACATATCATGATTGAGTTTGTTCAAGATAAAACAGATTTATTAAACAATTACCAAGCTGGACAACAAGTAAAGGTTAGTATTAATTTACGTGGAAGAGAATGGACAAACCCTCAAGGTGAAGTAAAATATTTTAACTCTATTCAAGGATGGAGAATTGAAGGAGCTCAACAAGATGCTTCTAATCCAGAAATGCCACCAATGCCAACTGCTGAAGCTTTTGAACCAGCAAATGGATTAAACGAAGAAGATCACGACGATTTACCGTTCTAGATAGTTTTTCATAAGATTTTAAAAATCTCATATATTTAACCTCAATGTGAAAGCGTTGAGGTTTTTTATTTCACTAAAATATGATATCATACTTAACACCAGAAATTAGTTTCCCAGACGTCCATCAAGCAGATCCAGATGGCTTATTGGCTGTTGGTGGCGACCTATCTGTAAAACGATTAGTGTTAGCATATAAAAGTGGTATTTTTCCTTGGTTTGAAAAAGATCAGCCCATTTTGTGGTGGTCTCCAGACCCTAGATTTGTGCTTTTTCCAGAAAAATTAAAAATCTCAAAAAGCATGAAACAGGTTTTGAAGAATGGCGATTTTCAAGTAACAGTTAATAAAGATTTTAAATCCGTTATAAACGAATGTGCCAAAGCCAAAAGAGATGGTCAACAAGGTACTTGGATTACCAATAGTATGATTGCTGCCTATATAGATTTGCATGAACAAGGTTTTGCAAAATCTATTGAGGTTTGGCAGGACCTTACACTGGTAGCTGGTTTTTATGGAATCGATTTAAACAATGGAGTATTTTGTGGCGAAAGCATGTTTACAAAAGTTAGCAATGGCAGTAAAGTAGGCTTTATAACCTTTATTCAAAGCACAGATTATAAATTAATTGATTGTCAAGTCTACACCAATCATCTAGCAAGCCTTGGAGCAGAAGATATTGCTAGAAAAGACTTTATAAATTTTTTAGACTAACAAAAGTCATATTTATTATCGGCTATTATTCGGAAATTAGAGTATTAAAACAAAAATATGTTAACATTAAGAGACTTTAAGAAGTGTCAAAATAAGGATGAGTTTATGGAAGTTCTAAAAGCCAAAGAATCTCAAGAGCGCATCGATGATATTTTGTATAGCCTAGAATATGAAAAAGAGCTTATAAAGCTTCAAGGAGAATTAGTAGATCTACAACAATGGGTTGCTAAACATAAGAAACGTGTGGCTATTATTTTTGAAGGCAGAGACGCTGCTGGAAAAGGAAGCGCAATAAGACGTTTTATAGAACATTTAAATCCACGTTCTATGCGAGTAGTTGCATTAGCAAAACCAACAGAAGTAGAAAAAGGACAATGGTACTTTAGACGTTATATTAAAGAATTGCCAAATCCAGGCGAAATTGTTTTTTTTGATAGAAGTTGGTATAATCGAGCAGTTGTAGAACCAGTAATGGGTTTTTGCAATGAAGAAGAATACAATAAGTTTATGGCTCAAGTAACCGAATTTGAACACATGCTATATGAAGATGGTGTCGATCTTATTAAGTTTTGGTTTTCAATCTCTAAAGAAGAACAATTAGCAAGATTTAATTCAAGACTGGCAAATCCGCTAAAAAGATGGAAATTTAGTCCTGTAGATCAAGAGGGTCAAAAACGCTGGGATAATTACACCTATTATAAGGAACAGATGTTTAGTAAAACACACACCACATTTAGTCCGTGGATTATAATAAAAACAAATGTAAAAAAAGAGGCAAGACTAGAAAGTATGCGTTATGTACTCTCAAAGTTTAATTATGATAATAAAGGGAATTCTGGAACAACCTTATTTCCAGACCCTAATGTAGTTCAGCGTTATCACAGGCTTGTTAAACAAATTGATTCATAAATTATGAAGGATAAATTATCGCCAAAAGATTTAAAGAAATTAAATTCTAAAAAAGGTCTCAAACAATTTTTAACCGAAGAGCCAATAACCATTTCTAAAGTTTTAAAAACGTTGAATTACGAGTCTCGATTAAAAGATTTACAAGAAGAATTAATCAAGCTACAACATTGGGTAACAGATAAAAATAAGAAAGTTGTTATTCTTTTTGAAGGCAGAGATGCAGCTGGAAAAGGTGGCGCCATTAGAAGAACTACAGAACACTTAAATCCACGAGAATTTAAAGTGGTTGCTTTACCAAAACCATCTATTGAAGAAAAAGGACAATGGTATTTTCAGCGTTATATAAACAAATTACCTAGAGAAGGTAAAATGGTTTTTTTTGATAGAAGTTGGTATAACAGAGCTATTGTAGAACCAGTAAATGGTTTTTGTACGCAAGAAGAATATACTATTTTCATGAATCAGGTTAATCAATTTGAACGTATGTTAATTGAGTCTGGAATTATACTTATAAAATTTTATTTTTCAATTTCTAAAGACGAACAAGAAAAACGATTCGAAGACATCAAATCTAGTCCAGTAAAAAAATGGAAATACAGTGCTGTTGACCAAAAAGCATTAGAATTATGGGATGATTATACGTCTTATAAAGATAAAATGTTTGCCGAAACTAGCACTGAGATTGCTCCATGGATTGTTATTAAAGCAAATAGGAAAACAAAAGCAAGAGTAGAAACTATTGAACATATATTAAATGGCATACCTTATAACCCTAAAAACGAAAAGATTATTGAGCATGTAAAAGTTGAAGAAAAACAAATGGACTAAACCTCCTCATACCTAAAACATCCAACTTCATGGTCGTTTACCATTCCTGTAGCTTGCATGTGTGCATACATAACAGTTGAACCAACAAATTTAAAGCCTCGTTTTTTTAAGTCCTTACTCAACGCATCAGATTCTTTAGTGGTAGCAGGAGCATCTTTATAATTTTTATGTTCGCTTTTTATAGGTTTTCCATCAACAAAAGTCCAGATGTAATTACTAAAACTCCCAAATTCTTTTTGGATTTCCATAAATAGCTTGGCATTAGTAACTGCTGAATTTACTTTTAATTTATTTCTTATAATACCAGCATCTTGAAGAAGACTATCAATTTTATCTTGCTTATAAAGAGCAATTTTTTTATAATCGAAATTATCAAAAGCCTTTCTGAAATTTTCGCGTTTTCGTAAAATGGTAATCCAGCTTAAACCAGCTTGAAACGTTTCTAGAATAAGAAATTCAAATAATGTATCATCATCTGTTACTGGAACTCCCCATTCTTCATCATGATATGCTTCATATAAAGGGTCTCCAACACACCAACCACATTTGTGTTTTTCCATAAGTATTATAGATTGTAAGTTTCTGTTATAAAGATAGACATAGATATG
>Ga0209344_10003554_pt1 | contig 15260 bp, 13 predicted proteins | sample Cruoilmetagenom6_FD_187293 | JGI IMG/M metagenome (GOLD analysis project Ga0209344, IMG submission 187293) | Oil polluted marine microbial communities from Coal Oil Point, Santa Barbara, California, USA - Santa Barbara Oil Seep Sample 6 (SPAdes)... | ecosystem: Environmental > Aquatic > Marine...
TGCCATTATTTGCAACCCGCTCGTGGTTAAGGCCGCGAGCTACAAAATACCCAAGCCGATAGCCGTTATCTTTGTTATTGGCATTTTTGTCTCTATTGCCTTGTCGCTTGCAGGTTTAGTGGGTAATTCTTTAAATGAATTATCCGTGCTGTTACCCGTCTATCGTGCCCAGTTACAAGAGCAGTTTATTTGGTTAACCCAACAACTTGATAGTTATAATATTGTTATTTCACCTGAGTTACTGATTGAATATTTTGACCCAGGGGCCGCTATGGGCTTAGCCGCGAACATGCTCAGTGGTTTAGGTGGGGTGATGGCGAACTTATTTTTAATCATCATTACGGTGATTTTTATGTTGTTTGAAGCCTCGACCGTCTCGCATAAATTGCATTTAGCGCTAGATGACCCACAAGCGCGTATCAAGCAAATCGATCAGTTTTTAGCGTCGGTCAATAATTACCTTGCCATTAAAACCTTGGTCAGTATTGCCACGGGTGTTTGTGTCTCGTTGATGTTGTGGGCATTTGGTTTAGACTTTTTCTTGTTGTGGGGCGTGTTAGCATTTTTACTTAATTATATCCCCAATATAGGCTCAATTATCGCCGCCGTGCCGGCGATGTCGTTGGCGGTTTTACAATTAGGCCCCGCGGCAGCAGGCTTTATCGGCTTGGGTTACTTAACGATAAATACTGTGATGGGCAATGTTGTCGAGCCGCGTTACTTAGGCCGAGGTCTTGGGCTATCTACCTTAGTGGTGTTTATTTCATTAATATTTTGGGGTTGGTTGCTCGGCACGGTCGGCATGTTGCTGTCAGTACCACTGACCATGGTCATAAAAATCGCCTTAGAAAACTCCGCAGAAGGGCGCTGGTTTGCGGTGTTATTATCGAGTGAAGAAGCAAAGCCAAGTTAGCACTGTTAGATGGTTGATTTTTGACTAAATATACCGGATAAAAAAACACTCAATAATGAATTAATAGCGATTAAGGGGGAAGTGATTCCCCCTTTTCTTTGTCTGAAAAAGCACCGAAAGCCAAGAGCTTTTAGATTTTTGATAGTGTGTTACAACGGCTTTACACTCGCCATGTTGCTTAAATTATCAACGTCATTATTACCAGTTAGTAAAAGTGAATTACAAATTTTTAGTATTGTGCTGTGTTCAAAAGTCAAGATAATGGATGGTAACAAAAAATTACAAACTTACTAAAAAGGTTATTTCAACGAGATTAACTTGATAAAGCTTGCCTCAACGAGATGAACTTGCTAAATATAATTGAATACACTGGAGATACTAATGAAGCTTACCGAAGTAATAAACCTAGAGTCCAATCCAATCTCAGATCCTGATTATCGAAAAAAATGCAAAGAAACACTTGAACGTGATGGCGCAATCGTTATTGAAGACTTCATTACAGCCCAAGCGTTAAACCAAATCCGCCTTGAAGGTGAAGCAAAGCAAAATTTAGCGTTTTACACAAAGCAGCAGCATAACATTTACATTAGCGATGCAGACCCTAGCTATCCAGAAGATCATATCCGCAACAAATTGGTTAATTCCAGCAAAGGCTGTATCAATGATGAGCAGATAGCGGCCGACTCTGCACTGCGTACTTTGTATGATAGCGAAGTCTTCCGTGATTTTTTACAAGAAATTTTAAATGAGCAAGGCCTTTATAGCTATGATGATGAATACTCGTCAATTAATTTGCATTATGCCAGTGAAGGACAAGAGCTAGGTTGGCATTTTGATAACTCCTCTTTTGCTACAACATTATTAATTCAAAAACCTGAAGGTGGCGGCGAATTTCAGTATGTTAGAGATGTTCGCGATGCAGACCGTGGTGAAATGAATTTCTCCGGCGTTGAGAAAGTACTGTCGGGTGAAACTAAACCCAATATGTTGACTATCGAGCCAGGCGCTTTAGTGTTATTTCGCGGCCGTAATGCTATCCACCGCGTGACACCAACGCAAGGTGACACCACGCGCATGATGGTGGTATTAGCCTATAACAATAAACCCGGCGTTGCTCTTTCAGCATCTGCTCGTAAAACCTTTTATGGTAAATAATAACAAATGAGCGAGTTGGTGGTTAACGAGGGGAATAAAAATGGAAAACAATATGGTTAAAAAAAGTGTCGCCGTTCAATCAACCAATAAGTTTGTGTTACCGATACTGCTGATAGTAATTGCTTATATGATTTACGAAGCCATCAATACCGGCGCTTCGATGCTTAATGCCGTGTTAGTGTCAATTTTATTGATGTTAGGTTTAAGCTTGATGCGCATTAATGTCGTTATATCGTTACTCATCGCGTCAATTTTTGCTGGCGTTATTGGTGGACTTAACATCAATGACACCATTGACGCTTTTAATGCCGGTATTGGTGCCGGTGGTAGAACCGCGTTAAGTTATGCTTTACTTGGCGCTTTTGCGGCAACCATCTCTAAATCAGGTCTGCCTGCGATGTTTGCCGGCAAAGTGACGAAAAAGCTTGGCAGTGTTTCCAATATCAGTCAAACCCGTAAAGTTAAATATTTTGTTTTAACGTTTTTATTACTGGTGGCTTTTTCATCGCAGAATATTATCCCGATTCATATCGCTTTTATTCCTATTATCGTGCCGCCGTTATTGTTTATGATGACGAAGATGAAGATAGATCGCAGATTAGTGGCTTGTATCTTAACCTTTGGTTTAGTCAGCCCTTATATGTTTTTTCCGGTTGGCTTCGGGGCGATTTTTTTGAATGATATTTTACTGGCCAATATCGAACAAAGCGGCATGGCAACAACGGGCATCAACGCCGCGATGGCCATGCTGATCCCCGCCGCGGGTATGGTGGTAGGCTTGTTGATTGCTGTTTTTTATAGTTATCGAGGTAAACGTGAATATGATCTGGAAAAATTGGAAAAAGTTGAAGGTATCGAAGAAGATCATAAAACCGAGTACTGCGGAAAAACCGTTGCCGTTGCCGTCGTCGCTATTGTCTTAGCCTTTGCTATTCAAATCACCACACACTCGATGATTTATGGTGGGGTTGCAGGCTTTTTAGTATTCTTATTAAGTGGCACATTAAAGTGGCAGGACTCAGACGATATTTTCACTCAAGGTATGCGTATGATGGCGATGATAGGTTTTATCATGATAGCCGCGGGTGGTTTTGCCGAAGTTTTACGCTCTACTGGCCATATTAACAGTCTAGTTTCCGCATCGGTTAATTTGATGGGCGAGAGTAAACTTATTGCTGCTATTTTAATGTTATTGGTCGGACTGTTTATCACAATTGGTATTGGCTCGTCGTTTTCGACCATTCCTATTATTGCGGCAATTTATGTGCCTTTAGCGTTGCAATTAAACTTTTCGCCGTTGGCGATCGTTGCATTAGTGGGCACCGCTGCGGCGCTCGGTGATGCCGGCTCACCAGCCTCTGATTCCACGCTAGGCCCAACGGCAGGTTTGAACATTGACGGGCAACATAACCATATTTGGGATAGTGTTGTACCAACCTTTATTCATTATAACTTGCCTTTGATCGTCTTTGGTGTGATTGCTGCAATGGTTTTATAACGCTGATATCGCTGAGGCAGGGCGTGCTCTTGCTTTGCAGTATATAGCCAAAACGAGGCTAGTAAGACTCAACCCAAAAAGAGGACGCAACGTCCTCTTTTTATTTGGCTTTATTGTTTGGCTTAGGTTAATGAGTGCGTAAGTGAGGGCACTAACTTGGCTTGTTACCTATCTTAAAATAACCGGTGGCGAGAAACTGCACCGCTTCATGGCGCTTTTTACCCATAAGAATAGCGCCGTCATCCATGAACAAGAAGTTTTTCCAACAACGCTGAAATACCGCCCAGGTGGTTTCAATAACATTATTTCGCGCACTGCAATAGTAAACCACGGTATTATTATCCCACGTTAAATGCGCTAAAATCATTTCAGGTAGTAAAGCGTCTTCACTATCCCAAATGCTTTCCCATTTGCCGTTGTCAGTCCATGACTGAGTGTTTTCTGGCCAGTCGCCTTTTTTAAAGAAGTCGGGGTGATCAACCTGTTTACTAATATTGGCGTCCCAGAGCACTTTGGCACGATGGCTTGCCATAGGTTTTATCTTTGCTTTGTCGTTATCACTAATGGGTAAGCTTTTGTGCTTGAAGATCCAAGCGTTTTTTAATTCGTCTACGGAAGTATAATTCATAGTAATTATTGTTATGGGCTATAGCGCTATTATAACAAGCACAGTAATTATCTCATTAATTAATAGCACTTTGCTTAGCTAGTTGGACAATTAGCGATGATCTAACGGCCATTTACCACACTATCAGCGGTTTGATGAATAGCTCAATCAGCTGCAGTTTTATCGCTACCACATCATCCTCAATGACCACTAAATTATCTAAACGGTTAAAATTATTAATGCATGTAGCTATCGCTCTTGCCGTTAAGTTAATAAATATAGTAATCTAGCTTTAATTTATTTATTTCAGATTAAAATATTTAATCTTACAGTGCTAAAAGTTATCGTAAAGTTGAGAGCGTCTAATGTCTAAAAAAGTCGGATTTGGTCGGCTACCACCATTGTCAGCCCTAAGAGGCTTTGAAGCAGCGGCCCGCTTAAGTAGTTTTTCAAAAGCTGCTAGTGAATTACATATGACGCAATCTGCCATTAGTCATCAAGTGAAGTTATTAGAAGAATATTTTGGCCAACCTTTATTTAAGCGTATCAACAGAACGGTAGAAGTGACGGACGCTGGCATAGACTTTCTTAAAACCACGCAACTCACTCTCGGGCAATTACAAAAAGGCACGATTCGTCTGGAGTTTTTTAATAAACCCGGCTTAGTGGTTTTATATACCACCCCAGCGTTTGCCAGTAAATGGTTAGCCAAACGCATACCTGAATTTAAACAACAACAGCCATTAATTGACGCGTGGATCTACACTGAATACTCGCAAGAGCCTTTGGAATACGCGGAAATAGATTTAGCTATTTGGTTAGGTGCAGGCGATTGGCCAGGGGTTACCTGTATTAAATTATTTAATGATGAGGTAACGCCGCTTTATGCTCCTAGTATGTTGCTCGCGGGCGATAAAATAACCGCGCCGAGCGATCTAACCCGCTACCCTTTAATTCATGATAACCAAATGTCGCGCCGTGAAGATTGGTATGCTTGGTCTTTAGCTATGGGAGTTGAAGGCTTTGAGAGTGCCGGTGGCTACAATTTTAATGATTCAAGCTTAGCACTTGATTGTGCCTTAGCTGGGCAGGGGGTTGTGCTTGGTAGCGTATTGCTGGCACAAGACTTGATCAAGTCTGGGCAACTAATTCGACCTTTCCCTCTGGGTATGCCGACAGAATTAAATTATTACTTAGTTTATCGGCCAGATAAATTAGAAAAAGCGGACATCCTAAATACCGCAAATTGGCTGCTGAACGAGTTTTCGATAGCGCCAAGGTAATAAATGCTACTCTTAGTGCCTATGTAGCAATAAGAGCACTAAGAGTAGCGAGCAAGGATTATTTAGCTAATATCCCTTCATTAACAAGATCTGTGATGGTTAACAGAATCGACTCTCTTATCGTTATCACGATTTGATCAATTTGCGCTTTAGATATAATCAACGGCGGCGACAAAACAATAGTATTACCGACAGGGCGAACAATTAAGCCGGCATTTCGACAGTGCTCAAAAACACGGCTAGCAATACCTACGTCACCAGAAAATGGTTCGTTAGTGGCACTGTTAGCAACCAACTCTAAGCCTAGCATCAGGTGACTACCGCGCGATTCACCAAATATGGCTAAGTCGCTTAAGGTGTTCATTTGTTCTTGGAAATAAGGACCGACTTCCTTGACATGGTCGAGGATATTTTCGCGTTCCATAATTTCAATGTTTTTTAATGCCGCCGCACAAGCAACAGGGTGTCCAGAGTAGGTATAGCCCATAGTTAATGCGCCACCACCGGTTTTAGGATCAGCAACAACGTCCCAAACTTTATCTGAAATAATGGCTGCACCCAGAGGAATATAACCAGAGCTGATGCCTTTTGCGGTAATAATAATATCAGGTTGCATGCCAAAGACAGATTTCGAGGCAAAAAAGTCACCTAAACGTCCAAATGAGGTTACCACTTCATCGGCAATATATAGGATATCGTATTTTTGACAAATCGCATGCATGGCTTGGTGATAGCCTTTTGGCGCGACTAAAACACCGCCTGCACCCATAATTGGCTCGGCGATAAATGCTGCAACGTTATTTTCACCTAATTGCACAATACGGTTTTCAAATTCGTTGGCTAAAAATTGCGTATATTCTGCCTCTGGAAGGTCTTCAGCGCCTTTCGGGCGATGGAACATATCGGCCGCTGAAATATGATTGATCCAACTATCTGCAATGCGATCTAGCTTACCTTTACAGGCATGAATACCGGTGATGTTTGATGCCACATAGGTAGAGCCATGGTAAGCATTGTTACGAGAAATTATCTGTTTTTTGCTAGTTTTTCCGCGGATGTTATTGTAGTAATGGACTAAACGAATAGCGGTATCCACGGCTGTTGAGCCACCACAAGTATAAAAAACTTTATTGAGATCGCCAGGCGCTAATTCTGCTAATTTTGCCGCTAAGACAGAACCTGGTTCATTGGTACTATGGCCAAATGGGTTATAGTACTGCATGTTAAGGACTTGTTCGCTAATAGTATCGGCCATTTCTTTTCGGCCATGACCAATATTAACGCACCATAAACCAGCAATAGCGTCTAAATAAGATTTGCCGCTTGAGTCGGTAATATGCATACCGTCGGCTTTAGAAATAACTTGGCTGCCTTCCTCTGCAAAAGTAGTGAAATCAGTATATGGGTGGATAAAGTGCTCTTTATCCATTTGCCATACTTGTTCAGCTGAGTAATTTGTTGTCATATATTCAATCTCATTATTATTTTATTTTTAAAACTGCTAACTGCGCCTAACGTCTCGTTCGGAGTTAACGAAAGCAGATAAACACAGCGTCCGATTTGCTGATAAGAACTTACCGACTAGCCAGTGTTTAAACAAATGATAAATATTTAACGATTTGATTAGTATTTTTAATAGATTTTGAAAGCGAGATAATTATGATGTTATTGAGGATGCTTGCGAGCATTTCAGGCGTATTGTTTGGTGTACCTTCCAGGGAAAGTATAAATGCCTAGATTTCAAAGTGGTTTAGTGAATTATTTTTCGACATAAAAAAACCCGTAAAACCTTTGGTTATGGGCTTTACGGGTTCTTTTGGTGGGTTATTAAACCCTAATATGGTGCTCGCTACTGGACTCGAACCAGTGACACCTTGCATGTCATGCAAGTACTCTAACCAACTGAGCTAAGCGAGCTTTTTTAAGTGACAACATTGTGTAACTCAACGGGGCGCTATGTTAGCGATCTGTTTTAGCAAGTGCAAGCAGTTTTATTTAAAAATTGGTACGACTGCTGTTTAAATCGCCAGTTTGTCTATTCTTTGTTTATTTATGCGACAAACATCAGCAAAAGTCGCTTTAACTTGCCAATGCGGCTTGCTGATCAAAGCGATTTTGCACCACTTTTAAGCGCCAAGCCATTAACACTGCTGCCACGGTTAAGCCTGAGATAAATCCTATCCAAAAGCCATAAGGGCCAGTTGCAGGAACTATCCAGTCAGTGATACCTAATATTAAGCCAAAAGATAAACCCACAATCCAATAGGAGAAGAAGGTGATATACAAAATAGACTTAGTGTCTTTATAGCCACGTAACGCGCCCGCAGAGATAACTTGTACCGTATCGGAAAATTGATATAACGCGGCTAAAAACATTAAACTGGCCGCAAGCTCAAGATTTTCAGTATCTATAGTATAAATAGCGGCAATTTGATTGCGGAACAACACGGTTACTGATGCCGTAGCTAGCGCAATCATCAACCCTAAAATAACTGAATATCGGCACAGCTCTTTTGCTTTTTCAAGGTTTTTCTGACCGACTTCAAAGCCTACCTTTATGGTTACTGCAATCGCTAGACTTAATGGCAACATAAATACTAAGCCAGAAAAACTAATAGCTATTTGATGGCTGGCAACAACATTAGCACCAAATGGCAAAAGTATTATGGCTACTACGGCAAACAGGCTTACTTCAAAAAGTAATGAAAATGCTATGGGTGTTCCTAATGCCAAAATAATTTTAATTTCTGACCATTCAGGCCAATAGAATTTGGTAAAAAGCGGCGCTTGCTTTAAATGTTTAGAAAAATAAGCATAGGCAAGCATGCCAAGGAACATTACCCAATAGACAATAGCCGTTGCAATACCACATCCTGCACCACCCAGTGCTGGCATGCCAAACTCACCATAAATGAAAATATAGTTGGCCGGTATATTAATGATTAAGCCAATAATACTGATGATCATGGTGGGGCGAGTGAAAGATAAGCCTTCTGAATAATTGCGCAAGACTAAATAAAGACAATAACCAGGGCCACCCCAAACAATATAACCTAAATAATCAAACATCAGTTGCTTGAGTTTAGGATCGAATGTAAGAGAGTCTATTAGCATGGGGGTTGCAATGTAGTAGAGAATAATAATGATTATTGATAAAAAAACGGCTATCCAAGCGGTTTGGTAGCTGGCTTTTGCTACATCATCAAATTTTTTGGCGCCTGATAATTGTGAAATGATACTCGCGAGTGCCATCACCAGGCCTGAAATTGTTAAAATGAGAGGTAACCAAACACTACTGGCAACGGCAACGGCGGCCATATCAGTAGCGCTTACTCGACCAGCCATAACAGTATCTGCAAAACCCATTAAATTCTGGATTAATTGCGCAATTAAAATTGGATAAGCTAGTTTTAATAAATTTTTACTGTTGGAAAAAAAACGATTAATGTTCATCAAAGCAATTATATCATTGGATTATTCTTGCTAAGATAGCAAGAAGTAGAATATTTATCTGGATGATATATGTTTACCGGTATAGTGCAATCACAAGCTGAAGTAATTGCGATGATTAGTAAAAATAATGCGATAAGATTGAAAGTTGCTGTAGAAACACCATTAATAACTCACCTTGAAACAGGGGCTAGTGTCGCAATAAATGGTGTTTGTTTAACGGCTGTTGAATTTGGCCATTTAGATGAAGTTAACAGCTTTATAAGTTTTGATGTAATTGATGAGACTTTACGCGTGTCTAACCTTGCTGATATAGAGCTTGGCGCTATGGTTAATGTTGAACGGTCATTAAAAATTGGTGATGAAATTGGCGGACATATACTCAGTGGCCATGTTCATACTCAAGCAACTGTAGCTAATCGTATTGATAGCCAAGATAATTGCATGTTAAGTTTTACCATAGCGCCTGAATATAAAAAATATATATTTGCCAAAGGTTTTATTAGTATCAATGGCATCAGTTTGACGTTGGGCGCTGAAGTAGCTGAGACATTTTCGGTACATTTAATACCCGAAACTTTGTCGCGCACCAACTTACAGCATGTGCGCGTTGGCGATAAAGTTAATATTGAAATTGATCAGCAAACTATGACCATTGTTGAAACCATTGAGCGCATGAAGTTAAATCATTAAACTTGAATGATAGCGCAGTATATTTTTGACTGTTTAGCGTCGCTTTAACATTTAACATTTAACATTAAATGTTTGCTCTCAATAACGACAAGTTTTAAAAGTACTGCTCATCGTCACTGGCAACCGCTAGCTGTATTTTTTGATGGTATTCATCAATATGTAAATTTAAATGCATTTCCATGCAACATGCGGGACATTCTTCATAATAATCTTGGTCACCTTCACTGGGGTCTAAGGTCAGATGAATATGGTGGCCGCAATGTGGGCATTCAATGCGTTGTTCTTTAATCTTATGGGGCATAGGGCCTCCTAGACTTTGTAACTTTGAGTGTGTCGTAGCTTTAGTATGGACAGTTATAGCTAAATTGCTAGTTCCGTATCTGTTGGATTAAGCAAAACGTTACAGGGATAAAAAGAGCTTTCCAGTGTCAGGCATTTTAGTAAAGGCATGTTTAAGTGGGCAATTGCAATACAACGCACGGTAGGTTGATGCTGAATGAGATATTTAACTATTTTTAATTGGACTAGAGATAATTGAGTAGAGAAAAGTCAATGCATGTTATGAACATATTATGTGACCAAATAATATATAGAGCCGCACTGTAAATGGAAAAAAAGGCAGCTTTAAGTGAAATATTCTGCTTGAGTCGAAATACTTTACTTACAGTTTTCTGTTTTTAGCCACTGTGAGTGAAGGAGATTTAACTAACTATTAACTTTTGGACGAGCCGCACTTGGGATCATATTAAAACGCGATTTAAAACTGCGATTAAAATGTGCTTGATCAGAAAAACCCCATCTATAGGCTAATTGCGCGATTGGCACATTAAAATTATTAGGATTAGAAAGGGCATTGAAACACTCTTCGAGTCGACGTTCTTTTATCCAACCAGCAACTGACCAACCCGTGTGTTCAAATACTTGATGAAGATAGCGCAGGGAAATACTACAACTCTCAGCAATCATATGTGGTGACAATTTACTGTTTGCCAAATTCATATTGATATAATGCTGGGCCCGATGAATATGTATTTTTTGTACTGGTTTATCTGCACATGGAATTGTTTTAGTTTTGGTATCTAACGCAATAACTAACAAGTCCACAATCTGCGTACTAACAACTAAAGAAAGATCAGTAGATATATTTTCTAACTGTCTTTTTACTGAAGCTAAGTAATCCTTAAAAATGGCTGATGAGCCTACTTTTTCTGTTAGGTTAGTAGCACATAAATTATCTATATTATAAATTTTGTCGCGTAATATATTGCCGGGAATTTTTACCACAGTTAACCTATTAGGTTGTTCATACTCAAAGATATAAGGATCTGCACTTCCTTCAATAATAATTTCACCCGGCATACATTTAACTTCTCGTCCATTTTGAGAAAAATGAATTGGCGCCACTTCAGGCATAGTGATCAAGAAATAATCTTCATTTTCCTTACCAACATTATACCGATTACGATTATATTTAAGGGCGCTAGACTCTAGCGTAGAGATAGTAATTGGGCCTATTTGTTTTGTTGAAAGCTTACCAGTAAAAGGAATTGAGCTAGATTGCTTTGATAAGGTTGAGAGTTGAAAATAAGTCTCACAAACAATTTGATTCCAATAATCTAGACTTTCTTTTGGTCTCATTAAGTCAGTAGAATAGGTTTTCGACCCCATAATTATCTCATACAATTGGTTAATAATTATTCGAATATAACACAGTAATACATATTGGAAACATAATATTACAAATTGAGAATGTATTTTTACCTAACGGAAGAATCTTTTTGTGTTGACCTATTTTTAAGCCTCATCTTCTTCAAGGTAATAATTGTAAAGATAAATAATCTCAGTCCAGGTTAAGCTACCTTACTCGGTAATGTTATTTAAGCACCTATTGGTTGCGTTATTTTACGCCCAATAGTTAGCTATTGAGCGTAAAATACTTTGATAAGCACTGAGAATTAATCATTGAGAGTATTTATGTGTTGCTGGCCATGACTCTCAGATAATGTAAAATCTTTATAAATAAATTGCTTATAAAACCCATTAATCTGAACTGTTCACTAGATAAAAGGCTATGTTAGAGCGAGGTTAATTCTGGTGTTATATACACATCAGAAAACAGATGCCACCATCTGCTAATTTTCCTGCCATATTTCAATATCACTAGGTATTGGTTTATCTGGTAAGGTAAAGCCAATACGTTGAGTGTTTATCATATGCGTATAGTTAAGGTTCTCAGAAATAGAATTATTACCCCAAGAGCCGCAGCCTAAGGTGCCGATTGGAATAAAACCGTTTTGTAATGATCCGCCGACTGATAATGAACCGGGCTCATTAACAGCTATCCGGCTTACTGGCAGCGACAAGCCTATTTTTTCAATGTTTTTTTGATTATTTGAATGAACCACGCAAGTATGGCCTTTACCGCGAACCTCTAAATTCGCTCGTGCAATATCAATCGCGTTTTCAATGTCATCATATTCGAATGAGGTCAGCATTTCTTGGCTCAATAATCCCCGCTGATTTTTTACCTTGAAGATAATTCCAAACATTACGAGCTTTTACTTTATTTTTTAATGTTTTATCTTGGGGGGAGTACCCATAGTAGTTTCATTAACAGCATCATGCGTAAGTTCTTCAGCATTGTCATAAATTACCTTGCCGACTGCTCGTACTAAGTTATCAATTTCTGCTGGGTTATAAGTTGCTATATGTTGTTGAGCAAGCTGAGCGTCAGTCATCATTTTGGCAATTAAATCTGTCATTTTTATCTCCGATAATTCATTCCATTATGTGTAACCCTAACGCATTTTTAGTTTGCTAATGGGCAAGAGCGTTAGGCGATGTAGTCGATAAATCTAACTTAGTAATGCTGTTATGTTTCTCACCTAAAAATTATTGTAGGGTATTCATTTTTAGGTGAGAAACATATTTTTGCTCAAGTAAACTTGATAAAAGTCAGTCAATCCTTAAAAAAATACAAATATTCAACTAAAGAAAAAATGATCTAATAAATTGATTAGTAATTGTTTTTTACTGATTGGTCTGTTTGGTATTTATCTTGACGGTGTGAGTGAGAAGGTAATAACAACTTTTTAACTACACTGAGCGACAATTTTTTACGCACGGATTAACAATCTTTAACGCGAAGAAAACAATATTCTAAATTGAGCTTGGCAGATGGAGATATTTAATCCCGCTTGCTGAAAAACATAATTCAATAACTGGAGTATTTATTAAATGAGTGATATTCAAGTAGATCCAATCACTTTATCAGTAGTTCGAGGGGCATTAGAGACTATTCAGCGAGAAATGACGCTAACCTTGGAAAAAACTGGTCGTTCAAGTGTATTTAACCTCGCCCACGATTACTCCAATGCACTTTTTGACCATTTCCCAGAAATGATCTTACAAGGGCAAGATATCCCAATTCATTTAGGCTCGTTAATTCCTGCAATGAAAGCTGTAGCAAAGTATTTTGATGATGATATCGAAGAGGGAGATGTTATTTATCATAATGATCCAGCATACGAAGGTAGTCATATTCTCGACTGTTGTATGTACAAACCGGTGTTTTTTGAAGGTGAGTTAGTCTTTTGGACCGTATGTAAAGGTCATCTTACCGACATAGGCGGCCCAGTGCCTGCAGGCTACAATCCAGACGCTAAAGAAATATATGCAGAAGGTTTACGTATTCCGCCCGTAAAATTATGGGATCGAGGTAAACGCCGTGAAGATGTTATTAATTTACTGCTGACTAATATGCGCTCTCGTAGAAATCAAGAGGGGGATTTAAATGCTCAATATGGAGCCTGTCAAATTGGCGAACGTGGTTTATTAGCATTATTAAATAAATATGGCTTACAAACAGTTAAAGATTGTATTGCTCGTCTTAAAGATATGGCTGATAGCCATATGCGACATCTTGTTTCTTCTATTCCTGATGGCCGTTACATGGGGGAGGCTGTTTTAGAAGATTCAGGACATGGTTTTGGTGAACTTACGATTACCGCTACTGTTACCGTTAAAAAAGATACCTTACATATTGAGGTCGCTAGTCCCCCTCAAATTCCTTATTTTATCAATTCTTATTCTGGCAACACTATGTCAGGGGTTTACTTAGGTTTAATGATGTTTGCCCAAGTTCCGCCACCATATAACGAAGGTTTGTATAGATGTGTGACGGTAGATCTGGGTGAAAAAGGCACACTTTGTAATGCTCAAGAACCTGCACCACATGTGAACTGTACTACAACGCCAATGGAAACCTTGACCGATGCGGTCAGAACGGCACTTGAAAAAGCATACCCAGAACGCACAACAGCATCATGGGGACATGCAAGTGGTATCAATATAGCAGGCCATGACACAAGAAGTAATGAAGAATATGTCACCATGGTATTGGCTTCAATCATTTCGGGGGCGGGTGCTACTGAGTATATGGATGGTTGGCACGCCTGTGGGCCACTTTGCTGTTTCGGTGCGCTTAGTTCAGGTGATACAGAACTACTAGAGTACTCCTACCCTATTATTATTCACAAATATGGCTTGGTGCAAGACAGTGGTGGTGCTGGTTTACATCGCGGTGGCAGCGGCACTGTCTGGGAAGTAGAGCCCATTGAGCATGAAATGACAGTAATTGCATTTGGTGAAGGCCGCCAAATTGCCACTAACGGTGCTGCCGGTGCTTATAACACCTTAATTCCACCTAAATTAGGGCGACTTGATATTCGCCGTGGTGCTGAAGTGCAAAGCCATAAACATAATCTCATCGTTACCATTAAACCCGGTGAAAAAGCTACCAATTATAACCCTGGTGGTGGTGGCTACGGTGACCCTAAAACAAGATGTCCCGAAAAAGTCTTAGAGGATGTGCGTAATGGTATTGTCTCTGTAGATGCCGCCAAGCTTGAATATGGAGTGATCATAAATTCTCATTCAATGACAGTAGATGTAAATGCTACCAGCCAGTTAAGACTATAAATACCAGCCCAGTGTTCCTTCAAGAACGTGAGTTAATTGGGTAGTAAAAATTTAATTTGAATAAGGCATAAATATGAAAAGTAAATATAGATTAGGAATAGATGCTGGTGGAACCTTTACCGATTTTGTTTTGGTGACGAATAAACAAGGTGTGAAGTTATACAAAAGTCCCTCTACACCAGAAGATGGCACCATTGCTATTCGTAATGGTTTAAGCCAAATCAGTGAAGATATTGGAGAAAGTATTGAAAATATTATTCAAAATGCTGATTTGTGTATTAATGGTACTACGGTAGCGCTTAACGCATTAATTGAGAAAAAGGGTGTCAAAGTAGGACTTATTTGTACTGCAGGTCATGAAGATAGTATTGAAATTCGTTTAGGTCATAAAGAAGAAGGTTACCGTTATGATGCGCAATATCCACCTGCTTATATGTTGGCTCCTCGCTACCTAAGAAAACCAATTAACGAGCGAGTTATCTCTGATGGCAGTATTAAAACACCTTTAAACGAAACAGAAGTTCGCGAGGCAGTTGCTTACCTGAAAGAGCAAGGTGTGGTGGCTATTGCCATTTCTTATGTCTGGTCAGTACTTAATCCTGAGCATGAAAGGCGCACTCGTGAAATTGTCGAAGAAATGATGCCGGGAACATTTGTTTGACAATTTCACGAGTGCGCCTT
>Ga0209344_10003555_pt1 | contig 15257 bp, 14 predicted proteins | sample Cruoilmetagenom6_FD_187293 | JGI IMG/M metagenome (GOLD analysis project Ga0209344, IMG submission 187293) | Oil polluted marine microbial communities from Coal Oil Point, Santa Barbara, California, USA - Santa Barbara Oil Seep Sample 6 (SPAdes)... | ecosystem: Environmental > Aquatic > Marine...
ACGGTCATTATCCTGCAACTGATTAAAAGCCAATTCGCTGCTCACTTCCTGGCCATCAATATTGAAACGCAGCGAGGACATCGTTTCATCAAACAATCGGTTCCATGCAGAACGTCCTGTCAGTGATTTATCGTGAAACAGTTTTTCTATCCTGTCTTCCAGCTGATAGGGCTTGTCTTTACGCAGATCCTCAAACCACGGCGAATAATGCGTCAAAATAGCATTGGATTGAATGGCCTTATCGAGGATTTCATCATCAATCTTGTTCAGTTCCAGCGTATAAAAAAGCAGATGGGCACTGGCATTGGTGATTTTCTCCTGGGCGTCTCCATAAAATTTTGCCCGCTCGGCATCACTCGTATCAGCCATATAATTCAACACTGCGAAGGACATGATGCGTCCCATATCATCCTGAAATTGTTCAAACTGCTGTATCGATTGTGCCAGTTTGCCGGCATCACCTACCGCCAGCTCACACAACTTTCCCGCATAGCTGTCTTGAAACGACTGGGCATCAACCAGCGCCTTGTCCACATCGTCGGCAAAAGACTGGCTTTCCATCGATTGATAAAGGGCACTCAGGTCCCATTCCGGTAAATAGCCCAACAGGGTCCGGGCCGGCGGTTTGGCTGGTGCCGTCGATTCGGGATTTTGGGGATTGCATTGGGGTGATATCAGCATTTTGACTTTCAAAATTTATTTCCGCGACCAAAATTAGCTCTTTATTAAGCCTGCGCTTTAAACAGCTATTTAGGCACATTTGCTAAATATATCCAGATCACGAATACGATTAAACGTGATTTATATACGACGGGACAATAAATAATGGCCGGAAAAATTCTCATTGTCGATGACGATCCCGTACAACGACGCCTGCTTGACGCGATGATCAGCAAATTCGGTTATCGAACCGTGCTGGCAGAAAGCGGTGATCAGGCCATCACTTTACTTTCACAAAATGAAAAATCGGCGTTTCAACTGATCCTGCTTGATCTGGTAATGCCCGGCCTCGACGGGTTTGGCGTTCTTGAAAAAATGCGCGAAATGCAGATCAAAATTCCGGTCATTGTGCAAACGGCAAAGGCCGGTATTGATACGGTTGTCAATGCAGTTCGCGGTGGCGCCCATGATTTTATCGTAAAGCCTGTGTCACCGGAGCGCCTGAAAATCACCGTTGAAAACGCCCTTTCCTTAGGCGCCATGAAAGCCGAGGTCACCCGCATACGCAACAGCGCAAGCGGCAGGCTGAAATTCGACGACATCATTTCTTCCAGCGCCAACATGCAGCGCGTCGTTGCCATGGGCGAGAAGGCAGCCCGTTCAAATATTCCGATATTGATAGAAGGTGAGTCGGGTGTCGGCAAAGAACTGTTTGCCCGCGCCATCCAGGGTTCCAGCAAACGCGCCAAAAACAACTTCATCACGGTCAATTGTGGCGCAATGCCCGAAAACCTCATCGAAAGTGTATTATTTGGCCACGAAAAGGGAGCATTTACCGGCGCCACCGATCGCCATATTGGCAAATTTGAAGAAGCCAATGGCGGCACCCTGTTTCTGGATGAAGTTGGCGAATTGCCCCTCAATACCCAGGTTAAGCTTCTGCGCGCCCTGCAGGAAGGTGAAGTGGATCCAATCGGCGCCAAAAGACCGGTTAAAACCGATTTCAGACTAATTTCGGCCACCAATCGCACCTTGCTGGAAGAAATCGAAAAGGGTAATTTTCGCGAGGATTTATATTATCGGCTGAGCGTCTTTCCCATTGTGATACCGTCACTGGCTGAAAGAATGGAAGAAATTCCTGAACTTGCCCGCCACTTTCTGGCAAGGTTTGCGATGGAAGAAGGCCGAACCCATATCAAATCGATTAATGCGGAAGCCATGCAGTTATTATCGGCCAACAAATGGCCAGGCAATATCAGGCAGCTGGAGAATACGATATTTCGTGCTGTCGTGCTTTGTGAAGGCAACGAACTGGTGCCCGATGACTTCCCCCAGATTAAACTTGACAGACAAACAACCCGCAAGGGCACAGTGCCTGCCACATCGGATAACCGGGTGCATTCTGGTGATGCACCCGATACATCTGGTTGCGTTCCATCGGGCAAATCTGTCAGGAATGATGAGGCAATGAGTCAACCGGAAAATTTTGCTTTGACAAACCTGACAACTGAAGCGGGTGAAATAAAGGAACTCGATGACATCGAAGCTGAAATGATCCGCTTTGCCGTTGAGCTCTATAATGGCAAATTGTCGGAAGTGGCAAAACGCCTTGGGATAGGCAGATCCACATTATACCGCCGGTTGAAGGAACTGGGCATTGAAGTTGAACAATCTTCTGTACCAGCTTCAAGCAAGACTGGCTGATTATACTCCTTGCAACAAGTTGCACCAGATTGCCCAAACCGGCCAGACATCGTGTAGATACAGATGGCATCCGGCCTATTTTGGTTTTCAATTTTCGCGTTTAATCAGTGTGCAATAACAACGCTATAATGGCTCTGGCACCGCCAGAACCCGTCCGGCGTTGAGCGGCCAAGACACAGCAGGCGACCACTACGGGTTGCATTATTTAATGACGGAGAATACCAATTTTATATGGGCAAAGCGATGTTCACTATTTCTTAACCAATTAACAAAGCTTTTACCATTTTTATGGTTTAAATGGTTTAAATGATGTAATATCGTTTTGATGGTCTTTCAAAGGCAATTTTGCCCTCTTATGACCTTAATTTGCCGCATTATACGGTTTCGCAAATGAAGTCGCAGTATGGATTTGCATTAAGTCATTGGTGACTGTTAATAATTAGTCGGGTTGGCCAATTCACCTTATTGGACCCGGGGACGATACTAGACAGAAAACGGACAGGCATGTAAATTGTCGGGCAATTTCAAGACCAACAGACCTATCAGGAATTGGCAGAACAACTTGATCAACCGGACTTCGTTTTCCCGGCTGGTTGCTGCTGCACTTCTTGGTCTGTTTGTATCGATATTGTTTGCCCCGAGCGGCTATGCTCAGACCAAAAAACTGAAACTGTATTTTCTCCATACCGGAGAAAAAGCCACCATCACCTTTAAAAAGAACGGCGCTTTCCTGCCCGCCGGCCTGAAGAAAATAAATTATTTTTTGCGAGACTGGCGCCGTAACGAACCGACAAGAATGGACCCGCAACTGCTCGACCTTGTTTGGGAAGTCTACCAGCAATCGGGATCGCGCGATTATATTCACGTCATTTCCGGCTACCGCTCACCGACAACCAACAATATGCTGCGAAAACGCGGACGAGGCGTCGCCAAAAAAAGCCAGCACACCTTAGGTAAGGCGCTCGACTTCTTTTTACCGGATGTCAAACTGTCAAAACTGCGCAAAATCGGACTGATCAAACAGGTTGGCGGCGTTGGCTATTACCCGCGTTCGGGTTCGCCATTTGTGCATATGGATACTGGCAGGGTTCGCCATTGGCCACGCATGACACGCAAAGAACTGGTCAGGGTTTTCCCCAATGGTAAAACCCTGCATGTGCCGACTGATGGCAAACCGCTTCCCGGCTATAATCAGGCCGTGGCAGCCTTTAATGCCCGCAAATCGAGCAAAACAAAAATTGCTTCGGTCAAGGGCGGTGAAAAAGAACGCAAAAGCTTCTTCGCCCGTCTGGCAAGTCTGGGCAAAAGCGATGAAGATGAAAGTGTCATCAGCAATATACCGGTTCCCAGAAAAGTTAAAACCACTTCAGATTCTGAAATCAAACCGGTGTTAACTGACAGTGTAGCAGGCCCTGAATTGAAAGCAGTTCCTGTCCGGAATGAACCTGAATTTCCATTACTGGCTGATTTGCCGGTGCCGATGATCGCACCCAGGGTCACTCGCCAGAGACCGGTCATTGAAAATGGTGGCAATATCGTCATTGCAAAACTTGACAATCCCGGTGACATCCGCACGGTCGGCAAAAAGTCTGGCCGTGTAGCAACAGCCCGGCAAGACACCAACGCCCGCCTGCAGCCGATCAGCGTCAACAACACCCGCTTCAACAGCCAGCAAGCACCAGTCAATAATCAAAACCTGCGCAATCAGCTGATTGCCCAGGCAACAAAACAGTTACGCGTTCAATCCCTGGCACCGCCGCGCCCGAGCGCCGATGTCGGTTCAAAATTTGAAACCGCATTGCTGGCATCCGAAAATGACAAGGCATTGAATCAAAATCCGGTTTTGACTCGTTCATTTTCAACCGGCAACATCAATAATTTGCGCAGCACGAAAAGTGAGAGTGTTGTCACCCGCTCACAACTTCCCAGTGTCCAGCCGACTCGGCGCAGAAACGATATTCTGGCCGATCAAACCGATATTGCCAGAGCCAAGGCAATTCCCACCAGGCGGCGGGGGTCAAGCAACCAGCCAACGCTGCACACGGCCAGTCTGAGCAACTCAGACATTGATGATGCCAAAGATCAGGCTTCCCTGGAATTGCTGCGCAAGACCATTGAAAATCAGAACCGCGCGCTATTCATTGAAAAGGCCGAAAAATCACCGACAATTTCAGCCAAGGTCCCGTCCCGGTCACCGCGCCGAATGAATTCGCTTATCAAATCGCTGGAACAGGCCTCCGTTGACACTTCATCGAGCCAAACCAGGCGCAATGCCAATATGCAGGTGGCTTCACTCGACCCTGACCTCAACAGTACCGTTGTCGCACGTGACAGTTATGTCATTTCCTCAGCCCCCAATCCCCTTGACGAACTGTCATTGGGATGGAACCAGCCTGACAAACCGGCCGGATTTGTGTTGAGAAACAAATTGGCCCTAAACGCCGCCGACAAAATCCGTGCGCCGGCCTATGGTCGTGCGGCGATACGCCAAACGCCAAAATCTGTATTGACAGCCGGCTTTATCCAGTCCGGCCGTATCCAGAATTTTTCAAGATTTACCGGCAAAGCCGTCAATTTCCAGACTTTCACAAAATTTAACTGATTGGCAAAAGGCCTGAATCATTCCGGCAACGACAGACGTTTATTCGCCCTCGCCCGGATCAGGTATCATCCCCAGCGCATGCAGGTATAAATCACGCACTGCATCCTGCTCCTGGCGCTCACTCATATCCTGTTTGCGCAGTGAAATGACCTGGCGCAATACTTTGGTGTCGTAGCCATTGGCTTTTGCTTCGCCATAAACTTCACGGATATCATCGGCAATACCCTTTTTCTCTTCCTCAAGACGCTCAATGCGTTCAACCACTGAACGCAACTGATCGCGTGCCACCATCGTATCAACCATATTTGTTTTCTTTCCTGAATGTTTTGTATTTAGATTTCAGACTCAATATTCAAAACGCTACCCGCTTCCGCAGTCTATCCATGATCTTTGGATGATTGTTCAAATTCCGCCTTTTGTTTTTCGCTGGCCTCGCTTTGATATTTCGCTTTCCATTGAGAATAGGGCATACCATAAACAATCTCACGGGCATCTTCCTTACTGATCGCAAGGCCTTTTTCCTCGGCCGCTTCCTGGTACCAGCGCGACAGGCAATTGCGACAAAATCCGGCAAGATTCATCATATCGATATTCTGGGCATCTTTGCGTTCATCAAGATGGGCAAGCAGGCGCCTGAATGCCGCGGCTTCAAGTTCGGTTTTGGTTTGTTTATCCATTTTGATTCACCCGTTTTGCTTTTCTCGAATCGTCATCTTCTACTTTTCATCAATTGGCAGACGGCAATCGTTTTCGTCAACAATATTCAATTATATATAGTCCACCTGCCCGGTTCTTGAACCCTTTTGCATCACTTGATGCAATTGCGGCAGATCAATCAACGGTTCAATCACTTTGACCAGTCGCCCAATCCACTCATCAACTCCCTCGTCATAGCAAATCAGATCCTGGCGAATCTCGAGCAGGGCATGGGCGAGGCCACGCCTTGTACAATGAGTATACATCGTATCATTGCCAAGTGCACCATCATAGGGTTCATTGTCACCAACAATGATATCGCTCTGTAAGCCCAGACCCTTAAGCATCAGGTCCGGAAGCCGCTCGTCACTGTCCCACAGGATACCGGCATGCCAGTGTCGGGTATTGCCCTTCCAGTTATCCGTATAGCTGTGGACAGAAAGTACCATCGGCACAACGCCTGATGCCAGAGATTTTTCAATCAGGGCGCTAACTGCATTATGGTAAGGCCGGTAAAAATTTGCCTTTCGATATTCTATCTCCTTTTCACCGATGGGGTGATTGCCGGAGATCACCGTACCGTCTGACAGTTTCATGATCAGGGTCGGGTCATCCTCACCACGATTGGGATCAATCAGCAGCCGTGAAAAATTGGTCATCACCGCTGGCACACCCAAACGCTCTGCCAATCCTCGCGTCACCGCCTCAGCCCCGATATCATAGGCAATGTGCCGTTCGAATTGTGCGTTGGGAAGCCCCAGGGATCCGTATTGTTCCGGCAGGTCATTACGTGCGTGATCGCAAAGTAAAATGTACCCCCGCGACAGATCGCCTGCTATCTCACAATAGGGTTGATAGTCTTTATCAGTATTATTCATCAAAATGCTCTTGTCACAGGGTCAACTTTCAATCAATGGTCTTGGCAACCCTTTTCCTCTATTCCGGCTTTCTGATGAACAACGATTCCCTTGCCCTTTCAACCCAAAAATCACCTTCAGGCAAATTACCGACACTTTCCCTTCCCGTAGCCTTTGCCGCATTGACCATGGGAGCGATCGCCATGGGCATATCCCCGGTATTTGTCCGCTATGCGGAAACCGGCCCCTTTGCCAGTGCCTTCTGGCGGGTTTTCCTGGCCTTTCCGGTTTTGTTTGCCTGGGCTTGGTGGGAATTGCGCCGCAAAGGCAAATCCCTGCGCCTTGAATTTCCCTCGGCCGTATTCTGGTCAGGCATGTTCTTTGCCGGTGATCTGGTGTTGTGGCATCTTTCAATCCTCAACACCACCATGGCCAATGCCACCCTGATGGCCTGTCTGGCACCGGTCTGGGTGATCCTGTTTTCCGGTGCTTTCATCGGTGAGCCGGTCGGCCGCAATTCCTATTACGGCCTCGCATTGTGTATTATAGGCGCTATCATGCTGATCGGCTCCAGCTACAATGTTGACCCGTCCCGTATCAAGGGGGATCTCTATGGCATGGCGACTTCGATATTTTTCGGCCTCTATTTCCTCTCGGTGCGCGTCGCGCGGCGCAACCGGGGAAGCGGCGAACTGACCCTGTTGCTCACCATTATCACCGCCGCCTGTCTGTTTGTCGTCGCCCTTACAGCCACCCTCATCGCCGGCCAAAAGTTTTTCCCCTCAACCCTGCAGGGCGTCACCTCATTATTCATGCTCGGCACCATCAGCCATGCCGGCGGCCAGGGCCTGCTGTCAGTGGCGCTGGGATCTTTGTCGGCGGTGTTTTCATCCCTGGTCATATTCATCGAAGCCATTGCCGGCGCATTTTTCGGCTGGCTGGTTTTCGACGAACACCTGACACCAACACAAATCGCCGGTGCCATTGCGATCTTGCTGGGAATATGGGTGGCGCGACCTCGTGAGGGGTAGTGGGGGAAAGATATTGTTGGTTACATAGGTTCCAGTATCAGTACCCATTATGGATATAGGAGGATGTCCTATGCAATTTCCATTGATTAAAAAGGAGCGCCGTTTTGAGCAAGGTTATCACGGGTAGCTGTCAGTGCGGATCTGTCAGATTTCAGATTTCCGGAGCGTTCGAGAAATTCTTTCTTTGCCACTGCAAGCGTTGCCGCAAAGACACCGGATCGGCTCATGCGGCCAATCTTTTCTCATCGACGGCGGTCATCTCATGGTTGCAGGGTGATCATGAAGTGAAATCGTTCAAAATACCAGAAACGCAACATGAAAAAAGTTTCTGTTCAGTATGTGGTTCTGCGCTGCCAACCACCCGGATGAATAGTGCATTTCTGGTTGTGCCCGCCGGATGCCTTGACGATCCAATCGATTTGCAACCGCACGCCCATATTTGCTATTCCGACCGCGCAAATTGGGATGAAGGCCTGGATCAAGTGCAAAAACTGGATGGCCTGCCGGGTTAAAACAACATCCGATAACACGGCATCATTGAACAAGTGATATCGAAGGCTGGTCCCGTAACCAGCCATCAAAGACCCCGGACGATGATCGCCCGGGGCTTTTTTAAATCAGGCTGCAGAGTGATGCAAGCGATTATAAAACCACGGCGAATCCGACATCGAACGCCACGTCTTTGCTGCAAATAAAACCGCCAGATCGGCAATTGGTTCAATAATAATCACCAGCATATAAGCCGCACCAAATGACAGCACCGAAGCCAGATTTTCTGCGCCAAAACCCTGGCCATAGAAAGCCCAAAGGGCCACCCATGCAACCACACCGCCCTGATAGGCGGTTGAAAGCGCCAGGGCCTGCCCGTATTTCAGATCAACATAGGCCGTCTTCGGCCCGATAATACGTTTTGCCAATGCACCCACCGCCCATAGGGGAATTAGCAGGGTTGTGACATTCATGCCATATTGGGGCAGGTCGAATGGGGCAAAAAATACACCCTGAAGGAGTAATCCCAAGGCCAGACCAATGGCTGCCGCACCCCCACCGAAAAGCAAATAAAGTGTCGAACCCAGTATCAGATGAACCTCGGATACTCCGGCTGGATATTGAGGAAATATTTCAAAAAACCCGAAAACCAGTATGGTTGCGATTACACTTCTGACTGCCAAAGCAAATACACCACCGTCTGTGCGGATGGTATCAAGTGCCATCTTTCCGGCAATACCGGCAGCACCGGCTGCAGTGGCATAACTTAAAATAATTTTTGCGCCATCAACGACGCCTGGTTCAATATGCATTGTTACTCCTTTGCACACCCACCGTGTGCCATGGTTGAATAAAGGCCATAGGGCCAGTTGCTATGATGGCAGGTGTCCTGACTCGTGATTAGCGCCGCTCTCACCTTCCCGGTTTTTCACCAGTGGCATATCGAGATTGGCAACCACATACAGTTGCGGGGGCAGTCACGGATTCAGACTAGGCCAGCCCTTACCGTATTCCCTTTTGCATCTCCGCTGCTAAAAACATTGGAGAGCCATCGATACATCACTGACACGATTCACCGGTTTTGTAAACTCGCGCCACTGCTGACCCACAAACAAAGCAGCAGCGACAAATGGTTTTAAAATACCCACCTGACAGCGCCCAAAATAGCACGGGTACCATGCCAGTAGACGGTAAACGGCAAAAAGATTGCAACAGGAATTAGCGTATCATCAGGTGCACTGCATATTACGCCGCTGGGTTGATTAAAGCTCAGATAAACAGGGTGAATTAAATGGGTGGATGAAGAGAAATCCCGTTCAAAACAATCAGCCCTCACCCTCAACTCATCCAGCCTCTACCGGCACTTCCCCCGCCTGCAACCAGTTACATGGCACAATCGCCAGCAATGAAACACCTGCCATAGCCAGCATCGTGGCGTCGAGGCCGAAATGATCACCGATCAGGCCAAAGCCGACAGGGCCGGCGATCGCTGACAGGCCTGTGAGGGAATAGATCAGGGCAAAGCCGCGGGATTTTCGTTCATCGCGCACATAATCATTGACGGCGCCATAGGTAATCGAAGTCGACCCCTGCAAAAACACCCCCAGCACCGGCAACAACAAAAATATGATGGCGGCCGGTGCCACCAGAATGATACAAATCACCAACGCGGTGGCACCTTGAACAAGTGCAAAGGCAGTTTTCACCCCTAGTCTGGCAGCCAGAAACCCGCAACCGGCTTTGCCGAACATGCCGCCTGCCAGCGTTGCAACAATCGCCATCACCGCCAGATTGGTCGGCACATCGCGCTCGGCCACCAGAAATGTGACAAAGATAAAAAAGCCCGATTGCACCGCCGTATCAAGAAAGATTGCCCCAATCAGGGCAGTAAAAGCGGTGCGATTGCTGATTCCCCAGTCCATCCACACTGACCCGGCCTTGGGCTTGATTCCTGTTTCGCTTTCGCGACTGCCGGCATGCAATCTCCGTAAAATGATAAAAATCACGCCGCCGGTGATGATGGCAATCAACCCAAAAAAGACAACAATATTCTGCCAACCCAACCCCGCGCCGATCGCCAGGCCAAACAGGCCGGTGAATGCCAGCTTGCCGCCGTCGCCGGCTGAATTGTAAAGGCCAAGGGCCGATCGTCGGCCGCGACCGGTTTGGGTGGCACTGATCAGTGAGGAGGCAATGGCATGTTGAAACGCCGCGCCAATGCCTGCAACAATCAGGCTGAGTGCAATGATGACGATATTATTGGCATAAGACAGACTGACGAAACCCAGGCCGGCGCAGATCATGCCAAACGCCAGCAATGGCCGGATGCCCAATTTTTCCGACAGGATTCCCGATGGCAGTTCCAGCACCAGCATGGCACCGGTATGGGCGGCCTTGACCAGGCCTACCTGCGCATAGCTCAAGCCGAAAGCCTGCGCCAATATCGGCAGCAGAACATAAATGGCCGAGGTTAAACCGTCCTGCACGAAATGGGCACCACAGCACAATGCGGCTATCGTTCTTCCATGTCCGTTTGTTTTTAGTGTCGCCATGCCCGCCTGCGCAATGCCGGATTGAATCGATCCAATGCCGAGAATCCACAAACCAGTCTCATGCCATATTCCGGCGCCAGTCTCAACAGTGCAATGATTTTGGCAACCGGGTAAAATAAAACGAGCCCCCGGTATCAGGGACCCGTTTCATACTTCCGGGGCAAGCCCGTTAAAAACCAGCTTTCTCTCGTTTTTGATGGTTACAATTGTTGAACCAACCCATCTCAACCGACCCAGGCCTGAAACAGCAGACCCGCAGCCAGCGAACCGGTCAGCGCCAGCCCGACATACAGGATAAACACTTCGCGTTTGGCCAGGGCCCACACAGCAATGGCAGCTGGCAGAGATGTGATGCCACCGGCAACCAGGAAGGCCAGTCCCGCCCCCGGGGCCATGCCCTGTTCCACCAGTCCGGAAACCAGCGGCAGAGCGGCATAGCCATTGAGATAGGCCGGGACACCGATCAGAGTGGCCAGCATGATTGAGACAAACCCCTGCCCGCCCAGGGCCTGGCTCACCCATTCAGCCGGCACATAGGTCACCATCAGGCTTTCCAGCAGAAAGGCCAGTGTCAGCCACTTGAACAGAAACAGGGTTGTTGCGACAGCTTCCCGGACAAATTTTTCACGCCGCTGACTTTCCTGCCAGAATGCCCATTTCACCGCCTTGGGCTGATTGACCGAAGAAGCACTACATCCCCCGGTGCCGACACCTTCACGCAGCGGTTGGGCAAAGGCCCCTGCCCGCATTAGCAACAGCGTCGTATAGCCGCCAAACAGGCCCAGGCCAATTGCGGCCAGGGTTTTGGCAACAGCAAATTCCAGTCCCAGCACACCGGTGGTCAGCACGAACATTGACGGGTCAATCACCGGTGAGGCCAGCCAGAATGCCATCACCGCCGACAAGGGCACACCCATTGCCAACAAGGCCGCAATCAAGGGAATGACACCGCACGAACAAAATGGCGACAGGCCGCCGAATGCGGCTGCGACGAAAATCATCAATACCGGCGCCCCGATAAATACTTTGGCAATCAGGTTATCCGCGCCGCTGGCACCGGCATAGGCGGCCAGCATGATCGACAGGATCAGATAAGGTGCCGTCGACAATAAACTTTCGCCGACAAACCAGAGGCTTTCACCCGCCTGCCCCCGGTCGAGGACAAACAGCAACAGCAGAATAAACGCTGAAGCCAGCCAGACGCGTTGTTTGGTCCATAGCTGCAACAAAAACCCGTCATGCACGGCGTTAGGTTTCAGAATGGGTTTTTCTATATCGATTGCCATAATTATATATCCGGTTTTATAGTTGTTTTAAGTTAAAACTTTGCCCAATTCACATTATGCCGCATCCTCCGAAATCAGCCTGACGCCGCTGCAGCATTCTGCTGTCACAAAAGCCAGAACCGCATTCATCGCGGCGTAATCCGCGCGGTTGATCACTTCCCGCCCGTTGCGCTGCTGTTCAACCAGTCCTGCCTCAACCAGAGTTCGCAAATGATGCGCCAGGGTTGACAGCGGCAACTGGACATGGCTGGCAATGTCGCCGACAATCAGTCCTTCATCACCGGCTTTGACAAGCAAGCGGAAAATTTTGAGTCGAGCCTCGTGGCCAAGAGCGGCGAGCGCATCGGCTGTTTTCGCATTATCCATGCCTACAACATAACTATAAAACTAGTTATGTCAACAAATATTGTTGCCGGAAACATTCTTCCCATGCATCCGCTGACGCACCAATGGTGCCGAAAAGCGAAAGGTCTATTCCTGATAGGGCTTGATCTCAGCATTGGCGATGCGGTAACCGGCCTCGGCATAGATCGTTGTCAACGGCTTTGCCTCAAGGCTACCGGTAACCCAAACCGGATCATAAATTTCATCAAGTTTCAGCTTTTTAACACCTGAAATATAGATGATCTGGTTGCTTGGTGGTGCCGGGACATGGATGCAGGCGCCCAGATAGGGGACCAGTAAAAAACTGATAACATTTTCGCCATCGATTTCAACCGGTGTGATATAGCCTGCAATTCTGACGGTTTTTCCATTCAGATCAATTCGGATCGAACTGCCACTGGCCTGGTAGGAACGCTGTTCATTGAAAAATTCAACCGATTCGTCAAATTCATCTTTGCTGAGATCCTCGTAATCTTCTTTCCGCAATGCCCCGATAATCGGACTGTTCTCTGGAACAGGCAGCACCACCCCTTTATTATCGTCAGGAATGAGCGCATCCCAGTCAAGTAAAACCGGCTTAGCCTGCACCTGCCCCAAAAACAGGCCGGTCAGAAATATTGTCGCCATTATCAGTTTTGAAATTTTACTCATTGGATATTTCCATACTTCTACAGTGATTTTTATAATCTTATAGATAAACCATCAGATAATGACAAACTATAGGCACGTATGGCAGGAATGATACCCGCAATGATTCCGCTGGCCAAAATGATCAGCAGATAGATAATTTCCTGTGTTCCCGGCCAGGACAGCCCCAAATACAGACCCGTTGCCTGCTCGAGTATTGGCCAGGTCACCAACACAATAACATACAATATACCGGTCCCAAGGGCGATGCCGACAACCGCAAGCACGGTTGCTTCCACCACAAACAGGATGAACACCTGAAACGGACGGGCGCCAATGGCCCGTAGAATTGCCATTTCACGGCGCCGTTCATTGAGGCTGCCCAAAATTGATATGACCATGCCAAAAAAGGCAGTAAAGACAACCATCAATGATATTACCATCAATGCGGTTTCCGCAGTGCCCACCAGGGACCAGAGTTGGGCAAATGCAACCCCGGGCAATATCGCCGTAACCGGTTCCTGTTTGTATTGATTGATGAAGCTTTGCAGCGAAAACACGCCGATTTTTGATTTTAAGCCAATATAGGCAGCTGTTACCACCTTTGGCTCAAGCTGCATCGCCCGAACCTCTTCTTCGCTTCGGATTTGGTCTCCGCGTGGTGCCGAACCGCCATCCCAACCGACATGGATGGCTTCAATGGCTTCGAGTGAAACGTGAACGGTCCTATCCACAGGCGTACCGGTCGCCGCCAGAATACCTGCTACGACAAACGGCTTGTCGCTATGATCAGCCCCGAATGAGATTTTACCCGCTCCGTGGGCGACAACAATTTTACTGCCAACCCGGTAATTCAGTCTCTCGGCAACATCAGCCCCAATCACCGCTTCAAACAGGTCATCAAAAGGTTTCCCCTGTTCGAATTTCAACATGGTATTGCGACGATATCGATAATGATCAAAATAGGTACTGCTCGTGCCCATCACCCTGAACCCGCGATGGGAATCTCCCAGTGAAATAGGCACCAGCCATTTGACCTCTGGTCGCCTTTCAATGTCTCTCAGGGTTTCCATTGAAATGTTATTGGTCGCATTGCCGATTCTAAACACCGAATACAGCAGAAGTTGCACATCGCCAGCGCGCGCGCCCACAATCAGATCCGTACCGGAAATGGTATTGAGAAATCCTGCTTTCGAACCAACCCGTACTTTTTCCACGCCCAGCAACAGGATGATCGACAGGGCAATGGCGATAATTGTCAGTAATGAAGTCAACCAGCGGTTCATGAGGCTTGCCCAGGCGAGTCTGGCAATAATCATGGCGCAACTGCCTCCGGGCTTATTCGGCAAAGGTCTTCAAGCGCCAGCACCCGGTCAAAGCGCTTTGCCAGACGATTGTCATGACTGACCATAATCAAACTTGCCCCGGTCTTCTCTGCTTCTTCAAACAACAACTGCATAAATTTGGCCTGGCGTCCCTCATCCAGCGAGGAGGTCGGTTCGTCGGCGATAATAATTTCCGGGAATCCGATGAACGCTCGCGCCGCTGCCACTCTTTGTTGCTGGCCAACACTGAGATCACTGGTTTTCTGGTGCCCGAATTGTTTGACATCAACACCCAAAGCACTGAGCAAACGGTGTGCTTCTGCGGTAGAGTTCCCGGATTTCTTCTCAACTGCAGCTTTGCGCGATTTTGAAAAACTCAAGGGCAACAGGACATTATCCAGAATCGACAGGTACGGCAGCAAATTGAACATTTGGAAAATAATGCCAAAATGATCTGCCCGTATTCGGTCTCTGGCAGAACTGGAAAGGGCGGAAATTTCTGTACCCAGGATATGGATCTCCCCCTTTTGTGGCACCAATGTGCCACAAATCAGCCCGAGAAGCGTGGATTTACCACTGCCAGATGCCCCGGCAAGAAACAGTTTCTCACCTTTCGCCAATTCCAGATGATCCAAATCCAGACTGAAGGAGTCTTTACGCTGCTCGTAGGAGAACGCAATATTTTGCAATTTTATGACAGGATCACTTTTTATTGCCATTAAATTTGCAAACCCCGTCTGAACTTTATTTCATGATTGTTGAAAGATTGATTTCACGCTTATCATTAGAAATCTCTGCTGACAATTGGCCATAATCAGAAACCGCCTGAAGTTCCATTTCTTCCGAATTGGGGAACAATTCAAAAAACTTCAGCCCAATGACGGCAAGTTTTTCAGGAGATGCGCAGTCGAATAGATAGCTGGCATGAAATTCGCTGTGTGTTTCCTCATGCTCTCCTTCATGACCATCCATATGGGCTTCTTCGTGCTTTTCCTCGTGTCCGTCCTCATGGGCTTCTTCGTGCTTTTCCTCGTGTCCGTCCTC
>Ga0209344_10003556_pt1 | contig 15252 bp, 13 predicted proteins | sample Cruoilmetagenom6_FD_187293 | JGI IMG/M metagenome (GOLD analysis project Ga0209344, IMG submission 187293) | Oil polluted marine microbial communities from Coal Oil Point, Santa Barbara, California, USA - Santa Barbara Oil Seep Sample 6 (SPAdes)... | ecosystem: Environmental > Aquatic > Marine...
CCTAGTGTAATTAATGATTTTACTTATGATATTACCCAACCCTACCAAGAGGTATCCCACCATTTGGGAAAACTTAGCTACTACCGCAGGTTTGAAGGTTTTGGAAAATGGACTACTCAATATGATTTTCAACAAAACAGAAGATTTGAATATGATATTCGTGTAGGTGATGATGCCGATAAAGCATCGTTAGACTTAAAACTGACCACACATTCCGTTTTAACTAATTTAAAATTTGATGCAAAAGAAGGTTTTGACCTTAAAGTTGGTGCATTAGGTAGATTCCAAACTAATTTTGCAAATCCTGATACAGGCGTTAGAAGACTAATTCCTGATTATGATAAATACGATTTTGGTCTTTTCGCTATTGGTAGCTACGAACTTAACAATGATTGGACTTTTGATGCTGGAGCTCGTTATGGTTTTAGCAGAATAGATTCAAAAAAATACTTTAGAGTTTCGAGATGGGAAGAACGTGGGTATGATGTAGATTTCACCGATATAGTTCTTGAAGATCTCGGTACACAATTACTTGTTAATCCAGTTTTTGACTACCATAATTCCTCTGGTACTGCAGGTTTTCACTACCAAATTAATGATAAAGATCATTTACGCTTTAATTATGCATATTCACAAAGAGCACCCAATCCATCAGAATTATTTAGTGATGGGCTACACCATTCTGCGGCACGTATAGAATTGGGTGATTTAAGAATTGAAAGTGAAACATCATCTAAACTTTCCGCATCCTTAGAAAGAAATACCAATACATGGGGCTACATTTTCGCTCCTTTTCTAAATAGCATTAAAGACTTTATACTTGTTGAACCAACAGGTGTAGAATTCACTATAAGAGGAGCTTTCCCAGTATGGTCTTATCGACAAACCGATGCCGTTCTATTAGGCGTTGATGCGTCATTATACAACAACTGGTCATCTAATATCAGAACAGATCATAAGTTTGCATGGGTAAGAGGTACTGACACAAAAACGGACACACCGTTAATAAATATACCTGCAGCCAATTTCACTAACAACATTACTTATACCAATACTAAATGGAACAATTTTCTAGTAAGTTTAGAAAGTCAATATGTATTCGAACAAACGAGATACCCAGATAATATTGAGGTCTTTTCTCCCCAACAACAAGAAAATGTGATTTTGGATATCAATACACCGCCAAATGCTTATCACCTTTTGGCTCTGAATACAGAAGCATCTTTTACCCTTAAAAACAAAAATAATTTAACTATAGGTCTAAGTGTGAGCAACCTATTAAATACCAACTATCGTGATTATTTAAATCGCCAACGATATTTTGTAAACGACATGGGCAGAAATTTAAGTCTGCGCCTAATTTTTAACTATTAAAACTAATTACTAACAATTGAAAACAAGTAAAACTATGAAAAGAAACAAAACATTAAAAACGGTTCTAGCATTAAGCTTAATGGCAACGGTAATGACATCATGTTCTAGTGATGATGATACACCTGAAGTAGTAAACGAAGAGGAAATTATTACTACCATGACAGTTACTTTAAGTAGTACTAATGGTAATGCAACATTTCAGTCTCAAGATTTAGATGGTGACGGACCTGATGCACCAGTAGTTACGGCAGATAATTTAACTGCAAATACAACCTATACAGGTAGTATTGAACTATTGAACGAAACAGAAACACCTGCAGAAGATATTACCGAAGAAGTAAGTGAAGAATCTGATGAGCACCAGTTTTTCTTTGGTCTAACGGGTTCTCTAACAGAAGTAACTTATTTAGATACAGATGGTGACGGAAATCCAATAGGTCTTGAATTTGAATTGACTACAGGTGATGCTGGTTCCGGTACTATAACAATTACATTACGTCATGAGCCAACCAAACCAAATGACGGTACTTTGGCTGATGCTGGAGGAGAAACTGATATTACACAAACTTTTATTGTAGAGGTGGAGTAAAGAAAATATACGGTTCATTTTTAAACAAAAAGCCTTTGAGTTTTAACTCAAAGGCTTTTTGTTTGTACTATTCTTCTAATTGATACCAATCAATATCTGTGAGAACCGCTCTTCTACCCACTTTTTTAGGTGGATAATTAGTGACCAAATAATTTATGATAACATCTTCGTTCTCCCCTAAATCCCATAAATTCTGGGTTTCTTGCATCCATTTTATGGTAGATTTCCAGCGCTCATCATTCATTCTATTTTGTATAACAAGTTTAGATGAATGGCAATTCGTACAATTTTGAATAGTTTCCGTCATACCGGGTGCCTCAATAAAGCCGGTACGGACATGAATTCCATTTTCAATTTTATTAAAATCATCATCTTCAATGGGCAACGTCACTATTTCCGTTTGGGGGTTATCTGATTTAAATATTGATAAATTTGGGTCAACAATAAAATATACCAAAACAATAGCCCCTAAAGCAATAACAACGCTAGCTAATATGATCTTCTGGTACAAATTTTGAAACCCGTGCTTTAATTTGTCATTATTTTGCTTTTTCATCTATGTAATTTTTACAGCTATTCTATGACAAGCATTATTTAAATATCCTTTAGGATTCCAACCTGGTAATAGCATTGGCTGACTGACACCATTAGCATCGGTAGCTTTCGCCCAAACTTCATAATACCCTTCTTGTGGAAATGATACTTCGGCAGAGAAGTGCTGCCATGCCAATCGATTAGCAGGTTTTTCTACTCTACAGCTTTGCCAAGTAGAGCCAAAATCAATAGAATACTCCATTTTGGTAACTTCTAATTCACCTGCCCAAGCATGCCCTCTAATGTTCAATTTTTTACCCTTAGATAATGTTGCACCAGATTTAGGATAGGTAATTAAAGATTTAACTGGCATCGATTCAATAATACACATCTCTTCATCTGCTACCTTCTCACCAGGAGCTACGGGTTTACAAGGCACTCTATAAGCAGTACCGGTCATTTTAGTACCGTCATGAACTATATTTCTAATACTAATACGTTGTAACCACTTACCTGAAACTGAGGCAGGCCAGCCACCCGCAATTATCCGTAACGGATAACCATGAGCTAACGGAATATCCTCACCGTTCATTTTAAAAGCTAATATGGTTTCATCTTGCAATGCCTTAGACATTGGCGCTCCTCTAGAAATTGGCTCCTTTGTGGGGTCTCTACTTAGGTGTATATCAGCAGCATGATAGCCAAAATAAACGGCATCGTCTTTAATACCCACATCTTCTAAAACATCGCGTAGCCTAACACCTGTCCAGGTTGCGCAATAAACCGCACCAATCGTCCATTGATTTCCTTTTGCCGGGGGATCGAATTCACTTCTACCATTACCACCGCATTCAAGAGTTAATTGATACGTATGATGTTTAAATTTTGATTTTAGTTCAGTAAGCGAATAGGTTTTTTTCTTTTTAACAGATTCTCCGTCTATAGTAAGTGACCAGTTCTCAACATCTATTTCTTCAGGAATGAGTCCGTTATTACGAACAAAAATAGATTTGTTAGGTGTAACTCTATCATCTAACAGATGAGCCTGAGCTTCGATATTCCAAGGTTTATCGTTTAGAACGACCATACCTTCATCTTTATTAAATAATTTAAAAGGATCAGTATCTTGTAGGGCTAATAACCTATAGTCCTTAGGTATTAATTCTTTATAAACTACTTCTACACCTAACAAAACAGCTAGACTTCCTAAACTAGATTTTGCAACAAAACTTCTTCTCTTCAAAACTCATGATATTTAAGTTAAAGTTAAGAGATTTTACAAAAACAGAAGTATGTTTTAGACTTCTATTGTTTTTCCTTTTTTGGCCCCTTTAAAAACATAGGAGTACAACCACATTAAAGTAAAGGATGGTATAACATCAAAACCTGGTATGATCTCTTCGACAAAAGTAAATATACCTGCGGCCTGCCCTATTTTACCTTTATACATACGTGTCATTAACCAAGCCGATAATGGAGCCCATACAATATCAGAAAACTCGCCTACAAAGGGGATTACAAATGAGAGCATACCTATACCGTCAAAAAGTAAACCCAAAAAAAGTTGTTTGTATTTTTTATCTTTTAAAATTGACATATTGAAAAATTAGTTATTCTAATTAAAGAATGCAACAAAAGTGCCAAAAATTTAAATAGCTAAATGAAAACTGTTATTATGAAAGTTTTGCGCTAATAAGTTTCAAAAATTCATTTCTAGTCTCAATTTTTTCGAACTGACCTCTAAATCCTGAAGTCGTCGTTACAGAATTTTGTTTCTGTACACCACGCATCATCATACACATATGAGAAGCTTCAATTACCACTGCAACTCCCTTAGGTTTCAATGTATTATTGATACATTCTAAAATATCGTGTGTAAGTCTTTCTTGCACCTGTAATCTTCTAGCAAAAACATCAACTACACGTGGTATTTTGCTCAAACCAACTATATGTCCGTTAGGTATATATGCAATATGGGCTTTACCAAAAAATGGTAACATATGGTGTTCACACAAAGAATAAAGTTCAATATCCTTTATTATAACCATATCATCATAATCTTCCTTGAACATTGCCCCTTTTAAAATTTCAGCTGCATTTTGCTTATACCCTTGAGTTAAGAATAACATTGCCTTTGCAGCACGCTCAGGAGTTTTTACTAAACCTTCCCTAGCTACATCTTCACCAATTTCATCAATAATAGATGAATATCTACTTTTAACTTCATCGGTAATTTCAAGATTATATTCTTCTAAATTTCTATATGGGGACATACATTACATTTTATGTTTAACATAATTAACTATAGGTTGAACAAATTTAATATTTTCTTTCATCACCAAACGTAAAAATATCATAAATAAATTCATCTTTTAGTAAAGCCACTAAATAATTAAGCTGTAACAATTATAAGATTATAACTAAAAGGGAATTACTATTTTTAGCATATCCTTTTTCATTAATTTTGAATTTTAGCATACCAGAACATTAAACACAACCTAACTCATGATAAAAGCTTCTAACATTCATAAATACTACGGAGAATTAGAAGTATTAAAAGGAGTTGACCTCCATATTAAGAAAGGAGAAATAGTTTCTATTGTTGGTGCGTCTGGTGCCGGTAAAACTACATTATTACAAATACTGGGAACTTTAGACGTACAATCTAATAGAAATGATAGCACTCTATTGATCAATAGTATTGAAACTACTAACTTGAACGATAAAGACTTAGCAAAGTTTAGAAATGAACATATCGGTTTTATCTTTCAATTTCATCAGTTATTACCAGAATTTACGGCAGTAGAAAACGTTTGTTTACCCGCCTTCATCAAAAAAACACCTAAAACTGATGCCGAGGCAAAGGCAAAAGAGCTTTTGGATTTCTTAGGATTGTCTCACCGGTATAACCATAAACCTTCAGAATTATCAGGCGGGGAACAACAACGTGTGGCAGTTGCCCGTGCCTTGATCAACAACCCTTCTATTATTTTTGCAGATGAGCCTAGTGGAAATTTAGATTCTGAAAGTGCCGATAACCTTCATAAATTATTCTTTGAATTGCGCGAAAAGTTTGGACAAACTTTTGTTATTGTAACACACAATACCGAATTGGCGGAAATGGCAGATAGAAAACTAACCATGGTTGATGGTAAAATCGTTGACAAAGAAATTATTATGGCATAACCAAAAACCGAATGCTCAAAGAATTACTTTTATTTATAAAAAAACCAGTATACGAACCAGATAACAATAGCTCAATTTCGCAAAAATTGAGAATATTTTTTAATCTTTTAATTTTTGCGTTATGCGCTAGTTTTCTATTATTATCGGTTGCAGGCATTGTAGAAAGTCTACTTCAACTTGAGGTTGGCAAACATGCCATGGACGATTTGTTCGAAAACTACTCCGTCATACTCATCTTTTTTTTAGTAGTAGTGATTGCTCCATTTTTTGAGGAATTATTTTTTAGAGGTCCGTTTATCTTTTTTAAAGATTCAAAGTTTTTCAATATTACTTTCTATTTATTCACGATCGCGTTCGGGTTCATACATATCAATAATTTTGAATTGAACACTCAAGTATTACTGCTCTCTCCATTATTGGTCGCACCACAATTATGCGTTGGATTTTTATTAGGATATATAAGAATTAAATTTGGTCTGGTCTGGTCAATGTTTTTACATGCTTGTTATAATATAGTTTTGATTGTTCCTGTACTAACTATGCAACTACTAGATATTTCAGTTGAATGACAAAAAACGAATTAAAAGTATTTTTAGATGAGAAGGTAATTGAATATAATACACCTGAATTCTTAGAAACCGACCCCATACAAATTCCTCATCTTTTCATACAAAAAGAAGATATTGAAATAAGTGCTTTCTTAACCGCAACTATAGCATGGGGAAACAGAAAAAGCATCATCAACAATTCTCGTAAGTTGATGGAAAAGATGGGGCAGAGCCCGTACGATTTTGTTCTTAATCATACAGATGATGATTTAGATAATCTATCTGGATTTGTTCATAGAACTTTTAACGAAATAGATTTAAGGTATTTTATTCAGAGTCTTAAAAATATCTATACTACACATGAAGGCTTGGAAGGTATTTTTACGGCAAATCAAGAAAAGGACAGCTTACAGCCTACAATTTCAAAATTCAAGAAAATATTTTTTGAATTACCATATGAGCAACGCACAACAAAGCATGTTTCTGATCCGTTAAAAGGTTCTGCTGCCAAAAGAATAAATATGTTTTTACGGTGGATGGTTAGAGATGCTATCACCAATGTTGATTTTGGTATATGGAAAAATATAAGTGCTGCAAAACTGTCTTGCCCTTTAGATGTACATTCTGGTAACGTAGCTAGAAAATTAGGCTTATTAAAAAGAAAACAAAACGATAGCAAAGCATTGACTGAACTAGATAAAAATTTAAGAAAACTAGACCCATTGGATCCAGTTAAATATGATTTTGCTCTGTTTGGTTTAGGCGTTTTCGAAAAATTCTAATTTACATATTAGGCCTCGAATGTAGTGTGTTGTTTGATAAGGCGTACCTAAGCCCGTACCCAGATCTCCGCCAACATTATAACTTCTATGACTTCCTCTAAAGTTTTAAGTGCCTCATTGTTCAAATAAAGTCAGGTTAATTCGATATTACGTATTATAGCTGTTTTAAAGAAACACTTCTTTTCCTCAACTTCATACAAAAAACTCATCTTGACTTTTTTTTGATATAAAAATAAAAGGGTTTCGGGTATCTGTATTGCGAAAGACAAACATACGGTCCAGTGCACCAAGTACTCTCCAAAAATATGATAGAATTAGTTCCGTATTAGCCCGGATTCTCTACTTTTGAGCGGTACATAAAATCGGAGGAGGTCATTGTCAGAAACAAAAAGAGACCTTAAGTCCAAAGAGCACCTACATGAAATCATTAGCACTATTTTGCATAAGTAGACTACACCATGTTCGGACCTGTTGCTCCTTGAAATAATGACGATGACAGTACTAGAGGTTATATAAGACAGATCACGACATAAACTCATATTTAATATGTATGGTGTTTCAGATTATTATGATAGGACGACTACCAATTTAATGCTAAATACACGATGTGTCAAGTAGATCCAAGTGGGTGTATGAAAGAAAAATTAAGCTTTAAAAGATAATGTTCATGGCATATGATGTACTTGAAAAGAGAAGATTTAATCTACAAATGATGAAATTCGAAATTGTATACTACGCATACCGCAACTGGTAAAAGCGCAAAATATTAAATCAGTAAAGGAATTTACTTTTCTAAAACTGTAGTTGATATACCTAATACAAGCAATGAATTAATTTCTTTTGTTTTTATTGGGAATTTCTCTTGGTACTGTAATTCGGCAGTCTTAACAGCATCTCTAAACAACTTTTCTCTTTTACGTTGTTTCTTTTTTTTGAAGATATCAATGGTCAACCCTATGGTTGCTCCACCCAATACAGTAGCCAATAAATCTTCATTGCTCCAACCTCCATATTGCTTTTGATCAATACTCTCTTTTGCCAAACCTATAAGCAAACTGCCTCCTACGGTACCAATAAAAGTCCAGGTTCTATCACCGTCAGAAATCTCATTCGCAACCCCTGCCCCTACCAGACCATATAAATTACCACCTAAAAAATGAAGTAACTTATCTTGTTCTATCTGACCAAACGTACTTTGAATCAACAATAGAAGAAGTAAAGCAAGTAGTATCTTTTTCATACCGTGTAAAGATAAAAATTCTAAATGACGCATGGGGCATAAAAACAATTACAATAAGGATCATAAATTCTGTGGCGATAAAATTTATTCTATCTTAGAATTTTTAAAATTATATGGAACTCAAGAATTTTATCAAGAGCCTTTCTATTATATATCTTTTTTTACTTGGCATACTGAGCATTTTTACCATTTGGGTGATTTTTCAAGTTAATAAATTCAATACAGGTACGAATGAAGAAGATGTTTTCTTATACGCCGTACCAATTTTTGCCATGTTAGGTTATTTTGGCAGTATTTGGTTTTTAAAAAAAACAACCTCAAAGATTCAGATAGATATTAGACTAAATGAAAAATTAAAGAAGTATCGATATGCACTGCTCTTAAAATATGTATTTATAAACGTACCTGCCTTCATTGGACTTTTTGCATATTATAAAACCACCAATGCACTACCATTGGTTATTACTGTCTGTCTAATAACATACTTGGTAGTACAAAGGCCTAATAAAGAAAACATTATTAATAGTGTTCCCTTAACTATAGAACAACTAACAAAAATTCAACAAGTATAAACAACAAACAAAATGAGAAAAGTAAATAATTTAATTATTACCTGTATGCTATCATTCTTGGGTTTAACCACAATAAATGCACAAGATTGGGCAGATTTAAAACATTTTTCAGAAGCTAACGCAGCCTTACCTCAATTACAAGAAAATGAAAATCGAATTGTATTCATGGGCAATTCTATTACTATAGGCTGGCTAAATAAGCGTCCTGAGTTTTTTGAGGGAAAACCATATATTAATCGTGGTATAAGCGGTCAAACAACACCACAAATGCTTATTCGTTTTAGACAAGATGTTATAGACTTAAACCCTAACGTTGTAACAATTTTGGCAGGTACCAATGACATTGCTGGAAACACAGGTCCTTCTACTTTAGAAATGATTATGGATAACATAAAAGGAATGGCAGAATTAGCACGTGCAAATGGTATTAAGGTTATTTTATCTTCTACGCTTCCTGTTTATGACTACCCTTGGAAACCAGGACAAGAACCATCAGGTAAAATAATTAAGCTTAATAAAATGATTAAGGAATATGCAGATGATTATAACCATATCTATCTAGATTACTTCTCTAAAATGGTTGACGGGCGCAATGGTCTACCAAAGAAATATGCAAAAGATGAAGTACATCCAACAGTTGAAGGTTATATGGTTATGGAGCCTTTGGTCGAAGCAGCTATAGCTGAAGCTTTAATGAAGTAATATAATCAAAATACCCTTGAGTAGCTAGTCTGATTGTTAATTAAGACAAGTGATACTAACAATGATTTGATTATTTTTGAAAAAATTATTCTATACAAAAATGAAAAAAACACTATATCTATTGGTCGCTATGGCCATTTCGTGTAATACTTCTCAAAAAACCGTTGCCGATGCTACTAAAGAAGTGTCGAACCCTACTTCTGAAATTACATTTGCTCAAACTATTACAGAATCTGAATTAAAAGATCATTTGTACACTTATGCGTCCGATGAATTCGAGGGAAGGGAAACTGGTCAGCCTGGTCAGAAAAAAGCAGTTGCCTATTTGAAGACAGAATATGAGAAATTAGGAATTCCCGCAGCAAAAAAAGATGGTAACTACTTTCAAGAAGTACCATTAGAGGTCAGTAAGCTTCCCATAGGTAAATTAAGTGTAAATGATATGGACTATCCTATTGGCGGGCATGTATTGACCTTTGCTGCAGCAAATACATCTACCGATGAAATTGTTTACGTAGGTTACGGTATCGAAGATGCCGCCTATTCTAATTACAAAGACATAGATGTAAATGGTAAAATTGTTTTATTAAAATCTGGCGAACCCAAAGATACAAATGGAAATTATTTTATATCGGGCACTACTGAAACTTCTATTTGGAGCAATATGTCAGAATCATTGACAAAAAGAATACAGATTGCTGTTGACAAAGGAGCTACAGGAGTTTTGTATTATGATGTCGATAACTATAGCAGATTTAAACGCAGATTTGATTCAATGAAGCGAAATAATAGTGGCAGAATGGAAGTAGTTGACAATAACGCACCTGAGTTTTATAGTTTGTTTATAGATCAAGTTCTTGCAGAAAGTTTATTGAAAACTATTGCTACCGATAGTGAATCTAAAATAATTTCTAAAAAATTAGAACTGAATTTTGAAAGTTCTAATGACAAAATTAAATCTGAAAACGTTGCAGCTATTATTAAGGGGTCGGAAAAACCAGATGAATACTTAATTATTTCATCTCATTTAGACCACATTGGTATCACAGGAGATGGCGAAATTAACAATGGTGCTGATGATGACGGTTCTGGAACAGTTGCTTTATTAGAAATTGCTGAAGCATTCAAGAAAGCTACCGAAGCAGGTAATGGTCCTAAAAGATCAATTGTGTTCTTGCACGTTACCGGTGAAGAAAAAGGTTTATTAGGCTCTCAATATTATACAGATATAGACCCAATTGTTCCATTAGAAAATACCGTAGCCAATTTAAATATTGATATGATCGGTAGAATAGATCCTAACCGCGAAGGTGACCGTAATTATATTTATTTAATTGGATCAGATAAACTTTCTTTAGAACTTCACAATCTTTCTGAAGATGTAAATAAAAGGTTTACCAATATTGAGTTAGACTATACCTATAACGACGAAGAAGACCCTAATCGTTTTTACTACAGAAGTGATCACTATAACTTTGCCAAAAACAACATTCCGATTATATTTTATTTTAACGGCACCCATGCCGATTACCACAAGCCAAGCGATACTCCAGATAAGATCAATTATGATCTATTGGAGAACAGAAGTAAATTAATTTTTCACACTGCATGGGAAATTGCAAATAGGGAGCAGAAATTAAAAGTGGACTAAAGTTTCCGAAAATTAAATTAAAAAAGCCTAATAGTAAATTTTAGGCTTTTTTTAATGTATTACAAATTGATTAATAAATGTATAAAATAAAAAAGTCCTGAAAATAAATCCAAGACTTTTTCTCCTTTGGGGTGGAAGACCGGGTTCGAACCGGCGACCCTCGGTACCACAAACCGATGCTCTAACCAGCTGAGCTACAACCACCATTTGTAAGCGAGTGCAAAGATAATTTTTTTATCTAGTTTTAACAAATAATAAATTGAAATTTGAAGAAATAAATAATTTTAAGAAACGTTATATTATTTCTTTTCATATTGAAATATAATAGACTACTTAACTCATATCATATACCTAATGCATTCTATATCAAATTATAAAAACAATTTTTTACTTTTTGCATTAGTAATCTTAAGCAATATTTCTTGTTTTTCTCAAATAGATAGTGTACAATATTTTAAGAAAAAAATTTCTGAATTAACGAGTTGTCCTGATTTTTCAGAAAATGACACTGATTATATCGACAATCTTAATCAGCTGTCTTATTACTTAAGGTTATTAGGGCAAGACTCAATGCTAGTTCACTCTAAAAAGGCTCTTGAGTTAAGTCTAAAAAATGAATATAAACAAGGTGAACTAGAAGCTCTATCCAACCTATCAAACTTATACTTATATTCAGGAGACACCGATAAATCAATTGAATATAGTTTACAGGTTATTGACGATCCAAAATTAAAAGAGTATCCAAAAACAGAAATGAAAGTATATAATATACTTGGACAGGCCTCTTTTTACAAACAAGATTATCCTGGCGCCTATTCTCATTTTTTACATGCGCTAGCAATCGCCAAAAAGCATAATGATAAATTTTTCCTGTTCAGAATGAACATGAATTTAGGCACTATATTCAATTTATTAGAAGATTATGATGAATCTATAAAATATTTTGATGAAGCACTAATAGTTTCTGAAAAATTAAACGACCCCACCAAAGAAATTATACTGTTGAGCAATTTGGCATATTTTAATGTTAAATTAGAAAATTTAGATATAGCAAAATCATATTTAGACCAAAGCTTGGCTCTATTTAAAACACAAACAAACGACTTTTGGTTGGCCTGGACATATTATACACTGGGATTGTATAATCAAAAAAAAACAAACCTTTTCGAAGCTTTAAAATTTTATGAAAAAGCGTTAGCCATACATGATACTTTTAACGACGTTAAAAGTAAAGCAGACATTATTTATGGCATTGCAGGAATTTATTTAAGCCAAAATAATTTACCTAAAGCACAATCTAATATATTAAAGAGTATTGACCTTTATAAAGCGTCTAAACATGATAGTGGTTTGGAACAGGCTTACCGTTTATTATATAAAATTAAAAAAGAGCAAAAAAAGTTTACAGAAGCTCTAAAATATCTCGAAATGACCGAAAAATTGTCTAATGACAATTTCAAGAAAAAAAATCGACGAAATTTAACAATGCTCAACGCAAAATTAAATTTTGAAAAAGAAACAGAAAACTTAAAAGCACAAAGCGAACAAGCTTTAAGTCAACAAAGAAAATATGTTAAATGGTCATTAGCGGCGCTATTTACTCTAATAATAATTGTTTTACTAATTCTAAACGCCAATAGAAGAGAGAAAGTATTAAATAAAAAATTGGCCAGTCAAGCTAATATTTTGAGCAAAAATCAAAAAGCGCTTACCCAAATAAACAGTAATCAAGATCGACTTTTTTCTATTGTAGGTCATGACCTAAGGGGTCCCATCATATCTTTAAATGAAATTTTAGGTTTATATTTAGAAGACCCGGAAGGAAAAGAATATTTTGAAAAATTTGCTCCAAAATTGAAAGAAGATATTGAACAAGTACAATTTACGATGGACAACCTTTTACATTGGGGAAAAACACAAATGAAAGGCAGTACAGTTAATGAACAAACTATCTCGGTAAAGAAAGAACTAGATGTTATTCTACAGCTTTACCGAAACGAGATTAATAAAAAATCGATCATAATAAACAATCAAGTAGCAGTTAGCCATAATGTATTTGCCGACTTACAACAATTCAATATTATATTTAGAAACTTGATTAATAACGCCATTAAATTCACCCCAAACAATGGTATGATTACGATATCTACTGAAATAATAAATGAGAACTTAGTTATTCAAGTTTCAGATACAGGTGTTGGTATGACAGAAACCGATATACAAAAGCTTTTTAGCAATACAGAAAATTTCTCAAATTATGGTACGAACTCTGAAAAAGGTACCGGTTTAGGTTTACGTTTGGTAAAAGCTATGGTTATTAAAAATAATGGGGAAATAATGGTAAAAAGCCAACCTAATAAAGGAAGCCAATTTATAGTTGAACTCCCTGTAGTTATTGCGAAAAATGAAAGCCTATTTTAGGCTAGAATAATCCTTATATTCTGTATGGAGTACTAAAATTTTTCATATTGAGCTGATTTGATTTAGCTTCGTAAAACTTAAAACATCGACGAACTACATTTTTATGATGTAAAACACACAATAAAGCTTATTTCACAACATTTTTTCTCTATCCCAATTCTTCTAACTTAATTTTAGAACTACATTTTAGGGGCAAACATGAATTTTAGAATAATAAAATCAATTTCACAAAATAACCTTCTTAAAGGTTGTTGGGTTATATTCTTATTTTCAAGTCTTACCTTACAGATAACATTTGCTCAAACAACCAAAAGAGGTGCACTCATAAATGAGATAGAGAAAATTAAAAAATCTAAAAAATTCAGTTCAAAAGATACACTTTACATATATAAATTAATCACCCTAGCCTCTGAGTACCGTTTTCTTGATTTAGATAGCCTACTTACTTTAAGTAAACAAAGTTTGCATTTAAGCAAAAAGGCGAATTACATAAATGGAGAAATAAACTCATACTATTCAATTGGAGGTTATTATTCTGATAAGGGCGAAATAGACAAAGCTATTTCATATATTAAAAAATCATATGAACTTGCAAATACACATGAAAACAATTTCTTAAAAGTTAAAACCTTGAACGTACTTGCCAAAGAGTACTACTATAAAGGTGATTATTCAAATTCCTTAAAATGGTATTTGGCAGCAATAGAAATAGCAGAAAAATTCAATTACATGAATTCCATTTCTATTATTAATGATAATATTGCTCATTTATATCTAGAACAAAAAGATTACGAGCAAGCGATGATTTTTTTACAAAGATCGAAAGCCATTAATGAGGAAATAGGTAATCCATTATTTATGGCAGAAACCTTAAGTAATATCGCCTCTACATATGCTGACATGAATGATCTTGAAAATGCCATGTACAATATAAATATTAGTATATCGACGTTTGAAAAGGAAAGGATTTTAGATTGGCTCGCCTATTGTTATGAAATTAAAGGCAAAATATATTTAAAGAAAAACAAAAATACTTGGGCGCTTTACTGGTACAAGCAAAGCGAATTGCTACATAAGGAAATAGAAGATAATCGAGGAAAGATCGACTTACTAAATGGTATTTCAGAAGCGTACATGAATCTAAATAAAGATAGTATTGCTGAAATATATGCATTGAACGCGTTCAATCTATCAAAGAAAATTGGTTTAAGAAGCGGAATTAAGAATAGCGCAAAAAAGTTATCTAAAATTTTCAAGGATAAGAAAGAGTTTAAAAAATCGCTATGGTATCATGAACTTTATCAAGTCTCCTATGAATCATTAGTTCTTACAAGTAATGAAAAGGCATTGAACATGCTAAAAACAAAGATGGAATATGACCAACAAAAGCAGCAATTAATAAATGATAACGAAAAAGCGTTGGCCAAACAAAAAGTATACATTTATGTAGCTTTCATAATCCTTGTTATCTTTGCCATCATTATGTTTATCATCCATAGAAATGAACAAGAACAGAAGAAATTGAATATAGAACTTCGGAATAAAAAAACGGATCTAGAAGAAAAGCAGGCTTATTTAAATGAGCTAAATCAGACAAAAAATAAATTGTTCTCTATTATCGGTCATGACTTAAGAGGACCGATTGGCGCATTT
>Ga0209344_10003557_pt1 | contig 15252 bp, 10 predicted proteins | sample Cruoilmetagenom6_FD_187293 | JGI IMG/M metagenome (GOLD analysis project Ga0209344, IMG submission 187293) | Oil polluted marine microbial communities from Coal Oil Point, Santa Barbara, California, USA - Santa Barbara Oil Seep Sample 6 (SPAdes)... | ecosystem: Environmental > Aquatic > Marine...
GTCACCGGCCGACATGGCCACCGATCAGCTGATCATGGGACGCATCGCCCTGTGGTGGCCCATCATCCCCATCGGTCTCGCCTGTGCCACGGTGTCATCGGCGCTGGGCTCCATACTCGTTGCGCCCCGCACCCTGCAAGCCATCGCCAACGACGGCGTGGTCCGGTGGACATCCATCACAGGTTTTCTTGGCCGCGGCGCCGGTGAGGCGAACGAACCCCGCAATGCGACCCTTATAACCGGCTTCATCGCCGTCACCGTCGTTCTCGCGGGCAACGTCGATTTCGTCGCGCGGATCATCTCCATGATCTTCATGGTCACCTATGGCTCACTTTGCGCCATCTCGTTCCTCGAACACTTCGCCGCCCGGCCAAGCTATCGCCCGACCTTCCACTCCCGCTGGTACCTGAGCCTCACCGGCGCCGTCGGCTGTCTCCTGCTCATGTTCCAGATGGATCCGGTCTACGCCCTGGTCGCGATCATTGCCATGACCGTGATCTATCGCGGAATCCGGGCAGCTCGCGGCGCCGATGGCGACGACCTCGGCGCCATCTTCCGCGCGGTGATGGTGCAGGCAACCAGGCAGATGCAGGTCGGTCTCCAAACCACCGGCGGCGAGAAATCCTCCGATCAGTGGCGGCCGAGCATCATCATGGTGGACGGCCGCACCTTCGATCGCGCGTCGCCGCTCCAACTGTTGACCTGGTTGTGCCACCGCCACGCAGTGGGGACCTATCTTCACTACATCCCGGGTCTTCTCGATCCGAAGACCTACAGCGAGTCCAAAAAGACCCTCGACGAGCTCATCAAACTCGCCCGGGATCGGGCGAGCGGCGTCTATGTCGATACCATCATCAGCCCATCCATGAGATCAGCGCTCGCCCAGAGTCTCCAGGTTCCCGGCATCTCGGGGATGGAGAACAACGCCGTGCTCTTCGAGTTCTCCAACCAGGATCCACAGGAGGTCCTCGGCGAGGTTTACGAAGGCTGTATCGACGCCGCGACGACCGAGATGGACATCATGGTCCTGCGCCACTCCTCTGTCTTCTTCGGGGACCGCGACCGAATCCACATCTGGCTGACCTGGCACGACTACAAGAACGCGAGCCTGATGATCCTTCTGGCATACATGTTGGTCGGTCACCCCGACTGGAAATCCGCCGAGATCGAGATCCTCGTTGCCGCCCCTGAAGAACGCGCGGCGGGTGAGGAGGCCAAGATCGAAGAGACTCTGGCCACCGGCCGGATCCCCGTCAGTCCGCGAAACGTGCGGATCTTCCCCACCGACGCCAATGTGGATTTCGGTCGTTTGGTGGCCGAGCACTCGACCTCCGCCGATCTCGTGATCCTCGGATTCACCATGCCGCGACTGACCTCCAAAGGCACCGAGCTGCTGACCCGCCATCCCGAACTCAAGGACGTCCTCTTTGTCTGCGCCGACGCCCGCCTCACCATCGACTAGACATCGCAAATTATTAGTTTTGAATTTTAAATTTTGAATTGCATCGCACCATCGCACCTGTTTCCCGAGGCCTCTGCGATGATCATTAAAAATTAAAAATTAAAAATTGAGAATTATCGGAGTCGTGTCTCGAGCCCGTTTTTGGTATGATGAGAGGCTATGACTCGTGACCCCCATGCACCCGGACGTTCAGCGCGGCCGGCCGGACTCTTCCACATCAACCGTGGTGAGATTCTGGGTGATCTGCCTCGCGGCATCGCCGAGCGTGGGTACCATCTCTATCAGGAGCGAAAGGTCATCCGCATCGTCTGGACCGGCGATGGTCTCGAGTCCGAGATCTCGCAACCCGCCTGCAACGTTCGGCTCACCGACACTGGCGGTCCGTTCACCGGGTGCCGCTGCACGACATGCGAGGATACCGACGGTCCGTGCGCGCACGCCGTCGCCACCCTGCTCCAATGGCTCGATGTCCGCCCCACCATGCAACGGCTGGGCCCGGGCGCCGCCTGGCGCGCCAACTCCCGCCACCCCTTTATCGCCCCCGGACGGGCCACCGCCGAACGGCTCGATCTCAGCCACCTCACAGGTCACGATCTCCGTTCCGCCCTCGAACTCCAACTCTCGCTCCAGAAAACCGGGGCGGCTACGGCCCGCCTCTCGGGACACGAAGTCGAGATCCACATCATCCTGCCATCGGGGGGCCGGCGCGTCGTTGTCTTCAACGCCACTCTCCTGCCTTCGGCGTTGCCTCTGCTGCGCAGTCTCCCGGGAATCAAGCTCGCCGGCGATTTGACCGGCCTCGAGCTTTCCGAAGCCCGACTCCACCCAGTGCTCATCGCTTCGTGGAACGATTCCGGGATCACCCTCGAGCCGGGCTACCGTCTGGGCAGCGGGAAGGTGCTTCGCGGGTCCAGCCTCGAAGGCCACATCTTCGGCCGTTGGGCCCGTATCGGGAACCACCTCTGCCGGGTCCTCGACCCCGCAACGCCCTTGGTCGCGTTCCACCGCAAAGGGCTCCAGCGGCTCAACGGCCAAGACGCCCTCCGTTTCCTCAATCTCGACCATCCGCAACTGCTCCAACACCCCTGGTACCTTCCCCTGGGCGAATTAGCGGCCTTTCGCCAACCCATCGCTCCGAAACCGGTCTCCCTCGAGGCGGAACTCACACCCAACGGACGCGTGCGCATCCGACCCTCCTTCAAGGCCGCCGGCTCTCCACTCGAGTGGCCGGGGGCCTACGAGCTCCTCGATCAGGGCTTCACCCGCATCGGTGAGGCCATCGTCCGCGCCCCCGATCTGGATCTCTTCGAAGAGGCCGGGTTCCGGATGCCCAAGCGACAACAGGTCAAGGGCCTCCTCGGCACGCGAACCGCCCTGATCCGACTGGTCGCCGAGACCGGGCTGCCCATCATCGGTGGGGACGAAGGTCTGGCTTCGCTCTCCGATCTCCTCCAGGGACGTTCGACACCCGAGTGCCCCGAACCCCCTGGGCTGACGAGCCGGCTCCGCCCTTATCAGAGTGAAGGAGTCGCCTGGCTGTGGAACCGGTATCTCGCAGGTATCGGGGCTCTCCTTGCCGACGACATGGGCCTCGGGAAAACCCATCAGGTCATGGGTCTGCTCTGTCTCGTCCACGAGGTCCAACGGTCGGAGGGGCTCTTGGTCGTCTGCCCGCGAGGCGTCCTCGAGCACTGGCACACCCTGTTGACCCGATACGCACCGGGCCTGAAGGTTCACATCTATCACGGACCGGGAAGATCTCTCGCCGCCATCGATGGTGGTGTCGTCGTCCTCACCACCTACGACATCCTCTTCCGCTCGGCGGACGAACTCCAGGACAGGATCTGGGAGGTCGCAGTCTTTGACGAGGCCCAGCGGATCAAGAACTCACGCACCAAGGCGGCCCGCGCCGCCAGGAAGATCCCCGCGGCATTCCGCATCGCGCTCTCGGGCACCCCGTTGGAGAACCGGCTCACCGAACTCTGGTCGGTGGTCGATCTCATCCTTCCAGGCTACCTGGGGTCCGAACGCGACTTCAGATCCAAACACCGGAACCCGACCCACCACCAGCTCCACCAGCTGAGGAAGAGGCTATCGATCCTCACTCTGAGGAGGATCAAGGATCAGGTGCTGGCGGATCTCCCCGACAAGGTCGAGGACATCCGGTACTGCCGCATGGCCGCAAAACAGCGCGAGCTCTACGAAACCATCCGCGCGCTCGGTTCGACCGAGATCGCGAACCAGCTTCAGGACCCATCCTCGGATGTCCCCTACATCCACATTTTCGCCCTGTTGACGCGACTCAAACAGGTCTGCGACCACCCCGTCCTGGTCGAGGAAAGCCTGTCCTCGAGCGACTACTCCGGCAAGATCGAGGTCCTCGATCAGATCCTCGACGAGGCCCTCGAGGGAGACTACAGCGTGGTGGTCTTCTCGCAGTACGTCACCATGATCAACTACCTCTCGGATCATCTGAACAAGCGCAAGGTCGGGCACCTGCAGCTCACCGGCTCCACCCGGGACCGGGGACGGATCGTTCGCCGCTTCAACTCCGAGCAGCACGAGCGGGTCCTCCTCGCGAGCCTCCTCGCCGGGGGAGTGGGCATCGATCTCACCGGTGCGTCGGTGGTGATCCACTACGACCGGTGGTGGAACCCGGCCAAGGAGAACCAGGCCACCGACCGCGTCCACCGCATCGGTCAGAAACGATTTGTTCAGGTCTTCAAACTGGTGACCCGAGACACCGTCGAAGAACGCATCGACGATCTCATCCGATCGAAACTCGCGCTCATTGAACAGGTCGTCACACCAACCGAGGACGTCCTCCGCGCTTTCGACCGGAAGGAGATTGCCAAACTCCTGGGGATCAAGGTGGACCAGTAATCTGGAGATCGCAGGTCCTCGTCCTCGACAGGTGGACTTCACAAGGTCTGAACCCATGTTGTGGTAGGGTGCGACAAATGGTGCAACCGCGATGAATCCCGATTACGTCCTCTGTCTCGAATGCGAGAGTCCGTGCTATGTCTTCGTGTGGAAAGATGGCGTGGTCAAAGAGGCGGTTTGCGAGATGTGCGGTAACGAAGACACACAGAATTTCGCCACCGAGGACGAGTACGAAGACCTCGCCTTGGACAGCCGCTTCGACCGCACCCCGACAAGATCCGAAGACTGAGCCTGCCGGGGCGTCTCATGATTACGATTTTTCGGCCTCCGGCGTTCTTTGTTTCTCGGGCATCGCTCCAAAACCGCATCGATAACCCGGTCGGATCCACATGGCCAAACTGAGCTTTCTCTGGCACCTGCACCAGCCGTCCTACCGCACGGCGGATGGGGTGTCGCACGCCCCATGGACCCTGGTTCACGCGGGTGGCGCCTATCGGACCCTCGCCGCCGCGATCGCGGCGACGGGCGGCCGCGGTCAGGTAGTCAACATCGTCCCGACCCTCCTTGAACAACTTCTCGCCTACCGCGACGACCGGGTCCAGGATCCGGTCTTCGATGCGTTGGCTGCGCCTGCCGGGGATCTCTCTGACGAGGAGCGCGAGATCCTGGTCTCGTGGGCCTTTCACGTCACGCCTCGGCAACTCAAGCGTTACCCTCGTTTGGCTGAGCTCGCCCGGCGACGCCGGCTCTCCCAGAGCGGAGGTCGCATCGCCACCGCCTTCGGTCCCGGCGACCTCCGTGATCTCCAGGTGCTCTTCATCCTCGCTCAAGCGGGTGAGCAGGCGTGGACGGATCCCAATCTCAAGTACCTCAGTCTGCGCGGCCGCGGATTCTCCCCAGCCGACCACGATGTGGTCATCGACTGGCTGCGCGCACAACCCGGAGAGTTGATCGAGCTCTGGCGGGATCTCGCCCGGCAGCCCGGGGTCGAAATCTCCACCAGCCCTTACGCCCACCCCATCATGCCCCTTCTCGCCGACACCGGAATCGTGATCGACAGTTGGGCACCCAACCCTGCACCGGAAGTCCCGAACTTCCGGCACCCCGAAGATGCGGTGTGGCAGCTCGACCAGGGTCTGAAACTCATGCGGAGCGAGGGGCTGGAAGCATCGGGTTGCTGGCCGCCCGAGGGCTCGGTCTCGGTGGAAGCTCTTTCGATCTACGCCAAGGCGGGTGTCCATTGGTTGGTCACCGACGAGGGCATTCTCGAACGAAGCCTCGGGCACGGCATCCGGGAAAACGGAGAACCGTCTGCCGAACTCTACCGTCCGTGGACTCTTCCAGACGCCGGCCCGGTGCTCTTCTTTCGCGACCGTCATCTGTCCGACGCCATCGGCTTCCGCTACGGGCGGTGGGACGATGAAGCCCGCGCGGCTCGCGCACTGGCCGCCGATCTCGAAGCAGTCGGGCGCAATCTTCCCGACGAGGCGACTATCGTTCTCGCCCTCGATGGCGAGAACCCCTGGCTCCACTATCCGGATGGTGGCGGGATCTTCCTCCGCACCCTCATGGAGGCGCTCAACGACACCGGCGATCATCTCCAGCCGGAGACCCTGACCGAGATGGCGGCAACCACAGAGCCCTCGGCCCTCGACTCCCTCCACCCGGGGTCCTGGATCAACAGCGTCTTCGCCACCTGGATCGGCCACCCCGAGAAGACCGCCGCGTGGCGGCTGCTCGCCGAGGTTCGAGACACCATCGAGAAGACGGGGCGCGATCGACCACCGTCGCTGCTCGTTGCCGAGGCATCCGACTGGTTCTGGTGGCTCGGCGATGACAACCCCACCGAACTCGCCCCGCTTTATGACCGGATCTTTCGCCAGCACCTGGCCGATGCGTGCCGGCAGGTGGACATCGACCCACCGGCTGAGCTCGAACAACCGCTCAAGACCATGAACATCAAGGTTTCGGTCCCTGTTTCCAGTACCTGGAAATCGCCGACGCTTGATGGACTCACGACATCATATTTCGAGTGGTGCCTCGCCAAGAGGTTCGACACCCACCACAACTCGATCCGCCGACTCTCCATCTGGGCGGGACCCGATCTGCTCCACCTGCTCGTCGAGGGAGACCGCCCCATGCGCGAGGTGGTGACCGGGGAAGCTCTCGAAGTGCGCTTCGAAAGCGAGACAGAACCGGCGATCTCGGCCGTCATTGACGCCGACGGATGTGACGGTGCCGACACGGAGTCGGCCGTCGACCAGGTGGCGGAGATCTCGCTGAAGTGGAACGACCGACGCCCGGCCCGTCTCGAGGTCCGCTGCGGTGACCGCAACATACTGGGCGACGCCGTCCTGGTTCTCGAACCCATGGCCGTCGACGAGACCATCCAAAAGACCAACGAGGGGTAAGACATGTCTGAGCTTCGCTATTGTCCGATCAAGAACCGCTGGGCCATCATCGCCCCCGAGCGGCGCCTCCGTCCCCTCGAGTTCCTCGTTCCCGAATCGGCTCGCTCCGCCCCGTCGCCGGAGCTCGATCCCTTCGCTCCCGGAAACGAGGATCTGACCACGGCCGAGATCTTCTCGCTGCCGGCCCTCGATTCCCGATCGGGCTCGCCGTGGCAGGTTCGAGTCTTCGCCAACAGGTTCCCCGCTCTGCGGGTCGAGGGCGATGTCGTCCGCGAAGGTGTCGGCCTCAACGACAGCGTGAGCGGGGTCGGCGCGCACGAAGTGATTGTCGAGTGTCCCGAAACAAACCGCGAGATGGCCGACTTCACGGTCAACGAACTCGTTGATGTCCTGAAAGCCTGGCGGGCCCGCATCGAGGATCTTCGCCGTGATCAACGACTCCGCTATGTCTTGATCTTCAAAAACAGCGGCACCGAGGCCGGCGCTTCGGTAGACCACGCCCATTCGCAGCTCATCGCCACCCCCATCATTCCCTCGGTGGTGGCGCAGGAACTCAAGTCGGCCCGGGAACACTTCAAGAGCAAGGAACGGTGTCTCTTCTGTGATCTGATCCACCAGGAGATCGAGCTTGGGGATCGGATCGCCATCGAAACCAACAGCTTTGTCGCTTTGGCCCCCTACGCCTCCGCGATGCCTTTTGAAACCTGGATTCTGCCCCGTCGCCACGGCCACGACTTTGCGGCCACCGACGATGCCGATCTTCGCGGATTGGCGGTGATCCTCTCCGATCTGCTCAGGCGGATCCGCTGCCTCCTCGAAGACCCGCCGTACAACCTGGTTCTGCACACGTCGCCCAACCCTCACCCGCGACCGGGTCATCCCGATGACTGGTCGACTATTCAGTACGACTTCCACTGGCACCTCGAACTCGTCCCGAGAATCAGCCGACGGGCCGGTTTCGAGTGGGGCTCGGGCTACACGATCAACCCCACCGCACCGGAAGAGGCCGCACGCCACCTTCAAGAAGCCGATCCCGATGGTGGAACGAATCTGAATCGCAGTCGGTGATCTTTCATTGACAGGGTGAAAAATCGGAGCTAGGTTGATTTCAACAAGCTCTGGTGTGGTGTGATTGGGTTTTCGGATTTGTTTTGTTTCGCGCCCCATCGAGCGGGCGTATTTATGGGTGTTTGAATCCAATTCGAGGGAGGTCAGTGTGTCCAAGAAATCAACCGTTGCAATCGTCGTGATAGGTCTCGCCATAGCCACCGCCGTCGGTGTACAAGCTGCCGGGACCGACCGCACCATTCCGACACCAGAATTCAAATCGGCCAACGACGGATATCCCGGTCCTGCAACCCGCGACGTCGGCGGCCCCGATGCGTTCGGCTACGCCTGGATTGATTCACTCGAACCGGGCGGCCCAACCTACTCGTGGGTAGATATCAGCGCCACCGGAACATCGGTGCTCCTCGGTGACGACGCCACCGACGGTCCCTTCCCGATCGGTTTCAGCTTCGGGTTCTATGGCGGCAGCTACACGGACTTTTACGTCAGCTCCAACGGCTGGGTGTCGTTTGACGCTCCGCCATCGTCGGATCTCAGCAACGACTGCCCCATGCCCACCAACGGGACGCCGAACAACCTTCTCGCCCTGATGTGGGACGACCTCGATCCCGGTGACAACTCCGATCCGCTCTACTACCAGTCGTTCGGATCCGGTACGTGCCCCTACGCGAGTTATGGCGGCGCCTGCACCGTGGTGCAGTATGAGGACTTCTGCCACTACCCCGGTGGCGCCACCTGCGATTCGGCCGGGACTTTCGAGGCGATCCTCTTTGACAACGGCGAGATCCTCTACCAGTACGAGGACGCCGGTGTCGAGATGGGCAGCGGATCCACCACCGGTATCCAGAACGCCGACTCGTCCATCGGACTGACCTACGGCTGCGATGGAACCTATCTCGCCGCCGGCCGGGCGGTCCTCTTCTTCCTTCCGCCCCAGGGTGATCTCGAGATCACCAAGGACGCGCCCAGTGGATTCGCCGACAACGGACCATTCGATTTCGAGATCTCGGTGGTCAACAACGGCCCCGAGAACCAGACCGGCGTCGTGGTGGTTGACACCCTGCCCGCCGAACTCACCTACGTCAGCGACACCTGCGGCGGCAGTTTCGCCGCGCCGAACTGGACCTGGAACATCGGCAATCTGAACGACGGTGCTTCTGACACTTGCACCATGGTCGTGCAGTTTACCGGCAGCAGCTGCGTCGCGGCTACCAACACCGCCACGGTCACGGGCACGGTCTTCGACCCCCCAACCAACAATACGAGCAGCGCCAGCAACGCCTTCGAGTCGGTTGACGACGGCAGCTTCGAGGACGGAACACCCAACTCGTATTGGGCCGAGACCTCGACAAACTTCGGCACCCCGCTCTGCGACATCGCGGGATGTGGCACCGGCACCGGCACCGGGCCCCGGACGGGTGACTGGTGGTGCTGGTTCGGCGGCATCAGCGGCACGACCGAGACCGGCTCCGTAACCCAGGTGATCAATATCTCCGAGGGCGCCACCGAGATGAGCTTCTGGTTAGAAGCCATCATCTGTGACAGTCCCGCCGACCTCATGGACGTCACCATCGACGGCAACATCGTCTACACCGTCGACGGCAGTTCACCTCTGTGCGGCGTGCTCGGATACAGCGAGCAGGTGATCGACATCAGCGCCTATGCCGATGGCGGCGACCACACCCTCGAGTTCGTCTCGACGACTGTGTCCGCCAATGCCGGCGGCACCAACTATTTCGTTGATGACGTCTCGATCTCCGGTGTGACCTGCACCCAGCCGCCTCCGGTGGGCGATCAGGCGATCCCGACTCTCAGCACTCTGGGCATCTTCCTTTTCATCGGGATGATGATCGGCGTCGGCGTCGTGGTTCTTCGACGCCTGACCTGATCGTAGAATCCAACGCGATACGACAAACGCCCCGCTTCGGCGGGGCGTTTTCTTCTGGTCGGACCGGAGAGCTGGCGGCTATTCGGCGAGACGCCTCACGAGAGCCCGGACCGGCGCTGCTTCGGTGCCGCGCAGGGGCATGGGAAGGGCGATGAAGAGATAGAGCCCGGCTCCCACGCCATCGAGATTGAGCCCTTCGATCCACGTCATCCCGCGATCAGCCAACGCGTTGTGGGACTCGAGATCGGTGGATGAGAAGCGGTCCAGGGATGGGGTGTCGATTCCCACGGTCACGACTCCGTGATCCGAGAACCAGTGCACCAAATCCAGGGAGACCCCCGTAAACCCCTCTCCGATGGGTTGACCGACAGGATGGCTGTCGGTTCTCAGAAGCACCTTTGGATAGGACGGACTCCAACCCAGCGGGAGGTCCTGAGGGAGTGCGAGTTCACACGAAGCCGGCAGACGCACGACCTCCGCCGGACCGATCAGACGACCCAACGGGATTTCGTGAACAGCGATCCCGCTCGGTCGGATATGAAGCGGAGCATCCACGTGGGTCCCGATATGGCAGGTCGAACTCACGGCCGAAACCAGGAGATCGTCAACGGACCGCTGATCGAGTTCGAAGGCCCGATCGCCGGGCCACACCGGAGTCTGGGAACTGAGTGGACGGCTGACATCGATCCAACCATCGCCAGCCCAGGCATCACTCAACCGGGACTCAGGCGTCGACACTCGCATCTTCGAAGTCCTGCACCGTCCGGATGTGGCTGCGAACCAGATCCACGAGAGCGTGTTGGTCCTCGATGGGCTTGGCGACATAGTCGTTGGCACCGGAGGAGAAGAGCAAGCGTTCCCGATCACCCTTCATGGCGTGAGCGGTCAGGAGAATCACAGGGAGCCCAACACCACCGGGCAACGCTCGGATCCGCCGCGTCAGATCGACACCATCGACCTTGGCGCCACCGACCCGGGTGTTCTTCAACGACACATCCATCAGCGCGGCGCTGATCGGTCGCGAGCTCACGAGCTCCAGGACCTCATCACCGTCGTCGCTGCGGATCACATCGAATCCGCCGAGACGCCGAAGGATGGTCTCGACCAACAGCGCGTTGGCCGGATCATCCTCAACGACGAGCACAGTGTCCGTCATCGTCTTGCCCTCCGAGCAATTTCAACGTTATCACGACTCCGTTACCCTCCCTTCAATCAACCCTCGAGAAAGTCGTCGATGTCCATACAGTTGACGATGTCTTCTTTTGTGGCACCGGCTCGTCTGGCGACGGCGAGACCCCACCGCACATCATCAAGACCGCCGACGGAGTGAGCATCGGGATTGACGATGAGCTTGAGTCCGCGCTCGATCGCGCGCCTCGCCCACCGGGAATCGAGATCGAGCCGATAGGGACTGGCATTGATCTCCACCGCAACGCCGTGCTCCGAACACGCTTCAAAAACCCGATCGAGATCGACGGCATACCCGGCCCGCGCCAGCAGAAGCCGCCCGGTGGGGTGACCGAGGACCCGGCACGCAGGGTGGCTCAATCCCGCGATGATTCTCCGGGTCTGGTCCTCCTCGCTCAGTCGGAATGACGTGTGGACCGAGGCCACGACATACTCGAGCCCTTCTTCGCATCCATCGGGCACATCGAGCCGCCCATCGGGCAGAATATCGGCTTCCAGTCCCTTGACGATCCGCATCCCCGGGTGGGCCGCGTTCCAGACGTCAGCCCTCGACCACTGCTCCTGCAATCGTGCCGCATCAACACCGTTGGCATAGAACGCAGCCGGCGAGTGGTCGGCCACTCCAAAAAACTCCCAGCCCCGATCCGCCGCTGCCGCCGCCATCTCCTCGAGCGACGCCACACCATCTGAATCGGTTGTGTGGTTGTGCAACACGCCCCTGATATCTCCCGGCTCGACCAATTCGGGAATTCCGTTGGCGAGGGCATCGGCCACCCTCTCCGCGCTTTCCCTCAACTCGGGCGGCATCCACGGCAGGCCCATGCCTTCGAAGACGGCCATTTCATCGGCCCCTTGGAGGATGTCCCTTCTGTCCCGAGATTCCGGCGTATGCGACTTCAAAGCCTCGACGAAATCCCCGCTTCCGGTGGCCCGGATCAAGGCGTCCACTGCACCCAGTGGCGGCACAAACCAGAGCTCGACAGGGATGCCCTCGTCGGGCCGACTCAACCAGCGGCCATCGACCACTTCTTCCGCAACGCCGAGCGAACCGGCCACCCGACCGGCATGAGCCTCGTCTTCGAGACCGACAACAAGGGTGATCTCGCCTACGGTCTCCAACGATCTCCGAAGCTCTCCGGCGACACGGACCGACGAGATTTCCGATCGTTCCTCAAGATCTCGCTTCAGCTCCTCCGCGATCTCCCACGCCTGGTGAAGGAGCCGCCGTTCCCGCGCCCCGCTGTGAAAGACAAGGGACTCGAGCACCGAGGCCTGAGAGGCGGGGCCGAATCCCTTGAGTTCGGCGAGTCTGTTTTCTCTGCAGGCGTACTCGAGTTCACCCGGGGTCTCGACCCCAAGATCCTGCCAGATGGTCCGAACCTTCTTCGGACCGAGTCTGGGCAGAGCCAGAATCTCGCGAACCCCGGCCGGGATCTTCTCGTCCATCTCGGCGAGAACCTGCGGCCTCCTCCCGGCGACGAGATCTTCGAGGACCGCGACAGTCCCCTTGCCCACACCCTTGAGGTCGAGGATCCGTCCGGAAGAAACCAGTTCCTCGAAATCGCCCTCGGCGCGTTCCACTGCACGCGACGCGCCATGAAACGCGCGAACACGATACGGGTTCTCTCCCGCGACCTCCAACAATCGCCCGATCTCCCTGAGAGTTTTCGCAGCCGACTTGCGGTCCATTCAATCGTCCTTTCCAGCTTCGTGAAACCGCAACCAAACGGTCTCCATCTCCCGTGTCATGATATATTTGTCTCGATCAGATGGGTCTTCTGAAACGCTTCAATTCGAGCCTGACCTACCCCATCGCCGCAACTCTGGTGTTGGTGACGGTCGTCCCGGTCACCCTTGCCGGTTGGCTCTTCGCATCCTACAACCGCGAGCACCTCACGACCGTCGAGAAGCTGTATCTCAACCGCCAGGCCGTCAGCCTCGCCAGCGAACTCGACCATTCTTTCACGAGCCGGACCACCTATCTGGAAAGTACGGCTCGCGCCCTGGCGGTTTCAAGCGCCAATGACGTCGCCGCCTTCGAGTCCTTTCTCGCCGAGATGGCGAGCGCCACCGGTCCGACCTTTGCCTATCTCCAGATCCTCAACCGCGAGGGTGGTGGGAGCTATGTCTACGATCCCCAACTCGAGACCGCCGAGGTCGCGCTGCTGGAACAACTGGTCCGATCAACCCAGCATGCATCTCTCGAGGGTGACCCCGAACCCGAGTTCCTCCTCGAGTTTCCCGACGACCGGTCGCCGTGGGCGATCCTCGTGTATCCCCTCAAGACGGCGGATGGCGATGCGTGGGGCAGTTTGGCCGGGGTTCTCGACTTTACCAATTTCGAGCGCGATCTCGGCGACAACGCCTTCAGCGGACTCTTTGTCAGCGTCGTCGACAACGAAGGTCGGATCCTCCTGAGCTCAACGCCTACCGATCGCGGCAAGTCGCTGTCGGCCGCCCCTCTGGTGCGCGATTTCCTCACCCGTCCCCTCGCCCTGACCTCGACATACACCAACCCGTTGAACCCCGACGCCGGGGAGGTCCTCGGCTCGGCTGCCCCTGTGACATCCCTCGGATGGGGCGTCGTCCTGGAAAGACCCACCTCCATCGCCTTCGCACCGGTTCGGGTCATGCAGCAGCGGACCCTCATGGTGAGCGCCGTCGCGGGTCTGGTGGCCCTGGCCCTGGGCTTTGTCCTGAGTCGTCGGATGATCCACCCACTGCAGCAGCTCGCGAATATTTCGTCGGAGATCGCCGAGGGTAAGTTCAACGTGCGCTCCGAGGTCGTGGGAGAAGACGAGATCGCCCAACTCAGCGACAACTTCAACCACATGGCCGGGAACATCGAGTCGTTGGTACGCAAACTCAAGCACGCCCTGCGACAGAACCAGGAGCTGTTCCTCGAGACCATCCGGACCCTCGCCGCCGCCATCGACGCAAAGGATCCCTACACCAAAGGCCACTCAGAGCGGGTGAGCTCCTATTCCATGGCCATCGCGCGCCACCTCGGGCTCGGCTTCGACGATGTCTTCCACGTTCGGATCGCCGCCATCCTGCACGACGTGGGCAAGCTGGGGATCAAGGACGGTATCCTCAACAAGCCCGGAGGCCTCACCGACGAGGAATACGAGATCATGCGCCGGCACCCGGACATCGGGGCCACGATCATGGCTCCCATCAGCAAGCTCAAAACGATCATCCCGGGGATTCGGAACCACCACGAAACCTGGGATGGCAACGGCTATCCCGACAAGCTCAAGGGGGAAGAAATCCCCATGGTGGCCAGAATCATCGGGGTCGCCGACACCTTTGACGCCATGACCACCAACCGTCCGTATCAGAAGGCCATGACTCTCGCCTATGTCACCGAGAAGATGAAGGCCATGGCTGGTACGCGTTTCGATCCCCAGGTCGTCCGTGCATTCGCCACAGCCGTCGACGAGGGCGATATCATGCCACCCGACCACTCACCCGACGCCACCACGATCGAGGCGCGCCAGGAGGTCTCATGATCCGCCGATTGTTCCCCGTCAGAATGCTCGCAGTCTTCACCATCGTCATCGCGTTTGCTTCGTTCGCCGGCGCAGGCCCCGAGCCGAAAAAGAACAAGAAAAAACAGAATGTCGACGCCCTCGCCGCGCAGTCCTTTATGCGCCAGGGCTATGTCTTCATGCAACAGCAACGGTACGACGAGGCCCTCGAACGTTTCGCCGAAGCCGACAAGGCCAACCCTGGCAATGCCACCGTCTACAACATGATGGGACTCTGCTATCTGAGCATGAGGCAAATCGACCAGGCGCTGACACACTTCGACATCGCCCTCGATCTCATTCCGGGTTTCACCGACGCGAGGAACAACCGCGGCAGCGCCTACCTCGCCCTCGAGGAGTTCCGGATGGCCGAGGTCGATTTCATCGCGGTCCTTTCGGACTCGACCTATCCCCACCGTTGGAAGGTCTACTACAATCTCGGGATCACCTATCTGGGAAGCGGTCAGATCGGCGCCGCCGAAGATAGTTTCAAGAAAGCCATCGCCTCGGCGACACCGGTCTTCGAGGCCTATCTTCGCCTCGCCGAGATTGCCCAATCCCAGGGCCGGATGGCGTCCGCCCTCGACCTCCTCGAAGAAGCGCGCTTGAAGTACCCCGAGCGACTTGACGGAATCCTCGCGTATGGTCGCCTGCTCATCGACGCCGGCCGCCCCGGTGAGGCCCGGCCTTACCTCGAGGACGTCATCGCATCCGATCCCTCATCGCCCTTGGCCGGCGAGGCGCGAATCCTCCTCGGCCTGACCTAGCCCGGAACCATGCCATTCAACTACCTGCTGACCAATTTGCTGGTGGATGTCCCCG
>Ga0209344_10003558_pt1 | contig 15252 bp, 16 predicted proteins | sample Cruoilmetagenom6_FD_187293 | JGI IMG/M metagenome (GOLD analysis project Ga0209344, IMG submission 187293) | Oil polluted marine microbial communities from Coal Oil Point, Santa Barbara, California, USA - Santa Barbara Oil Seep Sample 6 (SPAdes)... | ecosystem: Environmental > Aquatic > Marine...
CCAGAATTGGATTTCGGTTTCGGCATAGGCCGCAAACGGCGAAAGGATCGTTGATCCGGCGATCAAGGCGCCAGTTGTCAGATTTTTCATGTGTTTCTCCCGAGTATCGCATCAAACTTCTTGTCGATGCTGAATTTCTACACGTTATCCGAGCGTTCGCATGGTTCAAGACTATTCCCGTGCCAGGTTCCATAACATGAAACTATGGAAATTTGCAGGAATGGATGCGCAATGACATCGTGACCAAGACTACGACAACTCGACGCCCTCAAATCAGTCACACATCACAGGAGTGTGACACGGCGCGAAAAACCTCGAATTTTCGCAAACCGGCGGCAGGTGGCCGCATACAGCCTTGCCCAACGAGTTCGGTCATACGTTGCTCAACCGCAAGGAAGGACAAGAGGCGCGCTCGCACAGCGCGTGCAGGTCGCGCCACCTAATGGCAGGCAAGCATTGATATAATTTTTGAAAAATGGTGACCCCGGCAGGATTCGAACCTGCAACCTGCCCCTTAGGAGGGTGTTATCCATTGCCCATTTCTCCATTTTCTTTCTGCAGGTTATCATTATTCGACGAGTCCGTCTGTACAAGCCGTGTACGAAAACGCGCTCGAATGTCCGCCTCATCGCTCTCCGGATGGGCGTAGATGCTCAGCGGCAGATTGGGGTCGGACCACCGGCCTGCCCGCGCGGCCGTCACAGGATCCACGCCCTGACGGATGACCAGCTCGGTGAAGAATCCGTGCCTCCCTGCGGCATGAGCCGAGAGGTACGGAATGCGAGCGCGGCGGCAGATCGTCTTCCAACGGTTGTTGTAGCCGGTCGAGCTGGCGTACCCGAATATCTGCGGCGGCAAGATCGCCCCAGTCCTGCGGTTGCGGGGGCGCTTAGGGCGAAGTTCAAGCAACTCCTCCATCATTTCCGGCGAGACGGTGATCCAGCTTTCCGGATGTCCCTTCTGAGCTTTGACCCGGACCTGGCATTTCTCCGGGCGTAGGTCGTCCGGCGTCAGAGAAACAGCCTGATCGATCCTGGCAGCCGTTTCGAACATGAAGCACGCCATGGCCGCATTGTAAGGATCGGCTTCTGCACTGAAGGCGTCGATCCAGGCCCGGGTCGCCGGAACCCGCTCGACCCGGCTGGTCTTGCCCCGACGCTTGTCTTGGGCGTTCCGCTCGAACTGGTCGTAGCGACGCACCCGAAGCAAAGGGGTCCCCTTCAGCTCGTGCGCATTGTTGATGACCGCTCGCGCTGGCGTCACGATCTCCCGCCACCACGTGTCGGTGGACGCGTTCGGGCGCAGCTTCGGCCCGAGATTCTTCAGCAAGCGCCCGGTAATAGCCGCGAGAGGCAAACTACCGAGCTCATCGAGGATCGGCAGTAGCTGGCGAGCGCTCCTGCTGTCGGGCTTGTAGAGTTCGATTGCATCCGCGAAGCGAAGCGCCCGCTCCTCGCCAACGATATGCTTGCGGATCTGCAACTCAGTCTCTTCGCTTATCCAGTCCCGCGCGCCAGCTTCTGAAGTCGATCTCGTGCTTTGTCGATATGGGCCGGCGATCGGGCGGCTGTTGCATTCGATCCAGCCTTTGACCCAATAGACCTTGCCTCTGAGGTACGGTTCGAGCGGCACTTCCAATCCTCCGTCAGAATTTCATCAATTTGTTCGGGCGTGATGATCATGGCATTGCCGATCCGGAAGCACGCCCCCAGGCGATTGGCCTTTTCCCGTAACGTTCGCTCGGCGATGTTGATTTGCCGATACTCCAGCAACCAGGAAACCCAATCTGCGGGGGACTTGCCAGCGTCCAGAATGGCAGAACCACATCGAGCCTCGTCCGGGCGCATGGCCGCATCGTTTTCTCGATCAAAATCACTTCCCACGGGACCAAGTCCTGATAGCTTGCCCACCCCTGCGAACTTGGGCTCCTTCGACGGATAGGATCGCCTCGACATGCTCCGCTGACAGCAGCATGACACGGCCGAGGGCGTAGTAGTGGCCGCAGGAACGAGCCTTTGCCCGCAAAACGCGCGCAGAGACCTCTGCCCCCTGTGAGCGCAGACGCTCGCACCAAATCTCTGGCGTGACTGCGTTCTCAAATGTATCGTTCATCTGCGCCTCCAAACCGCTTTTCCGCTGAGAAAATGGCCCGCCAAACTGGGTCAAGCAAATGAAATTATTACGTTTTCTCAGGAGACCGAAAAGCGGCAAGATCTGGCAGGTTTTCGATCTGATGAAGGAACGTTCAATGCCATTCCAGTTCAAGCCCGACCCGAACCAGGACAATTTGGTGATTCGCCCGGGCATGTCAGCGCAGCAAAAGGGCTGGATCAGGCGGAAGCAGATCGAGCGTTCTCAGAGCGCGCGAGCCGAGGAAGCTGAAGAGGCTCGAACCTTTGAACGCATCCGCCGGCGAAGCGAAATGAGCATCAGCCAAGGGCTTCGCAAATACCGCGGTCGTCGCGACCTCACCCAAGATCAGATGGCAGAAGAACTGGGCTGCTCCGTCCGAGCATATCGCGGCTATGAAAGTGGAGAGCGCGACATGCCGAGCTCCCTACTCCTACAGATTCTGGCACGCGGAGACGTCGACATGCACGACCTGCTCAACATTCGCCGCGATCCTGTTTGGGCTGAAACCCGGGATAGGATCATCGATCGCTATAACGAGGCCATGACGTTACTGTCTGAGCACGATCTGTACTTACCCGTTGATGCTGAGGCGCCTGCTCGAGAAATCGCAGGTGAGGTCAGCGAACTTGGCGCAGTGGAGACGACGTCGGTCCCGAAGCGCGTTGCGGAAGAATGGACGAATCTTGACCGCTGGTATCGGGAGGGCGGCTGGGGATTGGATGCCCTCGAAGAACTCTTGCGAGAGCGTCATGAGGAAGAGCGTCGCGCCGAGCGAAGGGCACGTGACGCGAAGAGGCAAAACCGCGAGTAGTCTCGGAGGTTGACCGCCACGGAGTTCAGAAACTAAAAAAATGCCAGTTTAGACGCCCTCGGAGCAGGGCGCAGCATGACGATGGGTGTTGAGCAAGGGGCTGGGAGGATGACCCAACCCGTTGGCGTAATCCCAGCCGGAAGCTGCGATGGAGAGCACCTCTTCCACAAGATGTAGCAAGCTGTTCGCGAGCCCCAAGGGTGCATTTTCCATGCTTTTTCAGCACACTTCAGTCCTCAACACGAGCGCAGAGAGGCAACCTAGGCGCAACCGTTTGAACTGCTCGAAACCGCTACATCTAGTTGATTAACGGTGGAATTAAGTGCAGATATTGCCCAAGCGGGACTGAAAGGGAGTCGAACTATGTCTGAAGCGAAGATGGACTGGGAGAATCTACTCAACGGCAAGCGCTTCAGCAAGATTCTAGACCGAGAAAAGTCGGGAAGCGACAAGCCAGAACCTGCAGGGTTGTCGTTCCTGGAGGGGCAGTTTCGTACAGAACAAGAGCGTGATCACGACCGTGTATTGTTTTCCACTCCGTTTCGCCGCCTTGGCGACAAAACTCAGGTGTTTCCTCTCGAGAGCAATGAGAGCATCCGCACGCGCCTTACTCACTCCTCGGAAGTTGCAAACTTAGCTCGTTCTATCGGATTGCAAATTTCTGAAAAATTTAAGGACAACATGCCAGCCAATGCGGAGCGTTCTGTTCCTGCTATGCTAGCGTGTGTTGGGTTGGCCCACGATATTGGCAATCCACCCTTTGGCCACCAAGGCGAGTACGCCATCCGTGCTTGGTTTAAACGGAACCAGGATCAGTTGTTCAACCCAGAGCACGGGAAGCGCAAACCTGAAGTAGTGGACGACCTCCAGAAGCTAACCGATCAGCACAAAAATGACTTCTTGGAGTTCGAGGGCAATGCGCAAACCTTGCGTGTCTTAACTAAACTACAAGTTATGGCAGACGATCTCGGATTGAATCTTACGGTAAGTACGCTTGGCGCTGTAATGAAGTATGTCGCAGCGTCTCACGAGCTGAATGAAGATGTTCAAGCTAGGAAGAAGGTGGGCTTCTTCGCCTCCGAAGCTGACTTGGTGAAAACAATGCGAGAGCAACTTGGCTTGCTCGGCGATGCTCGCCACCCGTTGGCTTTGATCATGGAAGCGTGTGACGACATCGCTTACTCCGTTATGGACGCCGAGGACGCTATTAAGAAGGGGTTCGTTTCCCTTAATGATCTCGTCGCAGCGCTACAAGCATCCGCAGAGCCAACAGAGGAAGGCTCCAAACCTGACCCTGTCATTTCCTACGTCAGTAATCTTACGCAGTGGGAGATGAAAGAACTTCGAAGCCAAGACAAACTTCACCCTAGCGAATTGCAGGATGTAGCCACGCAAAAGTTTCGAGTTCACGCAATTCATGTGATGGTTTCGGCTGTAGTCGCTGCGCTTAATGAGCACTACGATGAAATTATGCGTGGAGAATTTAGCGGAGAACTGATCAAGGTATCTGCCGCCGGAAAATTGTGCTCAACCCTCAAGAAATTTGATCGAGAGAATGCTTTCAGCCACCGGGAAGTGCTGGAGGTTGAGCTGAATGGATACAACACACTCAATCGGCTGATGGACTATCTTTGGATTGGCATTAGCCAGAGAAAAGAGTTCGCAGATCTTGATAGCAAGCGAAATTCGCCTTTCGCAGCATATGTCTACAGCCGCATCTCCAAGAACTACAAACGCATCTTTGACGGAACCGTGAAGCAATATCATACTGGTTGTGATCTCCCCGTCCGCTACAAAGAAGCTCAGCTACTCACTGACATGGTGTCCGGGATGACCGATCAGTTTTGCATTGACCTGCACGAAGATCTTGATCGACACTATCGTGAGATGAGGCACATCGATGGATAGTTTTCTTGAGAAGAGGGTAAAGTATTTCTTCTCGTCGCCGTATCGGGGGCGCGATGACGTACGGCGCAGCATCAGGGAGCTGAAGAGGTTTGGCAGCCTTGCCCTAGTAGGGGGGATGCTGAGAGACTTGTCCCTCTTCGGCAACGCTGAGTTTCGATCCGACTTGGATTTTGTGATCCTTCCGTATGACCTCGAGGCTTTCGAGGGTCATATGTGCGACATCGGTGCTAAAATGAACCGGTTTGGTGGTTATGCTCTTCCGTCTACGAAATGGAGAATGGACGTATGGCCACTGAAAAAGAGCTGGGCGCACGTTAATGGTCACGTGAAGTTGTCGACAATAAATGATATGCGCAAGGCCACATTCTTTAACTGCGACGCCATCGTGTATGATCTGACGTCACAAAGTGTGCGCACCTACCCTGGCTACTTCGATGACATGGCCCGGAAAATTCTCGAGTTAAATCTTGAGCCAAACCCAAACCCTGAGGGAGGCGCCGTTCGAGCTATTAGGTACTCTCTCATGAAGGGGTTTCACTGGGGGCCAAAACTGACAAGGTATGTGGCAGAAACCATTGACAGCTCAGGCTGGGAGTACCTTTCCACGAGAGAGGTTAAGTCTTTTAATAGCCAGTATCTCGAAATGATCGACCGGCCTGCGTTCGATGCTGCCATTCGAAAATTTATGGATGGCGATATGTCTGGTGGATTCAACCCCGCTACTTATCGCAAAGGCGTGCAACTTGAGCTCCCGTATCTAAACTAGTTTGGCAGGCCAACGCTTCATACAACGTCGGCCTCGTCGTCGCCGGCATCCTCTTGCTCTGCCATACGAAGTTCAACGACATCATCCCTGAAATCCGCAAAGAAGTTAAGCTGCGGATAGTCTGCGTGGACCTTGTTCATTCTCTCGACGTCTGAAGCGGCCCTGTAGACATCGCGAGCAATAGCATCACGGCGTTGTTTGACAGATTTTTGTCGGAGTGAGGGTGACCCGCCGGTATCTGTGTCGAAGTAGTGCTTGATGGCCGCACCACCTTCGAAAAGTGTCGCTGATTGGTAAGCCCGATAGGTGAAACCACCTTCGAGATCGAAGCGTTTCGCTTGACGAAGACTTTGGGTGACTTGGCGTCGCAAGACCTTTTTGACGTCTTGTGGTGCGGGAACCAGCCGTCCGGTTGAGTAGGCCCAATCCACAAAATCGCCGGGATCGGAAGATGTACTTCCCGTCTCTGCGACCCACTCTTCCCAAAGGTCGATTACCTGTTCATTGAAATTTGCCATTTTTTCCCTCACAGCTCAACAATGGGAATACTTTCCCAGCCGTCCACAACAACCCACTTCTGAAGCTGACTGCGAATACTAACTTGATATTTCCTTAGCCAGTTATATCGACCGAGCTTGTGCTGAATCTGTCCAACCACAATAGCTGGGTTGACTTGTGCACGAGTCGCCAACGCCCTTACGTCTTTTTCAGAAATATAAGGCGCTTTTCGCATGATGAATGATGAGAGCATCTCCTGATCCAAGCAAAACTCCGCAGCAGCATCGTTAGCGATCCTCTCATGCTCAGGCAGGTCGGAATTGGCCGTATTCATTGTTCCGTCCATGTCGTCTATCTCAGAAAACTCTGCTTCCCTCCCATCGCCTCGGAGCACGTGTTCAATTTCGTGGCGAAGAACAAAACAAAGATTATCGAGGCGATCCAATCTGTTAGTCAAGCCAATGACGGGTGTATCCCCGTCCCAAAGGCAAACACCGTCGATCTTTGATCCTGGAAGATGCTCCACTAAGACAAGCTTGACCCCGCACTTATTGAGGATGTCGGGGATTCTTTCCAAGTCATCAAGGTCAATGAAGTGAGCGCGAAGCGTGTCCAAATCTGCACGCAGCCGTTCTTCGGAATAACTCTCACAATCGATCAGCCTAGAAACTGATCGAACGCGGTGGAGCCAAGCATACTGCGACGGTAGCACTTCAGAGTATGACGTCTTTCGAGCGGCATGTGGAAGAATTGGTGCGTCACTGATGAAGGGAACTTCAGCTCGGCTAGACTTTCCGAAAAAACGAACCATTTGCAGGTCCAGAAGACTGCTTTCCTCTTCCTCAATCCATCCCCGCTTGATCATCTCCCTCACGGGGAATTTAGATGCCCAAGTGGCACGAGTTCGCACCCCGGGGTCAGCTTTTCGCGCCCTACTGAGATCATACAGTTTTTGAAGGTTAAGAAAGAACTCAGCCGGGACATCGAATGCTTCAGATAAAATCTGCGCGCTATCAGCTGTAACATCCGTTTTACCTTTGATCAGGCGGTTCAACTGAGCCACGTCCCAACCCAATACGAAAGCAAGGTCAGCCTGCGTCCAACCTCTCGCTTTTACTTCCTCCGCAATGTAGTCACCAGGGTGCTCGCAGTCTATTCTCTCCATGTGGTCCATTAGTCGTCGTCCTCGATACCCAAGAGCGTGATCGCTGGAGGCTCACGAACGGGATCCAGCTTCAGGAGCATTGTCTTCTTTTCGCTGAGCTTTATCGCCCTAAGGCCATCACGCTCCCCTGAGATTTCTCGGTAATGCAGGCTTCGCCAGCCTCGAAGCAGCTGTTCATCCGGCGCGGCGCGCAAAATTGTCAGGGCCCTGCGCGCGGAGCGTATCACTCCAACAGGCAGGCCGGTGCTCCCAGCCTGCCTCGTTTCCAAGAGTGACAAATTTTGTTCAGCGAACTGCACTTCCATTCACCCATCTTACTCGGGCTCAGAGCGCTATTCAAGTTGGAATTGACTAGACTAATCAATATCGTTATTTCGCCGCAATATCAGATACTTAAGCACCTCATCCGGCGGGTTGCGTATAAAATCTTCTTTCTAGGAGAGCCTTATGTTGTCGTTTGCAATGCCCCACACGCCTACTCAGGTCAGGCCGCAAAGCGAATGCCTGTGCTAGTAGTTTCATGGTCAACGCTTGATCATGGCGTTCACGGTTGTCGAGGTAGAGACTGTTAGGCACCGGCAGACCGCGGCTCGGCATCTCTCCAGTGTGAATTCACTGGAAGACTGCGCGCACGACGGCTGATCACCTCGAATTGCACCGGACAATAGTCCCAGACATCTACCCCAACGTTCACCGCGTTCCTCGTACCTGGCCAATTCTCATGGACATGACCAAAGAGCTGGAGCGCGCCGCGCCGGGCGTGCTCCCAGGTGATCATGGGGTAATGGCAGAGGGTCAGAGGCGGTTCCTTTGGCGCATCCTCCACTTGCGCGAGATGGCCAATACTGTCCCAGGGCAACGCACGTGTCGCAGCGCCATCATGGTTGCCGATGACGAGATGACGCCGCGCACCTGGTAGCTGCTGAAAGATGCCGTGTAGCCAGGCCTCATCGTCAGATCGCTTTCCCCAGGCAAAATCACCCACGATCCATAGATCGTCCTCTGGGCCGACCTTGGACCAAAGGTTCTCCAGCAGCGCGCCGTCCATATGGCTGGCGCTGCGGAACGGACGTTTGCAGAATCTGATGATCGCCTCATGCCCGAAATGCAGGTCCGCCGTGTACCAATGCGCCATCAGAAGCCTCCCCCCGCCGGGCCGCGGGCGAAGATCAGGCAGGCCTGTCGCAACACGTCGTTCTCGGCGCGCAGCCGCTGGTTCTCCAGCTCAAGCTCGGCCTTCGAAATCGCAGCGAGACGCTTCCGGTTGGATAGAAGCTCGGGATCAACGGTCTCTAACAGACCACTGTCCTGAACCCACTCCAGCAAGGTCTTCGGCGCGCATCCGATGCGTGGTGCTACCTCGGAGACGGCAGCCCAGAGGGAGGGGTGATCATCCTGAATATCCAGGACCTCCTGGACCGCGCTTGCCCTTGTCTCGGCCGGGTATGAAGGTCTTGCCGCTCTCCCCCGCACAGGTTTCGTTGTCATTCCTTTTTCCACTTTCACTGCTCTGGCTCGGGGCCTGCTTTCAGGGGCGTCTGCGAATAAACCCGGTCCGCTGGCGATCCTCTGGCTCGGTCTGCTCCAGCGGCCGGCGCCCGGCCTCCAAGGCGCCGTGCAAGCTCGACAACGAGGCGTTCAATTCGCTCCGCAATTCGGCGAGCGCCTTCTCTTGCTCGAGTTGCCGCTGCATGCACGCGGAGACGCTCTTCTCCAATTCTTCGACGCAGGCGAGCAACTCTTTCTCGAGCGGTGTCAGGGTCATCGGGGATCACTCCATCGTCAGGCAGGTGCGGTTCGTTCCAGCGCCAATCGGGCAGCTTGCGGGCGACAGTCCCGGCGGCAGGACGATCATCTGCCCCAGGCCGCCGACGCCACGGATAGTCCGGCTGCCTGTCAATTGCTCCGGGATCAGCTGGATCGGTGGCTCGGGCGGCGGCAGTGTCGCCACCTTCGCGCCTAGGAACGCGCTGAAGGCCGCCATCAACCCGGCGAGGACGATCCCCGACAGGATCAGGGCCACCACCCTCCCTGTCACGATCTTGCCGTGCCTCAGGCGCTGCTGGTCCAACTCCCGCATCAGGCTCTCGATCTCGGCCCTTCGCTGAGCCACTTCGCCCTTCAGGTCCCGGGTGCTTTTGCGGGACAGATCGTGAAGACTGTCCAAATCGTCCGAGATCGTACGCGCGGCGCTTTGCGCAGTCTTCCGCAACACGTCGTTCGAGCTCTTCAACTGGGATTGCAGCGAGTCGAGCTGAGCCTCCAGCATCTGCTCCATGTTCTGTCGGATGCGGGGGCTGAGCTGCATCTGCGGTCCAGTCGTCATAGAAGTACCTTCCTCTCAAACGCCATTTATTCTTTGGCTGGTCAGGATCGGCGACGGTCACGTAATCGCCTCCCGCTCTTGGGATGTCGAATCCGACGCTCTTGAGCGCTTCAAGCAGCGTGTCGCGGTCATGGATCGCCCCCAGATCGACCTGCTCCTTCACCCACTCGTGGACAGCTTCTCGGGTCTGCGCGCGTTCCGGCGCTTCGGTTATGGTCTTCACGTCGCGTGCCCGCGCCGGGTCCATGGGATCGGCCCAGCCATGTCGGCGGTTGTGCAAATCCATGAAAGCGAGGAACGACTGTTCGTGACCCGGCGGCGCGATGTTGAGGGACTTTCCTGTCCGCAGTTCCATCCGCGGCATGAGGAAATGCAGCTCCACGCGCCCCGCATGCAGATGGCGCACCCACAGCATCCGGTAGCGGTCATGGGTCAAGCCCGGGCAAGCGAAGGCCTCGAACGCCTCCATCATCTGGCGCTGCTGCGCTTCTGTCGGGGCATCCTCGGCGGCGAAGCTCAACACCCCGGACTTGTATCGCCAGCGATGCGGCACAGCGTCCACGAGGTCGACCATGCGCTCCGGGTGCCCCTTCAAAACCTCGGGAGCGATCGAGCGGCGCACACGCTTGATCCTGCCAATCGCGTCGCGCTTGGGCTGGCGGTACTGGTCGTAGTCTACCACCACCTCCTCGATGAGGTACTTCACCGCCGGGGCAGCCTCTCCCTGACCATGGTCGAAGAACTTGACCATCATCGCCAGCTCCAATGCCGATGCGCCAGCTTACCTAGCTTCCGGTCGATCGCGACAAGCTGGCTCAGGATCGCCAGGCGGTCGAGGAAGCTGCCATCCGCCTCGGCGGCCCGCAGAACGCGCGTGACCTCGTCCATGTCGGCCTCGAGGCGAGCGACGGCGCGCATCAGCTCCGGCGGCGCCATGGGAACGTTGGTGCGGTGGCCGGACGTCACCATCCCAAGGGCCTCCCTCAACAGCTCCGCCAGAGGGCGGCGAGCCTGACGTGCGATGTCATCCAATGCGTCCTTCTCAAGCTGGGACACCCGAAAGGTGATCGATCTGGACAGCTGTTCGGCATACTTGGCTCCTGAAACTGCCGGGGGGTTCGAAGGGGGCGCAGCCCCCTCGCCTGTTCCCGCGTCGCAAGACGTGGGTGAACTTGATGTCCGTCCCGTGACCATCACTCGGCCTCCTTTGCCATTTCGCAGAAGACCTGCTCCGTTGCCTCTGTGAGCCGCCGTTGGCGGCTGCGAAGCGGTGGCTCGCCTGCCGTGTGGGAGGCGATCTCACCACCACTCCGCGGCGCCTGACCGGAAGCGTCGGGCATGGTGGCACGGTCGTGCAATTGACGCCGCAAACCTTGGAGCTCTCCGATCAAACCGTGAAGCGCGGAACCTCGCGCAGCGGTGTTGCGCGCCAAGCCCAGAAACGCGCGTCGCATGTCATCGACCTGATGCGCACTGCCGTTCCGCTCGGCGTTTCGATCTGCGACGAGAAGACAGATGGCCGCCTTCTCCGGGCCAAGGCAGTCGACCTGCCGCTGCCAGAGACCAGCCGGGATGCCCCGCACCTGCGCCCAATCCTTTGCCGCGGCAGGGATCGTGCGCCAATCCGGCGGCACGCCGGGTGTCGCGTATTGCCGAACCGCATCCTCGAAGCCTGGGCTGGCGAGAATGCAGAACTGGGCCGGGGACAGTCGGGGTTCGGTCTGCCCACTGCTACTTCTTTTTGAATTTGTTTTTCTACCTTCCCTGGGTGCGACATCCGCGTCGCACCGGTCGGACATTTCCACTGCCTCAGGCGCGTCGGCCAGCGTCTCGATCAACGCCTCCAGCGCGTCGGCGATTTCTTTCAGCCGCGCATAGCGCCAGATGCGGGAGGGGCGCCGAGATGGCAGGATCACTTCCGCGGCCTCTTCGGCGGAAGCGTCTCCGGAGGTGCGGACCCGCTCCAGAAGCTTGGGGATATGAAGGCGCAGGCGCTTGGCCTCTTCCTTCTCAAAGCAAACCTTCCGCGCGGCGGCCTCGATCTCGCGGGCCCGGTCCACGAGCGGGGCGAGGTTGATGCCGAAGGCATAGCGGATGACGTTTTCCGACCTGACGCCGTAGCGCCGACACCGCGCTGCGCTGGATTTCACGATGAAGCCCAGCTCCGCCAAGCGCGCCTCGGCCCGGGCAATCTGGCGCGGGTCCGCCTCCAGCTGCGATGCGGTTTCCGAGACCGAGGGCCACAGGGCACAGATCCTGCCTGCGGCATAGTCCTGGTCCTGCGTCCGGGCGATCGCGAAGCGCAGGTACTTGAGCATCGTATCGGTCAGGCCGAAATGCTTCGCCGCCTTGACCAGCAGGCCGTAGAGGTCCCATCGGCTCATCCCACCCGGCAAGCCGCGGTGCGTCAACACATGCGTCATGCGAACCTCCCATCGGGACGGTCGGCCCGCAGGATTTTCGTTGTGACAGGACAACTCGATGCGCTATAGTAGGCGAAGCAGATTTTCGTGCCTGCTTTTGAATTTGCCTCGGTTTCGGTTGCCGCCGGACCGAGGTTTTTCTTTGCCCATCTTCCATCTGAATCAGAGCCAACCCGATCCGACTGTACGGGTTTTGTACGGGATGCTCTCGATCCCGCACCGAAAACCGACGGAAAATCCTGCAAGAAGCTGCAGGATGTGTGCGCACGGAACACGCAAGCATCTGATATAAAAATTAAAAGTGGTGACCCCGGCAGGATTCGAACCTGCAACCTGCCCCTTAGGAGGGGGCTGCTCTATCCAGTTGAGCCACGAGGTCACAGGCGCGGACACTGCCTCACATGCGTGGAATGGTCAATCGTGCGAGGGCGGGGTTTCGCTGCAATCGCGAACTGGATACGGTTCCGGCGACCGCCCGTGCCCCTCGAAGGATCGTATGCATGTTGAAACCGGTGACTTTCCTGCTGCTGGGCCTGATGACGCTTGTCGGGTGTGCTCCTCTGGATCAATCGGATCCGGATCGTCGCAATCACGCGATGATCCTGTTGCAAAACAATGGACTGGTGCCCGATCAGCACGTGCGCAGCTATGTCGAGGGCGTCGGGCAGCGGATCATCGGCGCGACCCCTGCGGCCAACGCGGATTGGGATGTCTATGTGCTCGATACGCCGCGGGTGAACGCATATGTTCTGGGCAGCGGTTCAATCTACATGACGCGGGGATTGGTGGCCCTGGCCAATAGCGAGGCGGAGCTTGCAGCGGTCATGGCGCACGAGATTGCCCATCTGGTCGCCGAACATTCCGCTGCCCGATCCGAGCGGATGGAGCAGGTCGAACGACAGGTGCTGTCCGAAACGATCTTGGCAGATATGGATGACGTTCAACGCGCCGGAAACCGGATTGCCAGCGGCTTTGCCGCGTTCACACGGCAGCAGGAAGCCGATGCGGACAATCGCGGTCTGATCTATCTTGCAAAGGCAGGCTATGCGCCGCAAGCCATGGCCGATTTCCTGCGGGCGATGATCGCCCACGAAACGCTTGAGGCCGCGCTGGCGCACCGGCGCTTCGATCCTGCGCAGGCCGATCTTATGTCCAGCCATCCCGCCAGTGCCGCGCGCGTGGCTGCGGTGCAAGCCGCACTGCCCACGACCCTGACAGGCTATATGGGGCGTGACGCGCATCTGGACGTGATTGACGGCCTGATCTGGGGGGCGGATGGGCGCAACGGCCTGATCCGGGGTGATCGCTGGATTGATCCAGTGACGGGACTGTCCATTACCGCCCCAGCGGGGCTGTCGTTCGACGTGGGTGAGATTGTCGTGCGCGCCGGCGATGCCGAGGGGCGCTACATCAGCTTCGCGCGCGATCTGTCACGCGGTTTGACCCCTGCCGCGTATCTGACGGAGCTATGGCTGCCCACGATGGAGGCCGACGATCTTCGCGGCGAAGCCTCGGAAGTGCGCAACCGCGTCATAAACGGGCGACAGACAGCCTATGTCGATTTTCCTCTGCGCTCGCTGCAGGGGCCGATGACCTTGCGGTTCGTCGCGGTCGCATTGGGGCGCGAGATGCTGGAGTTCATCATGATCGCGCCTGCGGCAGACAGCGCGGCGATGGACAGCCTGTTCGACACGCTGCAAACCGTCCGCATCCTGCCGCGCTCCCGGCTGGACGACCTGTCACCCACCCGCATCCGGGTCGTGACGGCAGTGCCGGGACAGCAGATCAATGATTTCATAGCGATGATGCAGGTGGACAGTCTGGCACGTGAGCGCTTCCTCGCCCTGAATAACCTGACCGCCGGGGCGCAGGTACAGGCCGGGCAGCGGTTCAAGATCTTGGTCCAGTGACTGGCCTATCCGGGATACGAGCGCAGATCGGGGGCAGGTGGACCCCCCTTTCGGGCGGATTGAGCCACCATGTCTGGCGTGTCGCGGTTCCCGGGGCGCCGGATCTGACCGTTCGCATGACCGATGGCACGGCCGCCCCGCCCCTGTTCGCGCGCGATCCCGATGCGGAGTGGTTGGCATTGACCACGCTGGAGGGAACCGGGCTGGCCCCGCGCCCGGTGCGGCGGTACCCGCATGCCGTCGTTGCGGAATATGTGGCCGGAACGATCTGGGACGGCGATTTCCCTGCCGCGGCGGCCACTCTGCGCGCGTTGCATGTCCGCAAAGCGCCAAAGGGCCTGCCGCAGGCCCCCAGATGCGCGGTGGAGGCCGGACGTCGGATCCTGATGCATTGCAAGGATCGAAGCCTGAGCGCGGCGATGCCGGATTCAAGCCCGTTGACGGGGCCGGAGGTGCTCCTGCACGGCGATCCCGCACCGGGCAATATCGTGATGCGGCGCGGACAGGCGCATCTGATCGACTGGCAATGCCCCTCGCGCGGCCCTGCCCTGCACGATGTGGCGATGTTCCTGTCGCCCGCCATGCAGATCCTCGGGCGCGGGCGCGTGGCGACATCTGCCGAATGTGACGCCTTCCGTGAGGCGTATGGCCCCATACCGGACACGGCCATCGCCCCGTTGCATTGGCGCATGGCCTGTCACTGCCAATGGCGCATCGAGCAGGGACACGATGCCTATCGCCCGGCATTGCAGGCCGAGCTTACAGCCCTTGCCCGATCCACACGCCCACGATGACGGCAAGCGCGCCCAACACGACCCCTGCGACCATATAGACCACGCCATCGCGGCGCGATTCCGTGTGATCGCGGTCGCGCCATTGCGGGTTGTTCGTTCGGATCAACGCCTCCTCGGCCATTCTGGGCAGCAAGGGACCGAAGCGTGAGAGAACCCGCGCTGTCACGGCGAGGTCCCGCACCAGAGCCTTGGGCCCGATATTGTCGCGGATATACTTCTCCACCACCGGACGGGAGACCTGCCACATGTTCATGTTCGGATCGAGCGAGCGGGCCACCCCCTCCACCACGACCATCGTGCGTTGCAGCAGGATCAGCTCGGTCCGGGTTTCCATCCCGAACCGCTCCGTCACGTCGAAGAGGTGCGCCAGCAGCCGGGCCATGGAAATGTGCGACGCATCCTGACCGAAAATCGGCTCGGCGACGGACCGCAGCGCCTGGGCGAACGCCTCCATATCATGATCGGGAGAAACGTACCCGGCCTCGAAATGCACCTGAGCCACACGCAGGTAATCCTTG
>Ga0209344_10003559_pt1 | contig 15250 bp, 7 predicted proteins | sample Cruoilmetagenom6_FD_187293 | JGI IMG/M metagenome (GOLD analysis project Ga0209344, IMG submission 187293) | Oil polluted marine microbial communities from Coal Oil Point, Santa Barbara, California, USA - Santa Barbara Oil Seep Sample 6 (SPAdes)... | ecosystem: Environmental > Aquatic > Marine >...
TATCGTCGAACGGTTGGAAATCCGTTACCTTTCCAACCGCGATCCGATGCTCGGCTTTGTCCTGCTTTCTGACTATGCTGACGCGCCAACCGAGCACCTTCCGCAAGATGAAGACATCAAAAAAGCGCTGATTGACGCGATCTGGACGCTGAATGGGCGTTACACTGACGAAAGGGGTGGTCCATTCTTCTTGCTGCATCGGTCTCGCCAGTACAATCCATCGGAAAACTGCTGGATGGGATGGGAAAGAAAGCGCGGCAAGCTGGAGCAGTTCAATGCATTCCTTTTCGATGGGAATGCAGATGCGTTCGAATGCCATGTAGGTGAGATCAGCCGGCTGCAAGATACGCGTTTTGTGATCACGCTCGATGCGGACACCACCCTGTCTCCAGGCTCAGCAGCCAAGTTGATTGGCACGCTCGCGCATCCGTTGAATCAGGCCGTGATCGATCCCCATACAGGCAAAGTTGTCTCCGGATACGCCATTGTCCAACCAAGAATCGAGATCCTGCCGATCAAGGGGCCTACCACGCTGTTCTGCCGTCTCTATGCCGGCGATACGGCAATTGACATTTATTCCCGGGCTGTCTCGGACGTCTATCAGGATCTGTTCGGGACTGGGATATTTGTCGGCAAAGGCATCTATGATGTCACGGCTTTCCGAAAAAGCCTTGCCGGCCGTGTGCCGGAAAACGCTGTGCTCAGTCACGATCTTTTCGAAGGACTTTACGGACGTGCGGCGCTGGTAACCAATATTGTGCTCTATGAGGAATTTCCCGCGACCTATACCGAATATTCAGTCCGCCAGCATCGGTGGATCCGCGGCGACTGGCAGCTATTGCCCTGGCTTGGGCGCAAGGTTCCAAGTGCGGACGGACAACCGGTTCCCAACGTTCTCTCCAGCCTCGACCGCTGGAAGATCATCGACAATCTTCGCCGCAGTCTGATTCCGCCGGCGCTGCTTCTTTTCTTCCTTGCCGGGTGGTTGCTGCTGCCGGGCAGTGCCTGGGTGTGGACGGCGTTGGCAACACTGGCGCCAGGCACCTACCTCATCGGCCAATTGCAATCGATCGTCATGGGTGATCCACGGCGGGGATTTTTCGACAATCTCGCATTCCGGTTCGGAGAACGCTTCGGCCGCTGGTTTCTCGCAATTGTTTTCCTGGTCAGCGATACGCTGATTTCGCTCGATGCGATCGGGCGAACACTCTGGCGACTGATTATGAAAAAGGGCCATTTGTTGGAATGGCGGTCTGCCGCGCATACAAGGTCTTTGCTCGAGAACAGCAGTTTGCGACTTAACACCTGGCGCGTGATGTGGCCATCGACTGCTGTTGCCGCGCTACTTGCCGTGGATCTGGCAATTTACAAGACATCTGCTCTACTTCCGGCGGCGCCGATCCTGGTGCTGTGGATGCTCGCGCCGGAGATCGCAGTATGGATCGGCGAGCCGCGCAAGTTCCGTCAGGAAACCTTGCACGACCGTGACCGGACCTTTCTCAGACACATAGCCCGTCGCACCTGGTTGTTTTTCGAGACTTTTGCAGGCCCGGAAGACAACTGGTTGCCGCCGGATAATTTCCAGGAAACACCAAAGAGCGAAATTGCTCACCGGACTTCGCCGACCAATATCGGGCTGTATCTCATTTCGGCAAACGCCGCGCTTGATTTCGGTTTCGTGGGGAGCTCCGATTTCGCAGTCCGTGTCCGCAACGCGATTGCAACGACTGAAAGGTTGGAATCCTATCGCGGCCACATCCTCAACTGGTTTGACACACGTAGCTTGGCGCCGCTTGAACCGCGCTATGTCTCGACCGTCGACAGTGGCAATCTCGCGGTCAGCCTGATCGCATTACGCAAGGGATGTTACGAAGCTGCAGACGCGCCGGCAGTCAGCAAAGAGGTGTGGGCTGGCCTGAAATGCACTTTTGAGCTGCTCTTCGAATCCGTCAGGGCACTGCCAACGTCCAATCTGAGTGCCATTGACCGATGCGAAGCAGAAATTGAACGCGAGCTTGATCGTGCAAGTGGCTTGGACACGAACTGGTTCACCTCTCTAAAGCTTCTCGCGGATACGCACTGGCCTGCTCTCGAAAGGTCGGTTGCTGAATGCATTTCTGCTTCCCCTGATGCAACCGACAGGCGTCTTGGCGAAGTTCATGCCTGGCTTGAGCGCACCCACCATCATATCCGGGCATTGACGCGCGAGGTTGAAACTCTTCTGCCCTGGTGCGCTGCGGCAGCGGAGACACTGCAAGGAATGGAAACGGTTGGCAGGGATCTGCTTGCCGTGCTGTCGCCGTTGATGCCGATGACAGAGCTTGCAGAACATAAACAGCGTGCCATCTCGCTTCTCGAAAAAGTCGGTGCGGACGAATCGTTGAGCAAGGTTCACCACGACTGGCTTGAGCAGACAGGTGTCGCGATCGAGAGCGGCATCGGGGCGCAGCAGGCGCTTCGCGCAGACTTGCTGGATCTCGCCTCACGATGCGAGGCAATCGCCTACCGGATGGACTTCACGTTTCTCTACGATCCCGAAGCGCGGTTGTTACGGATTGGCTACAATGTCAGCACCGGCCAGCTCGATGCCAATCACTATGATCTTCTGGCGACCGAAGCCCGCATTGCCAGCTTCTTCGCTATCGCCAAGCACGACGTACCGATCGAACACTGGTTCGCGCTTGGACGGCCCGTCACGCGCCTCAAGAACCGTCCGGCAGTGTTGTCCTGGAACGGCTCGATGTTTGAATACCTCATGCCGCCGATATTCTTGCCCGGCCAGCGGGATACCTTGTTGGGCGAAAGCGAGATAGCGGCAGTCGAATTCCAGCGCGCCTATTCGCGCGAGCGCGGCGTGCCGTGGGGAATATCGGAATCGGCATTTGCCACGACGGATTCGGCGGGTAACTACCAGTATCGCGCTTTTGGCGTTCCCGGGCTCGGGTTGCGCCGTGGCCTGACCGATGACCTGGTGATTGCACCCTATGCCAGCGCCTTGGCGTTGTGCTGCTGGCCCGGTGCCGCCGTGCAGAACATGCGGCATCTGCAAGAACTCGGCGCCGTCGGCCTCTATGGGTTCCACGACGCACTCGACTATACGCCAAGCCGGGTAGCGGAGGGGAGAGCCTTCAGCATCGTCGGCAACTACATGGCGCACCACCACGGCATGACCATGGCCGCGATCGGCAACGCACTTTATGGCGATATCTTTGTGCGCCGGACGTTATCGGGACGACGGATGCAAACGGTCGAACAGCTGCTGCTCGAACGTGTGCCCTGGGATGCTCCGGTTGAAAAGGGACGCCTCGATGAGGAGCGGCTTGCGGCCAAGAAGGAACATGTGGTGCCGGCGCTTCCCTCCTGGGTGCCATCACGTCGGGCCATGGTGCCGCAGATGCAGATGCTCGGCAATGGACGGATGGCGTCGTGGATAACGGCGTCCGGAGCTGGCGGTTTGATGCTGGCCGACACCAGTCTGACCCGCTGGCGGCCTGATGCCACCAGCGACGGTTACGGCTATTGGATCTACATCCGTGACACCCAGACTGGCGATCTCTGGTCGGCAGGGCGGTTGCCGACCGGAGTGAAAAGTCCGGATTCGACGGTCATATTCCACCAGCACATGATCGAATTCTTTCAGCGAACCAACGGCATTGCCGTGCGCATGGAAGTGTCGGTATCACCCGCTGACGATGCCGACATTCGCGAGATATCGGTCACCAACGAGAGCGGCAGAGCCCGCGTGATCGCGTTCACAAGCTACGCGGAAGTGGTTCTGACCCCGCCGCTCGACGATGAGCGTCATCCTGCCTTCAGCAAGCTCTTTGTCGCGAGCGAATATCTCGGACCGCAGCGCGGCCTGTTGTTCACACGGCGGCCGCGACGGCCGGAAATGAAGCCGCCGGTTCTGCTGCACACGTTGGTGAGCGACGGCCCGGACATCGCCATTACCGGCCATGAAACCGACCGGGCGTGCTTCATTGGACGTCTGGGCAACCAGCGCCGGCCGGCGGGGCTGGAGACCGGATTGAGCGGAACGGTGGGATCCACGCTCGATCCGGTAATGAGCCTGCAAACGGAGGTTACTCTCAAGCCGGGGGAAACCAGGCGCTTTGCATTTGTCACGATCGCCGGAACCGCGCGTGGCGAAGTGCTCGACATCGCCCAACGGCATTCGATGGGGACCCTCGAACCGATCAGGCGTGATGCCGGCCGGGCAATGGCACGTGAGGTCGACCGTCTCGGCATCGCGCCGGCACACTTGCCGGAGCTGCAGGTGCTTGCATCGCTGCTGCAGACGCCACACCCGAATTTCCGCGAGACGCCTGCTGAAATTGACGGCAACGATGCGTGCCAGCCAGATCTGTGGCAGTTCGGTATTTCCGGCGATCATCCCATTTTGCTGTTGCGCATCACCGGCGAGACGCCCTCGCAACTGCTCGAATTGCTGGTCAAGGCGCAAACTCTGTGGCTGCGAAGCGCCATGCGGTGTGATCTGGTGGTGCTGCGCAGCGAGCCGGCGGGCTATGAAGCCCCGCTGCGCGAACGGATCATGGCAATTTTACGCGAAACCGGGACATACGCCAATCTGGGGGCGGCCGGTGGCATTCACGTGCTCAGCACGGCTGCCATGACATCGGCAACTCTTCAACGTCTGGCCGCTGCGGCAACGGTTATCCTCAACGATGATGATGTCGCGCTTGCAAGCAAGCTCGACCTGGTTCTCGAGCGCCGCGCCGTGCCGCCGCAGTTCATGCCTGCCGACGCGATCAGCTATCCCGAAATTCCACAAATCGCTCGGCCGGATGAGCTGATCTTCGATAATGAAATCGGCGGTTTCGATCCGGAAAACAGCGATTACGTCATCCATCTCGGCGCAGGCGAGAAAACGCCGGCCCCCTGGTGCAATGTCATCGCCAATAATGGGTTCGGCACCATCGTCAGTGAAGCCGGTCTCGGTTTCACCTGGGCTCTCAACAGCGGCGAAAACCGGGTGACGCCATGGTCAAACGACCCGGTCAGCGACACGCCCGGAGAAGTCCTCTATTTGCGCGACGAACAGGATGGCGCGGTGTGGACGCCAACACCTGCGCCGCTGGGCAGCGACAGCGCGTGTCAGGTTCGCCACGGTGCGGGGTGGACACAATGGAAGCGCAACAGCCGCGGTCTCGAGCAGACCATCCGGACATTCGTACCGACTGATGATCCGGTGAAAATCGTCACCGTGAAACTGGTCAACCGCACCGGCGTCGTCCGGCGTATCACGGCGACATATTACGCAGAATGGCTGCTGGGTGCGATGGCGAGCCGCGCCAAACCCTTCACCACCTGCATCTATGACACGGAAAGCCATGCCTTCCTGGCGGACAACGGATGGAACCCGGAATTCGCCGGCCGCGTGGCGTTTCTGACGGCCACCCTGCCGGCGCACAGCGTCACAGGCAGCCGCCATGATTTCCTTGGCGGTGAGGGAGATGTCGCTGACCCCGCAGGATTGCGGCAATGGGATCTCGGCGGGCGCTTTGCGCCGGGCGGCGATGCCTGCGCGGCCTATCAGGTCCATTTGGATATCGAACCAGGTGCGACCAGCGAAGTCACCTTCGTGCTGGGGCAGGGCGCGAGCCACGCCGAGACGCTCGAGCTGGTGAAGAAGTGGCGCGTGCCAGCGCAAGCCACCCAGGCTTTTGCCGATGTTAAAAGTCTTTGGGACAAACGCCTCAACGCGGTGCAGATCAAGACGCCTGATGCGGCATTCGACCTGATGGTGAACCGCTGGCTGCTCTACCAGACAACCGCTTCACGGCTGTTGGCGCGTGCCGGTTTCTATCAGGCGGGTGGTGCATTTGGTTATCGCGACCAGCTTCAGGATGTGCTGGCGGTTTTGGTGAGTGAACCGGAGCGGGCCCGCGCCCAGATCCTGCATGCCGCTGCGCATCAGTTCGAGGATGGAGACGCTCAGCATTGGTGGCATCCGCCTTTGGGACGTGGCGTGCGGACGCGCTGCTCGGATGATTTTATCTGGCTGGCCTTTGTCACGGCCCGCTACATCGAGGTGACCGGGGACGATGCGATCCTGAGCGAAATGGTACCGTTCCTCAAGGCGTCGCCGCTGAAGGCGGAAGAACAGGACCGCTACGCACTTTTTGATGCCGGGGTGACTGCCACGCTGCTCGAGCACTGCAAGCGTGCGCTCGACAGGATGATGAGCACCGGTTCGCATGGATTGCCGCTTATCGGCACCGGTGACTGGAACGACGGTATGGACCGGGTTGGCCACGAGGGGCGCGGCGAAAGCGTGTGGCTGGCATGGTTCCAGATCGCAACGATCAAGCGCTTCGTGCCGCTTTTGGAAAAACATGGTGACAAGCGCCACGCAGCGGAGCTGAAAGCCTATGCCAAAAGCCTTGCAAAGGCAGTTGAGACCAGTGCCTGGGACGGCAACTGGTATGTCCGTGCCTTTGATGACGAAGGCATGCCCTGGGGCTCGCACCAGAACGACGAATGCCAGATCGACTCCATCGCGCAATCCTGGTCGGTGATCTCGGGTGCCGCGCCTAAGGACCGGGCGAGAACTGCAATGGCCTCCGCCAGGGCACGGCTGGTGCATCAGGATATACGGCTGGTGCAGCTGCTCGATCCGCCTTTCCATGTCACCCCGCGCAACCCCGGTTACATTCGGGCCTATCCGCCTGGAATCCGCGAAAACGGCGGGCAATATACCCATTCGGCAGCGTGGTTCGGGCATGCCCTGGCCGGGCTCGGCGACGGCGATGGAGCTTGGCAGGTGTTCGATATCATCAATCCTGTCCGCCGCACGCAGAGCAACAGCGGTGCACTGCACTATGAGCGCGAGCCCTATGTGCTGCCGGGCGATGTTTACGGCCCGGGTCAAAATCTCGGGCTTGGCGGCTGGTCCTGGTACACAGGTGCGGCCGGCTGGACCTGGCAACTCGGCGTCGAGGCCATCCTCGGTCTGCGGATCATGAACGGCCGCCTGGCGATCGAGCCGTGCCTGCCGTGTGACTGGGGAGGGTTTACGGCGACAATCCGCACCGGGAAGGGCAGCATCGAGGTGACGGTGGAAGACCCCGACAGGCTGGGACACGCAGACCTGGAGCTTTCCGTTGATGGCCGATCACGCAAGACGCTGGCCCCGATCCCGTTCCCGGGCGTTGGCAAAACCCGGAAGGTCAGGGCAAGGGTGTGTCAGGGAAACGGTTCTGATTGAGTGGACGGTCTCCTACCCGGCATCTGAGATGCCATAGTGCGGTTATTGGAAGCGGCAGCAAGGAGAGCCGACCGCGCTCAACCGCTCATACCGTTCGTCCAAATCCCAAAATCCAGCCTGTCCACGCATCCTCCGCTCCCTGCAAATCACACAGCAGGATTGAACCAGAAAATCAGCAAAAAGGGGAGGTTTTTAGAGGTGTCCAATTGGATGCGCGACGCTGCAGGTTGGCGTCCGGCGCATCAGAATTTGATGGGCGTCAAACCATCCTGAAACCAGCTCACGAAATTGTAGATGGAGAAAACCGGCAATCCGGTCGCCGCGCGAATATCGGCTGCGTAGGGCACCATATTTGTGCATTCCAGCACGATGGCCCCGATGTCCGGATTGGCGTCACGCAGCGCAATCGCCGCCTCGACATTATCCTGCCGGGCCAGATCGACATCCAGTTCCATTTCATTGCCGAGAATGACGCGCGTGAATTCGCGTCCGCCTTCGGTCGAGCCGACGGGCGTGCCTTCGGGGACACCTGCGCTTTCGAGATGTTTTGCGGTCAGCGTCGATGCGGAAATTGTCAGGATTCCGGCCCTCTTTCCGCTCGGCAGCAAGCGGTTGACCATGGCCACCTGCATCAATGACGATGTTGCCACGGGCACCCCGACTGCGTCTGCCAGCTCTTCCTGAAACAGCGACAGAAACCCGCAATTGGTGGTGATGCCGTCGGCGCCGTCACGCACGAGATCTTGTGCAGCATTGATGAAAGTGGCGAGCGTGCCTATCGCGCCCTTGCGCACCACGAGATCCGGCGTGGCGTCACGCACGACGCGGTAAAGCACCGGGAAAGGCCAAGTCGCCGCATTGCCCATATCGCCCGGAATGCGTGGAAACCGCGCATCCAGCATCAGGATTCCAACAGACGCACCATAGATCGACTTGCCACCGGAAACCTTCATGTCACGCGCCCTCAGCTGTTATGCGGCGCTCGAACAGCTCCTCCGGCCCGCTGACATAAATCGAGGAATACCCCTCCTTCACGGCGGCCACAATCTGGTCCATCCGCTTGACGATGTGCTGGCGCATCAAGGACGCAGCGGCATCAGCGTCGCGCGCTTCGATTGCCTGCATGATCTTCTTGTGCTCGCCCTTGGTTCCCATAACCCGCGCCGCCATGTCGACCCAGCGAATGAACCGGATGCGTTCGTTGATCTGCCGGAGCTGGTGCACAAACTCGGCATTGCCCGACAATTCGGCAACACCGATGTGAAACGCCTCGTCGTTCTCCGTGACCTCGCGGATGGTCTTGCCGACGTAGGACAGGCCGGTCGAATAGAGCTGGTCTTTCAAATGCGCTATTTGCTCGTCGGTCGCGCGTTCGCAGGAGCGGCGCACGGCGACGCATTCCACGGCTTCGCGCAATTCGTAGAGATCGTAGATGGAGCGCGCATCAAGATCGCGGCAAAAGAAGCCTTTGCCTGGCCGGAATTCAATCAGCTGTTCGGCAACAAGACGGTTGAGCGCCTCGCGCAAAGGCGTGCGGCTGGCATCAAGCTCGCGCGCCAAGGCGACCTCGTTCAGGCGTTCGCCAGGCCGAATGCCGAAATTGACTGTCATTTCCTTGAGGCGATTGTAAAGCGCCTCGACGCGGCCTTCGCTCATGTTCAAACACCGGTTTCTGAAGTCTGCACTGTTGACACAGCGATCTGGTGTTTGCAAGATACAGATCTGTATACAGCACTGTACTCATAGAAAATTGAATTATTGCGGGAGTGAACCTTGGCCGAACCAACCAATCAGATGACCGGTGCCGAAGCGTTGGTTCGCATGCTCGAAGCACACGGCGTCACCCACATATTCGGCCTTTGCGGCGACACTACCCTGCCCTTCTATGACGCGCTCGCCCGCCTCGATCATTCGATCACCCATCTTCTGACCCGCGACGAACGCCATGCCGCCTATATGGCGGACGGCTATGCGCGAGTGACCGGCAAACCGGGCGTCTGCGAAGGCCCTTCCGGCGGCGGAGCGACCTACATCCTGCCGGGCGTGGTTGAAGCCAATGAAAGCTCGGTGCCTATCCTGGCGATCACCAGCGACGTCGCGACGACCTCGCGCGGCCGCTACCCGTTGACCGAGCTTGATCAGGTCGCGCTGTTCCGGCCGTTGACGAAATGGAACGCGACGCTGGATGACGCTACGCGCCTGCCGGCCATGGTCCGCGCGGCGTTTCGCGCCATGACCACAGGACGTCCGGGTGCTGCCCACCTCGCATTGCCGTTCGACACCCAGAAAGGACTGGTCGACCCAGCGGAAGTGTGGGCCGACGAACGCCACCAGGCTTATCCTGCCGAACGCGCCGCACCGGACCCGGCAGCAATATCCGAGGCCGCGCGAATACTGGCCGGCGCTTCCAGAGCGGTGGCGATCTGCGGCGGCGGACCGGTGATTTCGGGAGCCTACCCGCAATTGGCGCGATTGGCGCAGCTGCTTGACCTGCCCATCGCCACCACGGTTTCGGGACAAGGCGTCATTGCCGAAACGGATGGCCACGCAGTCGGCGTCGTCGGATCGAACGGAGGCAATCCCGCCACCCGTGCGATCGTCGATGAAGCCGATGTGGTGATTTTCATCGGCTGCCGGGCGGGTTCGGTCACCACCGAGCGTTGGCGCTCGCCAACCAGCGACAAGACCATCATTCACATCGACAGCGACCCCATGGTCATCGGCGCCAACTACCCGACCGCGGTCGCCATTTGCGCCGATGCCGCGCTCGCGCTGGATGCGTTGCTGGCGGAACTGGAAGTCCGTCCGGTTCCCGCGTCGCAGAACGGCATCATGCGGGCGAAATCGGCGTGGGACGCCAAGCTTGCCGCGTTCGATCCGCTGGCGGCAAGCGGGCAAACGCCCATCCTGCCGGAACGCGTGATCTCGACGCTTTCGAAATTGCTGGACGACGATGCCATCATTGTCGCCGATCCCGGCACGCCCTGCCCCTATTTTTCGGCCCATTACCGTTGGCGAAAAGAGGGCAGGAACTTCATCACCAACCGTGCCCACGGCGCGCTCGGCTATGCGCTTGCCGCCTCGATGGGCGCCCATCTCGGCCGGCCAGGCGTCAAGACGGTGGCTGTCATGGGCGACGGCTCGTTCGGGTTCTGCTGCGGCGAATACGAAACCATCGTTCGCTACCGGATGCCGATCACCTCGATCGTGTTTTCCAACGCCACGTTCGGCTGGATCAAGGCCGGGCAGAATTCCGGCTTCGACAAACGCTTCTACAACGTCGATTTCAACCGGACCGACCACGCAGCTGTGGCCAGTGCATTTGGTGTGAAATCATGGCGGGTCGAGGACCCCGATGAACTGGAGCCTGTCCTCAGGCAGGCTCTGGCCCATGACGGGCCGACATTGGTGGATATTATTTCGCAGCCGCTGCACGAGGCCGCGGCCCCCGTTTCAGAGTGGGTCGCATGACGGTCAATCGCAAGACAGTCGCCGTCATCGGCGCCGGCATCGTCGGCGTGTCAACGGCGCTGTGGCTGCAGCGAGACGGTCATGACGTCATCCTCATCGACAAGACCGGCCCCGCTGAAGGCACCAGCTACGGCAATGGTGGCGTGCTGGCCTCCTGTTCCATCGTCCCCGTGACCGTGCCCGGCCTGCTCGCCAAAGCGCCACGCATGCTGCTCGATCCGAACCAGCCGCTGTTCCTGAAATGGTCCTATCTGCCGAAGCTGGCGCCGTGGCTAATCCGGTATCTCGGAAACGCCAACGTCGACGCCGTTCGGCGCAGAGCCGCCGCGCTTTACCCCATCATCGGAGACAGTCTGGCCGACCATCAGGCGCTGTCGGCTGGAACCGGCGCGGAGCGATGGCTGGTGCCGTCGGACTATTTGTTCCTCTACAACAACCGCGCCCATTACGAGAGCGACGCCTTCGGCTGGTCTGTGCGCAAGGCCCACGGCTTTCAGTGGGACATTCTGGAAGGCAGGGCCTTCACCGACTACGATCCGGCCTATGGCGCGGCACTGGACTGTGCGGCGCGGGTAAAGGATCATGGCCGCATCGCCGATCCGGGCCGCTATGTGAAGGATCTCGCCGCCCATGCCGAACGCAACGGCGCGCGCATCCTTATCGGCGAGGCAACCGATATTGTGCGCGACAACGGCCGTGTCACCGGCGTGCGGGCCGCCGGTGAAACAATTGCTTGCGACGCGGCGGTGCTGGCGACCGGGGTCTGGTCGGGACCGCTGGCGAAAAAGCTCGGGGTCAATGTGCCGCTGGAAAGCGAACGCGGCTATCACCTCGAATTGTGGGAACCTAACATCATGCCGCGTTCACCGGTCATGGTCGCGTCAGGCAAATTCGTGGCAACGCCCATGGAAGGGCGGCTGCGGCTCGCCGGCATCGTCGAGTTCGGCGGCCTTGATGCGCCACCGTCGCGGGCACCTTTTGCGCTGCTGAAAAGAAACATCGAGGCGGCCATCCCCGGACTTGCCTGGAAGGAAACCACCGAATGGATGGGGCACCGCCCTTCCATCGCCGACTCTATTCCGGTCATCGGAGCGGTTCCTGGCGTCGAGGGCGCGTATCTCGGTTTCGGTCACGACCATGTCGGCCTGACCGGCGGACCGAAGACCGGGCGGCTGCTCGCCCAGCTGATTAGTGGGCGTGCGCCCAACATTGACCTTGCGCCCTACAGCCCAAAGCGGTTTGAATAGAAGGCGAGACGAGAGAGCATTACAAAAACGAGTTCAACAGTGGGAGACGAAGCATGAAACTCTATGTGAAACTTCTGGCGGCAACCGCCATGACCATGACGATGGCCACAGCAGCATCTGCGGAAAAGTGGGATATGCCGATGGCCTATCCGGCCACCAACTACCATTCCGAAAATGGCGCGGCCTTTGCCAAATGCGTCACCGACGGAACCAGCGGAAACCTGGAAATTGTCACCCATCCCGGTGGCTCGCTGTTTTCGGGAAATGACATCAAGCGCGCGGTGCAGACCGGACAGGCGCAAATCGGTGAGCGCCTGCTGTCCGCCCACGCCAATGAGAACCCGCTTTTCGGCGTCGATTCCATCCCGTTCCTGGCAACCTCGTTCGAAGATTCCGACAAGCTCTGGACGGCCGCGAAAGACAGCGTCGCCGGCGCGCTCGATGAGCAGAACCTGGTGCTGGTCTATTCGGTAATGTGGCCACCGCAGGGCTTCTATTTCAAGAAGGAAGTCAACTCTGCAGCCGACATGAGCGGCATCAAGTTCCGCGCCTACAATGCGGCAACCGCCCGGATTGCGGAGCTCGCCGGAATGACCCCTGTCCAGATCGAGGCGGCCGAACTTTCGCAGGCGCTGGCGACCGGGGTTGCAGAAGCCTTCATCTCCTCGGGTTCGACAGGCGTCGATTCCAAGGTCTGGGAAAGCCTGACGCATTTCTACGATGTCCAGGCATGGCTTCCGCGCAACTCGATTTTCGTCAACAAGGATAGCTTCAACGCGCTCGACGATGCGACCAAGGCGACGATCATGGAGTGCGGAGCCAAGGCGGCAGCCGATGGCGAAGCCAAGGCACAGTCATTGACCGCGGAATATCTCAAGACGCTTGCCGAAAACGGCATGCAGGTGCAGGGTCCGAGCGATCAGCTCAAATCCGACCTGCAGGGCTTCGGTGCGACCATGACCGGAGAATGGCTGGAAAGCGCCGGCGACACCGGCAAAGCAATCGTCGACGCCTACAAGGCGATGTAAGTCCCCGCTTGAAACACGGGTGTCCGGTTCTCCGGGCACCCTTAACGATTGGGGGAAACGGATGACTTCACGAGCCGGGAAACATGGGGTGCGACGCGCTCTCGACGGCATCTACGATGCCGGAGGCGTTGCCGCGGCGGCTTGCCTGTTGGCGATCTTGCTGGTGATCGTCGCGCAGATGGTGACGCGCTGGCTCAACATATCGGTGCCCGGTCTTTCTGAATATGCCGGCTACCTGATGGCGTCGGCATCATTCCTGGCCTTCGCCCACGCGCTGAACCGTGGCGCTCACATCCGGGTCAATCTCTTCCTGACCGCGCTCGGCGAGCGCCGGTTCTGGGGTGAATTGTGGTGCATGGTCATCGGCGTTGCAGCCTCGTCCTATCTCGCCTGGTATGCAGTTCGCCTGGTGTACTGGTCGCACAAGCTCGGCGACCTCAGCCAGGGCCAGGATGCCACGCCGATGTGGATCGTCCAGACACCGATGGCATTTGGCGCAATACTTCTGGCAATCTGCTTTGCCGACAATCTGGTCACGCTGATCCTCACGCGGCGCGACAATATCGGGACGGATCTCGTCGACCAGAGCCACGGCGAATAGGAGACCCACGGCATGGCCGAATTTGCGCCGATCATTATCTTTCTTTTTGTGCTTTTCATGTTGTTGGGAACAGGCGTGTGGGTGGGGCTTGCCTTGCTTGGCGTCGCCTATGTCGGCATGGAAATGTTCACCACACGGCCGGTCGGCGATGCTATGATGACCATCATCTGGCGATCCGCATCATCGTGGTCACTGACGGCGCTTCCCCTGTTCATCTGGATGGGCGAAATCCTGTTCAGAACCCGGCTCTCCGAGGACATGTTCCGCGGATTATCGCCCTGGATGGCGAAACTTCCGGGCGGCCTGCTGCACACCAATGTTGTGGGTTGCACCGTGTTCGCGGCGGTCTCCGGATCGTCGGCGGCAACACTGACAACGGTCGGCAAAATGTCGATCCCCGAATTGCGACGCCGCAACTATCCCGAGACGCTGGTCATTGGAACGCTTGCGGGCGCAGCCACGCTCGGGCTGATGATCCCGCCATCGCTGACGCTGATCGTGTATGGTGTCACCATCAATGAATCGATCACCAAGCTCTTCATGGCAGGCATCGTGCCAGGTCTATTGCTGGCAATCATGTTCATGGGCTATGTCGCCATCGTTTCCAAAGTGTCGAAGAATTACCGGCCCGATCCCGAGCCGGACATGACGCTGCGCCAGAAACTGGTCAATTCGCGTTTTCTGCTGCCCGTCCTGATCCTCATCTTCTTCGTGATCGGCTCGATGTATCTCGGCTACGCAACCGCGACCGAGGCCGCCGCCATCGGGGTCGTCGGAGCTTTGATCCTTGCAGCCGTACAACGCTCGCTGAACATGAAAACCTTTGTCGAAAGCCTGATGGGCGCGATGCGGACATCGGCCATGATCGCCCTGATCCTGGCCGGAGCGTCCTTTCTGTCCCTATCGATGGGTTTCACGGGTCTGCCGCGGGCGCTAGCCGAATGGATCGGGGAGCTCGGCCTGTCAAAGTTCCAGCTTCTGATGGCCTTGATGGTTTTCTACATCATCATCGGTTGCTTCCTCGACGGAATTTCCTCGGTGGTGCTGACCATCGCGGTTGTTGAACCGATGATCCGCCAGTCCGGGATCAACATCATCTGGTTCGGCATTTTCATTGTTGTCGTCGTCGAGATGGCGCAGATCACTCCGCCGATCGGATTCAACCTGTTCGTCATGCAGGGAATGACCGGACACGAGATGAACTTCATCGCCCGCGCCGCCTTTCCGATGTTCCTGATCATGGTGGCCATGGTCTTCGTACTGATTGCCTTTCCCGATCTTGCAACTTGGCTGCCGGACAATATCCGGCAACGGCCGGGCGGTTAGTCGGCGTTGGAAAGCGCGCTCTCGCATTTCTCGGCATCGCCGTGGCTGATCATCCCGATCCTCGCAATCGTTTTCGTCGCGGCAATCGTGCAGGTCGAACTCGGCATGGGTTTCGGGCTGACGGCTGCGCCGCTTCTGGCCCTGATTGATCCGGCGCTCGTGCCGGCATCAGCATTGTTTCTCGGCTTGGCAACGGCGAGTTGGGGCGCATGGAAAGAACGTGATGCCATCCGCTGGCGCGAAGTCCGGACCGGCATGATCGGCCGCCTCGCCGGGGTGGTCGTGGCGACGCTGATCCTGACCAATCTCGCAGACAGAACTTCCTTCACGCTGGTTTTCGGTCTGATGA
>Ga0209344_10003560_pt1 | contig 15238 bp, 14 predicted proteins | sample Cruoilmetagenom6_FD_187293 | JGI IMG/M metagenome (GOLD analysis project Ga0209344, IMG submission 187293) | Oil polluted marine microbial communities from Coal Oil Point, Santa Barbara, California, USA - Santa Barbara Oil Seep Sample 6 (SPAdes)... | ecosystem: Environmental > Aquatic > Marine...
CGTATTGAAAACGTATCTCAGTCAGCACCTGCTCCTGGTATGCCACCCATACCACCGATGGAGGCATTTGAGCCGGCAGATAACTTGAACGAAGAGGATCATGATGATCTTCCGTTCTAAAAGTTGTAATGTAATATTTTAAGGTAGGACCTTCAAAATATAAAACTTGTTTAGCTTAAATAGTTAAACAAGTTTTTTTGTTTTATGCCCTTTATTTAATTTAAGAAAAATAAAAAGCCTTTCTCGACCATGTACTTTTTAACTGATGAACTCGTGTTTCCTCCAGTAGATAATGCCAATGTAGAAGGTTTGTTGGCGGTAGGTGGAGATCTTTCCCCAGAGCGATTATTGTTGGCATACCAAAAAGGAATTTTCCCTTGGTTTGATAATGATTCCATTATTCTATGGTGGAGTCCGGATCCTAGAATGGTACTTTACCCTAATGAGATCAAAATTTCTAAAAGCATGCGAAAAGTAATTCGCAACAACCAATTCAGGTTAACAAAAAATACCAGTTTTAAAGAAGTATTGGAGTATTGCTCATCCGTACCTAGAGAAGGGCAAGATGGTACATGGATTACAGAAGAAATGAAAAAGGCATACATAGAGTTGCATAACAGGGGTATTGCCAAGTCATATGAAGTTTGGGAAGAAGACAAACTAGTCGGGGGTTTATACGGCGTAGACCTTGGTCATGTATTTTGCGGTGAAAGCATGTTCAGTTTAACTTCAAACGCATCTAAATTTGCATTTATTAAACTTGCCGAAGAATTACATTCTAAAAAATACAGGATGATAGACTGTCAACTGCACACGGATCATTTGGCAAGTATGGGCGCCAAAGAAATAGCTAGAAAAGATTTCATGAGAATACTAAAGTGATATGACCAGGCTGTTTAAAAATAGAAAAACATGCTCGGAGTTTTCCGTATAATTTTCTATTCGAAACTGAAGTCCAGCCTGAGCTTTTAAATTGTTTGATATAGACCAGCCTAATTGAGAGGTCAATCTTTGGTCAAACATGGGTTTAATACTTTCACCCACACTTAATAATGATTCTGTAGTAGCAACTAGGTAGGGTTCTCCAATATCAATTTTTAAACCTTTTAAGGGGAAATCTATTGCGAAACGGTATCTAAATCTATGCTCTAGATTAGAAGGTTGAATGCGCTGCTCTATTCTAAATCGGTTACCTAAACGTAAACTACTCGTGCTAGTAGTAATGTTGAACTGTTCAGTTAAGCGCAGTTCGTTTTCTTTATCATTCTCAAATGCTTCCCTAAATCTATATTGTATACCAACACCAATGCTTTTAGAGGGGTCAATGGTCAGTGAAGAGAAATGGGCAATCTCAAATTGCCGAATGGCGAGTTGTGCCTTTTGGTCATTATAAATGTAATTTCTATTTGCCAGAGAAAAGTTCTGTTTTAATAATGGCGTCACCTTATAGTTAAAGGAAACTTCGGGCTCCCAATATGCAATAGTATTATCTTGAGATTGCAAATTGAAAACACCTATCAAAACAAATAGGAGCAAAGTGATTCGCCCCTTAGTAGAGTACGTGGTCATAATTTGGGGGAAGAGATGTTCTTATTTTTTTAAAGTTTCCATCGGCATCGAATAAAATTTCATAGTTCATATATCCCTTATCCTTTCTACCTACGACCACCAATTCATAATTGTTTGAGGGCAGAATTAAATTTTGAAATGCATTATTAAAAGTTTCTTCTAAAGGGGCTTTGTTTGAATAATATTGCTGCTGTAGTCTTCTTATTCGGTATTTTATGAAATTATTGTTCAAATAATCTTCTATTTTAGAATAAGTGTCATTGGGCACATCTTTAGTTTTTATAAGAATTTCAATATCTTCTAAATTGCCATTTTTGTCAAATTCGATACTGTACCAAAGTTTATCTTTTTTCAGTTTGGCTTCGTAACTAACTTTTGTACTATCGGTTTCTTTGTAGAATTTTATACGTTTATAATCGTACACATTTTCCTCAATGGTTGAGATTGCTTTTAAAGGAAATTGAGATTTAAGAATACGATGTTCCCGCTCGTATTTATATTGCGCCTGCGTAAACTGACTATAGTAAAGACATAAGGCTACAATTAATAAAAGAGTAATATTTTTCATGATAGGTACATTTTTAATTATTTAAACTTCAGCATATCTAAAACAATCTATTTGATGATCATTGACCATTCCCGTAGCTTGCATAAAAGCATATATGATGGTACTGCCTACAAATTTAAATCCGCGCTTTTTTAAGTCTTTACTAATGGCATCTGAAATGGGTGTATTTGCAGGAGCATCTTTGTAATTTACTGTCTTATTTTTAATTGGAGTGTCATTTACGAATGCCCAAATATACGTACTGAAACTTCCAAACTCTTTCTGAATTTCGATATAGGCAATAGCGTTTGTTATCGTAGCTCGAACTTTTAGCTTGTTTCTAATTATACCTTCGTCTTGTAGTAACACTAATATTTTTGATTCAGGATATTTGGCAATTTTTTTATAATCGAAATAGTCAAAAGCAAATTTAAAATTCTCTCTTCTTTTTAAAATAGTTATCCAGCTTAAGCCCGCTTGAAAGGTTTCGAGCACCAAAAATTCGAATAATAATTCGTCGTCTTTTACAGGAACTCCCCATTCTTGATCATGATATGCTTCGTAAAGCGAATCACCTTTGCACCAACCGCATCTAATAGGTTCCATAGTAAATCTCTTTAGTAACAAAAGTATTGAAAATGAAAATTGGACTGTAAGAGTTAAATGAAATTCTTTTTTGAATTGATAAATTAGCCAATTTAGAAGTTAAAAGTGACGGTTTAATTTTCTTTATTTAATGTTAAAGTATTATATCTTCAATCAGATAAATTTTCAGCCGGTTATAGGTAGATTACTGCAGAGTGTATAAATATTAATGAAAAAGATTTTGAAAAATTCACATTTAAAAAGTTGGGACTTCGAAAGGTTTCGATGAAAGTTCATCTATCTCTATTTTGAAAGTATACATAAGCTATTTATTTGACATCGAGGTATTGGGGATGGATGGAATATCAATTGGTGTTCGCAACCCACACAGTATTAAGATCCGAAAGAGAGATTATTAAAATCAATCTAAATTATAACCAGAGAGTTTAAAAGAAGACTCTGACTTTTCTCATATCAATGAAGTGTTATTTAGTAAGATTGTAATCAAAATCATATTTGACTAAACTGGTAGATGCACAAAATAAAGAAGGGTTATACGCTACATATAAAAAGTTGAAGTTAGAGCATACTAGAAACAAATCTTTGCAAGTAAAGTTTAAATGTATAAAGTGATAGATGTTGAAGAAAAATAATTGAAATTATAAGAGACTCAGGCATAATTACTTTCACAAGAGAATAAATTATTGGCAGCCGAATAACGAAAATTCATTTTTTAATGAAAGTTCGCTATTCTTAATAAATTCTAGAGAATCTAAATTGATAGCTGCTGTATTAAAACAAAACCAAGTAGAGAATAAATATTTTACGGCCAAAGCTAAATTATTCAATAGTCTAGCAGTGAATTCTGAGAATTTGTAAGCATTGTACTTTTATTACTACTAAAACGTTCGATTATAGTGTTTAAAGACAAGCGTTATGGAATTAGTAGTAGAAGATTTAATTAAAAAAGGATTAGAAAGTAGCTTCAGTTATACCGAATACAGGGCGTTAGTTGCTGATTTAGCCGCGAAAGGGACAAGTACAGGTCCTGAGCAAACCGAGGCATTGTCACAATACACCCAATTGAACAATAGCCGCATGCGTAGGTGGGACAAAACCTTAAAATTTAGCGATGAGGTTGTTGCCAAAATTACATCTGTAGATCAAAAAATTTCATGGATCGTGTTATCAGAAAGTTGGTGTGGCGACGCATCACCTGCCTTACCTGTAATGAATAAGATTTCAGAGCTTAACCCTAACATATCGTTATCCATTATTCTACGGGATGAGAATTTAGATATCATGGATCAATTTTTAACCAATGGAGGAAGGTCTATTCCTAAATTAATTGCTGTTGATGAAGATAAAGGTACTGTATTGGCAACATGGGGTCCAAGGTCGATGAAGGCAACAAAATTAGTGGAAGATTACAAGACAGAATATGGTAAGCTAACTTCTGAGTTTAAACAAGATCTTCAAATATTTTATAATAAAGATAAAGGACAGGGTATTTTAGAAGATTTACTAAAATTACTCGATAATCGAGAATAAAAAATTAAGAGGTTTTACTAATAATTTCAAAGATATTATTGAAGAACTACTTGTATTTTTATATCTTGTTATTTCCCTTGAAATAAATATGTAATAGTACCTTTTTGAGCGTCTTTAGTAGAAGAATTGAATCTTGCTTTTAAGGCATAATTGATGGCATTTTCAACAAGGCATCCGTTAGAAGTGCCAGAACTTTTTGCGTTGTAATCTGCTTCGGTGACATAACCTAAGGCATTCACTTCAATATTGATGACCACTTTTCCGCCTTCAATGCAAGTGTATATCGGTGGGGGTAATTTATAATTGCTTCTATCTACTAATGAATAAGAAACAGAGGTTTTTCTAGCCGCTAAGGTATTAGTGAATTCTTTCTTTTGAGCTTCCTTTTCGCCTAAAAGTTGTTTTTTCTCTTCACGCTTTTTAGCCAAGGCTTTGACCTTTTCAGAATAACCGGTATCAGAAGTGATATCTTCGGTAAGGTCGCCGTCGCTCATTTCACTGCGCTCGGCCATTAGTTCCTCTAAAGTTTGCAAAGGTTCTGGGCTGCCGTAACTAGGTTTTGCCGTTTCATTAAATGCTAAATGACTTTTTATAGGGTCAGATTCAACCTGCTCTTCCTCAGGTTCCTCTTCTTTTAGAATTTCTTCTAAAACTTCTGGATCCATTATCATCTCAACAAAATAATCTTCATGAGACTCTTCTTGACCACCAAACTGAATACTATACAGTACCAACACTACGATAGACAGGCTAAAGATAGTGGCAAGTAGAGATAATTGTTTTCTGTTCAGATTCATGGATATATAACCTCAATAATACCAAAATATTTTAGAAAATCGATAAATGGTAAATAATTGTTTATTACTTGTTTTCTTCTGGTCCTAATAATATATTGGCAAAGACCAAAGGGTCTTGGGCTTTATTTACGTTGAAATCACCTATTTTGGTTCTTCTCAACGCTGTTAAATGTGCTCCAGAATTCAGTGCGTTTCCAAAATCATGTGCTATAGACCTTATATAAGTTCCTTTGCTACATGCAATTCTAAAGTGAACATTAAGCCCGTCAATATCGGTAATATCAAACGCGCTAACAGATACTTTACGTTTAGGGATATCTACGGTTTTACCTTCCCTTGCCAACTCGTATAAACGTTTACCATCTTTCTTTAGTGCAGAAAAAACGGGTGGTGCCTGTTCAATTTCACCAATAAATTGTGCGGTAGCTTCTTTGATTAAATCTGGTGTAATGTGATCTGTGGCAAAAATTTCGTTGATTTCGGTTTCTAAATCATATGAAGGTGTGGTGCCGCCTAAGGTGATGATACCGGTATACTCTTTTTCCTGACCTTGAAATTCGGTAATTTTTTTGGTAAACTTTCCTGTACAAATAACCAATAACCCTGTAGCTAAAGGATCTAGGGTACCTGCGTGCCCAATTTTTAATTTCTTTAGACTGAACTTTTTTCTAATGGCCCATTTCAATTTGTTGACTGCTTGAAAAGATGACCATTCTAAAGGTTTGTCAATTAATAATACCTGACCGTTTAAATAGTCTTCTTTGGTCAAATCTTCCATGAATTTGGGTGTTTAAAAGGAATTACGGATTGGTGAATCCGTAAATAACGGCAATCAATCCTACAATAAGACAATAGGTGGCAAAGTATGAAAGTTTACTTTTTCGTACCAATTGGATCATCCAAGTACAAGCAGCAAGACCAGCAAGAAAGGCAGCGATAAATCCTGCGCCCATGGCTATATTATTTTCTCCATCAAAAGTAAGGTCGCCGCTCATAAGGTCCTTTGCAATTTTACCAAAGATCAGCGGTACTACCATTAAGAAAGAAAAACGTGCAGCTTTAGATTTGTCTACACCTAAAAGAACAGATGTTGAAATAGTGGCTCCACTTCGTGAAATACCTGGTAACATTGCAATTGCTTGAGAAACACCTACAATGAAGGCATTACCAAAACTTACTTTTTTATCGGTATCTTTTGCTTTATCGGCAAAATATAGAAGTACTGCGGTGATGATCAGCATGAAACCAACAAACCTTATGTTGCCACCAAAAAAGGCTTCTAACTGTTCTTCGAAAAACAAACCAACGAATACGGCCGGTAACATGGAAACAATGATTTTGGCAGAAAACTGACTTTCTTCGTTCCATTTAAACTGAAATAAGCCGCTTAATATTTCCCAAATATCTTTTCTAAAGATCACAATGGTGCTCAATGCCGTAGCAAAATGAAGTACTACGGTGAACAATAAACTTTCTTCCTGTATAGAGTTGCCTCCTAAAATAGCTTTGCCTAATTCTAAATGACCACTGGATGAAACGGGTAGAAACTCGGTCAATCCTTGAATAATACCGAGTATAATAGCATCTAAAGTGTCCAATTAATTTTTCTTTTTGTCCGGGTTCAACAAAATGGCGTAAATCTCTATACCTAAGCCAATAAGTACTAAAGTAGGGGCAAGTCTAATTCTTCTGAAATTATAAATTTCAGGATTGAACACATTTGGGTCATCACTACCGCCGCCACTCATTAATATGAAACCTACAGCAATACAGGCAAGACCAATGAACATGAACATGTAATTCTTCTTCTGAAAAATAAATTCTTGCTTTGGTTGCTGTTTTACTTTGTTATTTTTACTCATGCCGCAAATTTAGTAATATAATTCGTCCGTTCTAAGGTTTAAGAAGCGTTGGGTCGCGAAATAGGTGCTAATGAACGAAATAAGAATACCCAGCAGAAAAACGCTTACAAATAAAGTAATCAGAATATAGGGTTCTTCCAATAGCCCTAAATCTTGAAAATTGGTATTGACATAATATACAACGCCTCCAATAGCCAGTAAGGCAATTGCTGCGCCGATCATACCTAGTTTAATATTTTGCCAAATAAAAGGTTTACGAATAAATGTTTTGGTAGCCCCCACCATTTGCATGGTTTTAATGATAAATCTTTTTGAGTAGATAGATAAACGAATAGAACTATTGATCAACAATACTGCTATAAATGTAAAAATAGCACTGGCAACCAGTATCCAAAAACCTATTTGCTCTACACTTTTGGCGACCATACTTACTAGAATCCTATCATAACTTACTTCGTCAACAAAACTCTTTTCTGAAAGGGTATCGGCAATCTCTTCAACTTTTTCAGCAGTAACAAAATCTGCATTCAATTTTACGTCAATAGAGTTTTTTAAGGGATTGTAGCCTAAATAATCTACAAAGTCCTCGCCAATTTCTTCGCTATGCTGCTTGGCTGCTTCCTCTTTAGAAACATAGGTAGAAGATTTTGTGTATTCAGACATTGCCAAGGTTTTTTGAAGTTGTTCTACTTCAATTTCTTTGGTGTTCTCCTTTAAAAAGACTGAAATGGTAATTTGCTCTTTTGAGCGGTCTGCCATTTTTTTGGTATTTAATACCAATAATCCTAAAATGCCCAGTAGGAACAAGACCAAAGCTATACTCAGCACCACGGAAAAATAGGAGGAGATAAGTTTGCGTCTTTGGTAATTTTCGAAAGAGTTTGCCATAGTGCTTAAAAGTCAAGTAAAAATAGTAAAGTAATGTTAAATGGAACTTAAAAATTTACCAGTTAACGTTTTAAACTAAAGTGTCCCTTAAATTGAGTGGTATCTGCCTCAATTAGATACCAATAGTCGTCTTCGGGCATGTCTTCTCCTTGAAAAGTACCGTCCCAAGTGGTTGAATTTGTATTCCCGAATTTTAAGAGCTTTCCGTAGCGGTCATAAATTGAAATGGTTATACTGTTGAATATCTCCAATCCATCCGGAGCAAAAACATCATTGAAGGAATCTCCGTTGGGCGTAAAGAATTTTGGAATGACCAAGTGGTAAAAATCTTCAGTGACTACACCGCAGTCGGTATTGTCTTGTATGTATATTGTATAAAATCCGCCTTCCACCGCATTAAAAAAAGCACTGGACTGAAATGATATACCGTCTAAAGAATATTCAAAATTCCCATCATTAGAGGTTGAGATTCGTATTGATGCTCCGTCAGATTCAATACTTTCAATTATTGGCAAATCTATCTGTTCGACTAAATAGGTACGCGAATCTGAACATCCATTGGTATTGGTAACGGTAACGATGTATTCCCCGGCATCTGTAACAGCTATTTGTGGTGTTGTTTCGCCGGTACTCCATTGGTAGGAGACATTTTCAACATCGGCATCAAGAGTGATAAAAGAATCTTCGCATAAAAATGTACTGGTATCGTCGGGTACTACGGGTAAGGGTATGGCGGTCAAAGTAACTGCCGTTCTGGTTGTAGATGCACATTCTATTTCCCTAGCGTTTGCTTCCGCATAATAAGTGCCGGCAATACCGATTTCTAAATTTTGGTTGTCAGATAAAATCAAATTTCCGCCAGTAGGGGCATCATACCAATTTATGGAATAGGCAGATGTTGTGTTCACTGATAAAATACCTAATTCACCTTCACAAATTTCAACATCTCCATTACTTGCTGGGGCAGGAGGAATTGGTAAGACGGTAATATCGATAACATCGGAAATTACATTACATAAATCGTTATTCACATTGACAATGTCCTCTGCTATTTTAGTTCTAAAGTACGTAGTAGTGCTTACTGCAGGGGTATTTAAAATTGCACTGTTCTTTCCGGGAATGTCTGCCCAAGTTTGCTGATCGGTACTTTGCTGCCATTGGTAGGTATGAGAACTAAAAACAGAAGAATCCGGTGTGGCGGTAAGTGTTCTAGAGACGCCACCTTGGGTTTCACAAACTACCAAACTTGCTTCGTTGGCCGCTGTGGAAACGGTTACATTATCACCACAAGATCGAAATAGAATATCGTCTATAGCCACATCGTTTCCACACCCTCCATTACTATTATTTCTCATTTTCAGAATAACAGATGTTTGTCCCGGTTCTGTTTTAAATACCAAGGCATATTGGTCCCATTCGGTAGTTCCTGTTCCTACAATGCTTCCCGTATCTCCTTGAGCAAGTAAGTTGGTATCTGTCCCGTCCCATATTTGAAAACGAACATTAACTGGTATGCCGTTGTTTTCACAGCTACCGGCAGGTTGTAAGTTAATGAGCCAAGACGAAAACTCATAGGTGGTATTCTCACATAAGCCTGTAACTTGACGTTGATAAAACTCCCCAGCGGTAAAACTGGCATTAACAATAAAAGCTTTTCCATTGCTATCGCCAGGAGTATGGTCTTGCAAAGAAATCCAGTCAAAATAATTGGTAGTGCTAGAAATGGTATAATCTCCATCGTTTGGCGTTCCGGTCGTAAAGTTATAGGTGGTTGTACCTGCTGGCAAGGCGGGACCATCAGTAGTTCCGGATCCAAAATCTTCGGTAAAAATGGGATCGCCAGAATTACCATCGCAAAAACCAAGTTGAGCTTGTACGCTTGTTGCTAACAAAAGCATTGTAAGGCAAGAAAATAAGAAAAGACTGGGCAGCTTATCGTTCACAACTCAAAGTTACCAAAATTAGTTTACTGCAATTATAAAAACGTAAGTGGTCAATGTCTTTTAACTTTCATTGATTCCACCTATTTTTGCGACTTACGGAAAAGAAGTAAATATCATGCAATACAATTTCAACGAAATTGAAGCCAAATGGCAAAAATACTGGGCAGAAAACCAAACATTTAAAGCGGAGAACGATTCTGAAAAAGAAAAGTTCTATGTGCTGGATATGTTTCCTTACCCTTCTGGTGCGGGGCTCCATGTTGGGCATCCGTTGGGCTATATTGCAAGTGATATTTATACGCGTTATAAAAGGCATAAAGGTTTTAACGTATTGCATCCGCAAGGGTACGATTCTTTTGGTTTGCCAGCAGAGCAGTATGCTATACAAACCGGTCAGCATCCGGCAATAACAACGGCAGCAAATATTAAGACGTACAGAAAGCAGTTAGATCAACTAGGTTTTTCTTTCGATTGGAGCAGAGAGGTAAGAACTTCTAGTCCCGATTATTATAAATGGACACAGTGGATATTCATTCAAATTTTCAATTCTTGGTATAATATCGATACGGATAAGGCAGAAGATATAGAAACATTGATTTCTAAATTTTCTATGGATGGTAATGTCAATGTAAATGCGGTATGCGATGATGATATTATATCGTTTTCCGCAGATGATTGGAATGCTTTTCCCGATGTTAAAAAACAAGAAATATTATTACAATATAGATTAACGTATTTGGCGGATACTGAAGTAAACTGGTGTCCGGCACTAGGTACGGTATTGGCTAATGACGAAATAGTAAACGGAGTATCAGAACGTGGTGGCCACCCGGTTGTTCGTAAAAAAATGACCCAATGGAGCATGCGTATTTCTGCGTATGCACAACGTTTGCTTGATGGTTTAGCAAAGATAGATTGGCCACAACCCTTAAAAGATTCCCAGACGAATTGGATTGGTCGTTCACAAGGGGCTTCGGCGGTATTCAATGTAAAGGGACATGATCAAAAAATAGAAGTGTTTACGACAAGACCCGATACTATTTTCGGAGTGTCGTTTATGACTTTGGCACCAGAGCACGAATTGGTAAGTGAAATTACTACGGCAGAACAGAAAGCTGAGGTAGAAGCGTATATAGAAGCAACTGCAAAACGTAGTGAGCGTGATCGTATGGCAGATGTGAAAACCATTTCAGGCGCATTTACAGGTGCGTATGCAGAGCATCCATTTACAAAAGAGCCTATTCCTATTTGGATCGGTGATTATGTGTTGGCAGGTTATGGAACAGGTGCTGTAATGTCGGTACCATGCGGAGATCAACGTGATTATGATTTTGCTAAACATTTCAATATCGATATCCCTAACATATTTGAAGGTGTAGATATTTCAGAAGAAGCATTTGCTGACAAGGAAAAAACGGTTATTGCAAATTCTGATTTCCTAAACGGTTTGCCGTATAAGAAAGCTATGAAATTAGCGATCTATGAATTGGAGAAAATAGGACACGGAGAAGGTAAAATAAATTACCGTTTACGCGATGCTGTTTTTAGTCGCCAAAGATATTGGGGAGAACCTTTTCCGGTGTATTATGTAGACGGAATGCCGCAAATGATTGACAAGGCGCATTTACCTATTGAGTTACCCGAAGTTGAAAAATACTTGCCGACAGAAACCGGTGAGCCGCCATTAGGTAATGCTGAGGTGTGGGCTTGGGATACTGTGGCTAATAAAGTTGTTGATAATAGCGAGATAAATAATACGACTGTATTTCCATTAGAATTAAATACCATGCCAGGTTGGGCAGGTAGTTCGCAGTACTTTAATAGGTACGTGGATCCACATAATAAAGAGGAGATATTTTCTAAAGATGCTATTGATTACTGGCAAGATGTAGATTTATATATTGGTGGTAGTGAGCACGCAACAGGTCACTTGTTGTATGCTCGTTTTTGGCAAAAATTCATGTTCGACAAAGGTTTGGTGCCTAAAGATGAGTTTGCGAAGAAATTGATTAATCAGGGGATGATTACTGGGGAAAGTGCATTTGCCATGAGAATTGGTTTTAATATAACATTTAGTGGTGAAAGTACTTTTGGCAAAATTAAATCGACTTCAGGTTATGGTTCTTTGGATTATTTGAGTGAAAATGAAAAAGAAGAATTAAAAAAACTTAAAGAAAAGTACGAGTTCATTAAGGATTATTTCATTTCTAAGGAGATTGTTGCTCACTTTAAGAAAGATAAAGATAAAAATGAGGAAAGTCTTGAAATAAGAGAAAAGTTGACATCATTCTTTCTCAAAGATGTTAAATCAGAATTAGAGATATTAAAATTATCTGAAAAAGTAAATTTTGACTTCGTCCCAATAGGTAATAAATATAATTTTTTCAAAACAAGGGTGCCGGTAGAATTTGTAAATATTAAAAATGAATTGAATTTTATTAAATTCAAAAATTGGCAAAAGGAATTTAATAATGCAGAGCAGATATGTGGTGAAGATGAAATTTTCATTGTTAGTCGCGAGGTCGAAAAAATGTCCAAATCAAAGTACAACGTCGTAAACCCTGATGCTATTTGTGAGGAATACGGTGCAGATAGTTTGCGTTTGTATGAAATGTTCTTAGGTCCGTTAGAGCAATCAAAACCATGGAACACAGCTGGTATTACTGGCACGCATTCTTTCTTGAAGAAATTGTGGAGACAGTTTCATACAGGTGAGAATGCATCATTTTCGGTAGGTGAAGATGAGCCTTCTAAAGAATCTTGGAAGACATTGCATAAGACAATTAAGAAAGTCGAAGAAGATATAGAGAGCTTCAGTTTCAATACATCGGTCTCTACGTTTATGATTTGTGTAAACGAGCTTTCATCTCAAAAATGTGTAAGCAGAAAAGTGTTGGAACCATTGGCAATATTGGTGTCTCCCTATGCGCCTCATATCGCAGAAGAGTTGTGGAGTAAATTGGGTCATACAACATCTATATCTACTGCAGCTTTTCCAAAATTTGAAGAAAAGTATATTAAGGAGAGTGATAAGGAATATCCTATTTCTTTTAATGGTAAAATGAAATTTACCATGCAGTTGTCTTTAGATTTAAGTAAAGATGAAATAGAAGCAGCAGTGATGGCGCATGAAAAAACCCAACAGCAATTAGCAGGGCGAACACCTAAAAAGGTAATTGTAGTGCCTGGTAAAATTGTGAATATCGTAGGATAGTGTATGAAAACGGATAAGTGAAGAGGCGATTAAAATCACCTCTTTTAGTATTATAGCATTACTGGTGATAAAAAATCGGCATATATGGATAGTATTGAAATTTTAGGTTTAGTGGCAGCCATATTTACTACTGGGGCTTTTGTACCACAGGTATATAAGACATGGAAAGAGAAATCTACCAAAGATATTTCTTTAACTATGTACACTATTTTACTTTCGGGTGCCTTAATGTGGATCGTTTACGGATTTTCATTGCAGAGTCTACCAATAATAATTGCAAATCTGGCAACGGCAGTACTAATTTTGATTATGATTATTTTAAAAATAAAGCATAAATAAAAATTTACCCCCTAAAAAAATAGGGGTATTGATACTGTTAATTTACATTTTAAACAATCAACCCCTCCGTTTTATCGATTTTATGTTTGATATATGCATAATTAGCTTCAATTTTGCAGTGTAACATAAAATGATAAATCATGATTGTTGGTATTCCAAAAGAAATTAAAAACAATGAAAGCAGGGTAGGTATGACGCCGGCCGGGGTTTTCGAATTGGTAAAGAACAACCACAAAGTATATGTACAGTCCGAGGCTGGGGAAGGCAGTGGTTTTTTTAATCAAGATTATCAACAGGCAGGTGCTATAATTTTAGATACTATCGGTCAGGTGTATGCTATGAGCGAAATGATCGTAAAGGTTAAAGAGCCGATAGAAGAAGAATACGATCTAATTCAGCAACGTCAAATATTGTTCACCTATTTTCATTTTGCATCTAGCGAAGCTTTGACAAAAGCTATGATTAAGCAGAAAGCAGTTTGTATAGCGTATGAAACGGTAGAAGATGAAGAAGGTACGTTGCCATTATTAACTCCCATGTCAGAGGTGGCGGGTAGAATGGCCATTCAGCAAGGAGCCAAATATTTAGAGAAACCTGTTAAAGGTCGTGGGGTACTTTTGGGGGGAGTTCCAGGTGTTGCGCCAGGTAAAGTTTTGGTACTAGGGGCCGGTGTAGTTGGGATTCAAGCTGCTAAAATGGCAGCAGGTTTAGGAGCGCACGTAACTATTCTTGATATTAATATGAAACGCTTACGTTATGCAAATGATGTAATGCCGCCACACGTGGTTACCGAATTCTCTAACGAGTTTAATATTAGAAGACTTATTAAAACACATGACTTGATTATCGGTGGTGTTTTATTGAAAGGAGCAAAGGCACCTAATTTAATTACTAGGGATATGTTGAAAGAAATGAGACCTGGTACTGTAATCGTAGATGTTGCCGTGGATCAAGGTGGGTGTGTAGAAACAACAAAGCCTACCACGCATGAAAATCCTATTTATATTATAGATGATGTAGTGCATTATTCCGTTGCGAATATGCCTGGTGCAGTGCCTTATACTTCAACTATGGCTTTGACCAATGTAACTTTGCCATATGCTTTGAAACTGGCAAATCTAGGTTGGGAAGCAGCCTGTGAAAAAGATGCATCTTTGAAGAAAGGATTAAATATTGTAGAAGGAACTGTGGTGTATCAAGAAATTATTGAAACCTTCGGTTGGGAAGAAATAGTTGCTTAATCCGTACATTTTGTCAGTAAAATATGCCTCGTCATATCCGAAAGGAATTTGGCGGGGTTTTTGCTTTCAAATAACCAGATTCTTAAATACATTCGAATCTTTAGTATATTTAATCGATTTAAAAATTGAAATGTTATGATGGGATATTATATATTGATCGGGGCAATTGCTTTGGTCAGCTGGTTGGTAAGTAATAAATTAAAAAGTAAGTTTAAGCATTATTCTAAGGTTCATTTACAAAATGGGATGAGCGGTGCCGAGATTGCTGAAAAGATGTTGGCAGATCATGGTATTCGAGATGTAAAAGTAGTTTCTACGGCAGGTATGCTTACGGATCACTACAACCCGAAAAATAAAACGGTGAACTTAAGTGAAGGGGTGTATAATCAGAGAAATGCTTCTGCTGCTGCTGTTGCGGCACACGAATGTGGTCACGCGGTACAGCATGCTCAAGCATATGAGTGGCTGGGCTTACGTTCTAAATTAGTGCCTGTAGTTAGTGTTACATCTGGTATGTCTATGTGGGTCGTATTTGGTGGCTTGGCTTTAGGTGCCGCTGCCGGTGTAGGGTTTGGCTATTGGGTAGCGGTTGCCGGTTTAATAATGATGGGTATGGCAACATTGTTCAGTTTTGTAACCTTGCCAGTTGAGTATGATGCAAGTAATAGAGCATTGGCCTGGTTAAAAAATAAAAATGTAGTT
>Ga0209344_10003561_pt1 | contig 15237 bp, 16 predicted proteins | sample Cruoilmetagenom6_FD_187293 | JGI IMG/M metagenome (GOLD analysis project Ga0209344, IMG submission 187293) | Oil polluted marine microbial communities from Coal Oil Point, Santa Barbara, California, USA - Santa Barbara Oil Seep Sample 6 (SPAdes)... | ecosystem: Environmental > Aquatic > Marine...
AGGGTCGTATTAATCCAAACCTAACCATTAATAAAGTGTTGTTTTTATTATAATTATCCTTTTTCCTATAATTAGATTTTTTTTGCGACTAAAATTTCATTAATCTTTAAGTTTCATGAAAATAAATATTACAGTTGTAATGTTTTCTATAGCGTTATTTGTTTATACAAGTAATGTAAAGGCTCAAGAAAAAGGTAAATGGATAGCGTCTTCATCTTCAAAAAAAATAATTAATCCAATTTCCGCTAAAAAGAAAAGCTCCTCAGCAAAAAAAGGAGCTAAAATATTCAAACAGTTTTGTGTTGCATGTCATGGAGACTTAGGAAAGGAGATGGTGCTGGTAGTATAGCACTTGATCCTAAACCGGCTAATTTAACTTCTAATAAAGTTCAAGATCAAGTTGACGGCGAGATATTTTGGAAAATTTGAAATGGAAGAAACGGAATGATTAGTTGGGATGGCATCATAACTGAAAGCGATCGCTGGAACTTGGTCAATTACGTACGAACATTAAAATAAAAATATTCTAACCTTTTAAACGATCTAAATCATGGAAAACAAACAGATAACACGTATAGGCACAATTGGAACTACATGCTGCATTTTATTTATTTCAGCTTTTATTTTACTTTCATTTACCAAAGTGAATGAAAATGAGTATACTGCATTAACTACTGAAAATTATACACAAGCGAATGCATGGGATGGCTACACTTCCTGGTATAAGATAACCAAAGATGCTCCTAACACTGGAGACCCCACAGGATTCATAGGAAAAAGACATAATGGAAAAAAGCTTATCGAGAAATTTATATAAATAATATAGGAGAAGCTGTCAATTTAGGAGCAGCACCATATAAATATCCTGAAGGAACAATCGTAGTAAAGGAAACATATAAAGATAAAGCAACATGGAAAAAGAAGGAAAAAAAAGTGTTAACTATAATGATCAAACAAGCTGAAGGTACTTCTCCTGAAACTGGGGATTGGGGATATATTATGGGTGCAAACGGTAAATTGAGTACAGGAATGTCAAAATGGGCAAAATTTTGTAATCGTTGCCATGTATTTGCCGCTACTAAAGATTATGTATTTATGAGCTCCGATTTTATGAAAACTCTAAAAGAGTAAGTATGCAAATAGTAGTAATAAGTTTAAAATGCCTGAAATATTCGGGTATTTTTTTTGCAATTATGGATGAGCATTTACCCAAACTTCACCATCAATAAAATGTTCTTTTTTCCAGATGGGAACCGTTTCCTTTAAAGTATCAATTGCAAATTTACAAGCAGCAAATGAAGCTTTTCTATGTGGTGCTGAAACAGCAATAATTACAGGTATATCGCCAATTTTTAATTCACCTTTTGCATGATGTATGGCTATCTTTAGAATATCGAAATTCCCTAAAGCTTTATCGGCTATTTTTTGCATTTCTTTGACGGCCATAGATTCGTAAGCAGAAAAATCTAACAGAGTTACTTCTTTGTTTTGCGTTTGATTTCTTACAGTTCCTACAAATAGCGCTATTCCGCCGCAAGAAGCGTCAAATACAAAATTGTAGCAATCTTGTAAATTTAGTTTCCCATGTGTTATTTTTATCGATGAACTTTCTGTCATTTTTTAACATATTCTCGCACAAAGTTAGTAAATCAGGTTGTACTTTTGCAATCGAAAAAACAGATACATGAAAAATACGTTTCGAGTGATTAGCATTTTAGAAGGCCTGTCATATATAATATTACTATTTATTGCAGTTCCTATCAAGTATCTTGGTAATGACGAATCGTATGTAAAAATGTTTGGTATGCCTCACGGGCTATTATTTGTGGCGTATATAGTACTAGCTTATTTAATAAAAGATGATCTCAAATGGAATTCTCAAACTTTTTGGAAAGTGATGACTGCTTCAATCATTCCGTTTGGCACATTTTATATTGATAAGAAGTATTTAAGGGGTTAACCGCCACTTACAGGAGGTATTAATGCCACCACATCATTTTCTTTGATCATATAATCACTTTCCGCGTAGGTTTCATTCACAGCAATTGAATAATTTTTATAGTTGTTTAATTCAGGAAATTCTCTCGCTATATCAAGTCTTAAATTTCCCAGAGTCGTATCCAAGGTTATTGATTTATTCAAGCTACTTTCACCAATAATATCTCTTAAGATTCCGAAAAGTAATATGGTAATATTCATTTTTAACGTCTGATTTTTATCATTGTAAAGATAGGTGCTTTTTTATAGTTTTCGTTCAAAAATAATTTTGATTATAAGTAACAATTGTTACAGGTATTGACAAACATATGATTAACTTTGAAAGAATATCAAAGAATCATACCATAATTTTAAGATCAAATGAAGTACGGCTTTATTATTGACAACCGTAAATGTATAGGTTGTCACGCTTGTACAACTGCATGTAAATCAGAACATGATGTGGCCGTTGGCGTAAACAGAACCTACGTTAAGCAAGTAGAAAAAGGAGAATTTCCTGATACTCGTAGAATTTTTTCGGTAATGCGTTGCAACCACTGTACAGATGCTCCTTGTGTGGAAATTTGCCCAGTTGAGGCCTTGTTCATCCGCGAAGACGGTATAGTAGATTTTGATAACAATCGTTGTATTGGTTGTAAATCTTGTATGCAGGCCTGTCCTTATGATGCGCTTTACATAGATCCTGATACTCATACTGCTGCTAAATGTAATTATTGTGCACATAGAGTTGATGTTGGCAGGGAACCTGCCTGTGTTACAGTTTGTCCTGAGCACGCAATTATTGCTGGTGATATGGAAAACCCAAAAACGGAAATTTCACAATTATTATCAAGACAACAAGTAAAAGTTCGCAAGCCGGAAAAAGGAACCAATCCAAACTTATTTTATATAGATGGTGACGAGGCATCATTAAATCCTGAGGCCACAGATAAATCCGGACCTGGACTATGGAATTCACAAGCACGCGGTGTTGGACACTTCGCCAAAGCTGCCGAAAAAATGATGCATACCAATGATGATGTTGATCTGTTACAAATGTCAATCAATAATGAAATACAAGCTGCGTATCAACAAAAAGGTGCTGATAATCCAAATTATATTGATGTTCTTAGCGGAAAAGCACGTAGAGTTTACGACACACCTGATAAAGGTATTCTTTGGGGTTGGGAAGTAACCACTTATGTAATGACAAAAGCCATTGCGGCCGGTGCCTTTATAATTCCATTTATAGCAATGTTACTAGGCTATGAAATTTCAGATACAACTAAACTATGGTCGGTAGGAATCTCCTTAGTATTTTTATCCTTAACGGGATTATTCTTGGTGATGGATCTTGACAGACCAGATCGTTTTTTATATGTGCTCTTACGCCCTCAATGGAAATCATGGTTGGTTAAAGGAGGTTATATTATTACGATTTTTGGTTTATTAGTAACTATTTGGGGTGCAACCACTTATTTTAATTTATTCAAAAATTTTGTAATAGGAGAAAAAGTTTTATTATGGGTAACAGCATTTTTTGCGGTGATGTTAGCGATTTATACGGCTTTTCTATTCGCACAAGCAAAAGGAAGAGATTTTTGGCAAAGCCCTTCATTAGCACTACATATGTTAGTACATAGTGTAATGGCAGGATCGTCAATCTTTGCATTGGTATTACTGATTGCGGGAAATGAAAACTGGATGTCGATTTTAGGAATCACAATGATCATAGCCTTGGCCGTAAACTTATTTACTATCATTACAGAATTAACTATGACTCACCCTAGTACATCTGCTCATACCGTTGTAGAAATGATCACTAAAGGAAGATATAAAAGCTTATTTTGGATAGGCACTTTATTAATAGGCAATGTTTTGCCATTAGCATTACTACTTTTTGTACCAAGTGCGATGGCATTGACAATAGCTGCGGTTTTAATATTAATAGGAATTTACATTACTGAAAAAATTTGGGTTGAAGCACCACAGAGAATACCATTAGCTTAAAATTGATAAATTATGGGATATAAAAAACCATCGTTTTTAGAAAATATGGCAGAGAAGATAGGAATCATTCCTAATCTTCATAAAGATAAGCGTCAAGAATTTGATGGTGATATGCGTCACTTTACGGATGAAGAAGTTGCTGAAATGTATGAGAATTTTCCACCACCTGAAAAGTGGGATAATTGGGTAGAGTATGATCCTAAAGTTTGGCCTAAAAAAGAAAGGAAGACCTATCAAATTGTACCAACTACCTGTTTTAACTGTGAAAGTGCTTGTGGTTTAACAGCTTTTATAGATAAAGAAACTCAAGAAGTTAAAAAGTTTGAAGGGAATCCACATCATCCGGGCAGTAGAGGTAGAAACTGTGCCAAAGGACCTGCAACTATAAATCAAATAAACGACCCTGACAGAATTTTGTTTCCACTAAAACGTAAAGGAAAACGTGGAGATGGAGAATGGGAACGAGTTACCTGGGATGATGCTTTAGATACAATAGCAGCAAGAATTCGTAAAGCGATTCAGGAAGAAAGACATAATGAAATTGCTTACCATGTGGGTCGTCCAGGTCATGAAAAATTTATGAACTGGATCCTGCAAGGTTGGGGAGTTGATGGTCATAATTCACATACGAACATTTGCTCTTCGGGGGCACGTTTTGGATATAATATTTGGTATGGTTATGACAGACCATCACCAGATCATGCCAATGCGAAATTTATCTTATTAGTATCGGCACATTTAGAATCGGGGCACTATTTCAATCCACATGCGCAACGTATCATTGAGGGTAAAATGAAAGGCGCAAAGTTAGCCACTATGGATCCTCGTTTATCTAATACCGCTTCAATGTCTGATTACTGGTTACCAACATATCCTGGTTCTGAAGCAGCTGTTTTATTGGCGATGGCGCTGATTATTTTACAGGAAGGATTGTATAATCGAGAGTACGTTGAAAATTGGACGAATTGGGAAGAATATTTAAAAGCTCTCCATAGTGATAAAGCAGTGACATTTGAAAATTATATTGCTGCAATGATCAATGAGTATAAGGAATATACTCCAGAGTTTGCAGAAAAAGAATCAGGTGTAAAAGCAGAAACGGTTGTTGAGATTGCACATTTGATTGGTGAAGCAGGTGAACGTTTTGCTTCTCATAACTGGAGAGCTGCTGGTGCTTCAAACCTTGGTGGATGGGCAGTTGCACGTGCTCTACACTTTTTAACTGTGCTAACGGGGGCTGTAGGTACAAAAGGAGGAACATCTCCTAATTCATGGAATAAGTTTAGCCCTACTCAACCAAATCCGCCAAAACCACAAAAGGTTTGGAATGAATTACATTTTCCGAAAGAATATCCTTTAGGATTTTTTGAAATGAGTCAATTACTACCTCACTTTTTAAAAGAAGGTAGAGGTTTTATGGATGTTTATTTTTCAAGAGTATTCAACCCTGTTTGGACTTATCCTGACGGATTTACATGGATGGAAATGTTCAGCGATGAAACAAAATTTGGTCTACATACGGCTTTAACGCCCACTTGGAACGAAACGGCTTTTTATGCAGATTTTGTTTTGCCAATGGGCCTAGCATCTGAACGACATGATATTAATAGTTATGCAACTCATGGAGGTACTTGGGTAGCTTTTCGTCAACCGGTTTTAAGAGAAGCCGCTAGAAGAAATGGCAAACCTGTAGAGTTTACGTATCAAGCAAATCCCGGTGAAGTTTGGGAAGAAGATGAATTTTGGATTGAACTTTCATGGCGTATTGACCCTGATGGTAGTATGGGTATTCGTAAACATTTCGAATCACCTTACCGCCCGGGAGAAAAAATAACGATTGATGAATATTACCAATATATTTTTGAACGAGTTCCTGGTTTACCGGAAGTAGCAAAAAAGGAAGATTTAACAGAATTGCAATACATGCAAAAGTATGGAGCTTATGAAATTGAAGATGGAGAATCGTACAAATTGAATGAAAAATCGTTGTCTGAAGAACAAGTCAAAGGTTCAAAAGTAGATCCTGGAACAAATGTAATTAGTAAAGGAGGTAAAGATATTGGAGTTATGGTAAACGGAAAACCTGTAGTAGGTTTCCCAACACCGTCGCGTAAAAACGAATTCTATTCGCAAACCATGGTAGATTGGAAATGGCCGGAATATGCTACACCAACATATATTAAAAGTCATATTCATAACGATAATTTAGATAAATCTAAGGGTGAATATGTATTGGTACCTACTTTCAGGCTTCCAACATTAATTCACTCGCGTTCTGGTAACGCAAAATGGTTGGTAGAGATATCAAATAGGAATCCAATTTGGATGCATCCAGATGATGCCGCTAAATGGGGTTTTAAAACAGGTGATCTGGTAAAAATGAATACCGATATAGGCTATTTTATTGATAAAGTTTGGGTAACTCAGGGAATGAAGCCAGGAGTTGTTGCTTGTTCACATCATATTGGTAGATGGAGAAGACCGCAGGATAAAACAGGGAATCGCTGGGCAACAAATACAGTAGATATTCAAAGTGATGGAAAAGGTGGTTGGAAAATGAATACATTATCTGGAATAAAACCTTATGAATCAAGTGATAAAGATTCAAAACGAATATTCTGGAAAGATGGAGGCGTTCATCAAAACATAACACATGCTGTGCATCCGGACCCTATTAGTGGTATGCACTGTTGGCATCAGAGAGTTCGTATTGAGAAACCTGCTGTGGGAGAGAAGTACGGTGATATTTATGTTGATACCAATAAATCTCATGAAGTTTATAAAGAATGGATGGCAATGACACGCCCTGCTCCGGGACCAAATGGAGAGCGAAGACCATTATGGTTTAAGCGAGCTTTTACTCCTGATAAAACAGAAGGAGGTTGTTATTATATTAATGACGAAAAAAAAGAAGATTCATAAGTCAAAATAATTATTCCCGTGAACCTACCTGTCGGTGACAGGAGCGGGAATTTTAATTTTAAACTCCTAGCAAGAATTTCTTAAATTTGAAAATGCTTAAAAAAGTATTCCCTTTTCTTACCTGGTTGCCACTGGCAAAAAAATCATTGAAAGATGATTTAATTGCTGGAATTACCGGAACCATTATTGTAATTCCACAAGCTGTAGCATTTGCCATTATTGCTGGTTTACCACCTGTATATGGATTTTATACAGCAATGATTACACCGATAATCGCCGCATTGTTTGGTTCATCATATCATTTGATTTCGGGGCCAACAACAGCAATTTCGATCGTAGTCTATGCCACTATTAGCAAATTTGTTGATCCTGCTACAGATGTTGAAACTTTTGTTTCTTTAACCTTGGTATTGACCTTTATGGCAGGGGTAATTCAATTTGCAATGGGTTTGGCCAGATTGGGTAAATTAGTGAATTTTGTTTCGCATTCTGTCATTATTGGTTTTACAGCCGGTGCAGGTATTTTAATTGCATTGAAGCAATTAAAGCATGTTTTTGGAGTCAAGGTTCCGCAAGGAAGTTCTGTGACAGAAATTATTGCATACATCATCACAAATTTTGGAGAAACGAATAGGTATGTGTTTGGTGTGGCCATGGGTACTTTAGCCATTGCTTTAGTCATTAAATTATTGATCAAACCCTTGTCAAGGTATTACATGCTCATTGCCATGGTAGCAGGAAGTTTTTTAGCAATATGGTTGGGTGGAGCAGAAAATGGAATTGATACAGTTGGAAAAATACCTTCTAATTTACCGCCATTTAGAGTCCCTGATTTTACTTGGTCAACCATTGGAGATTTAAGTTCCGGTGCCATGGTATTGGCATTATTAGGCTTAATTGAAGCCGTTGCTATTGGTCGGGCAATCGGATTACATACACATCAAAAAATTGATGGGAATCAAGAATTTATTGGTCAAGGCTTATCAAATATAATAGCCAGTTTTTTCTCTAGTTATGCAGGTTCGGGTTCTTTTACAAGATCAGGCGTAAACCATCAGGCTGGAGCAAAAACACCGATGTCAGCTATATTTGCAGCAATATTTTTAGCAGTTGTATTATTGTTGTTTGCCAAATATGCTGCGTTTTTACCCAAACCTGCAATGGGCGGAATCATCTTATTAGTAGGTTATAATTTGATTGATTTTCATCATATAAAACAAGTCTTTAAAAGTAGCAAAAGAGAAGTACTAGTTTTGAGTGTAACCTTAATCGGCACGTTGTTTTTAGAGTTGGAATATGCGCTGTTAGGAGGCATTTTCACTTCCCTATTTTTCTATTTAGAACGAACTTCTAAACCTAATATAGCAGAACTGGGTTTAAATAACCAAGGGAGATTTATCAATATAATTAGAGATGATAATTTAAAAACGTGTCCACAATTAAAAATCATCAGAATTGATGGTTCTATTTATTTTGGATCGATAGAAATAATTTCCAATTATTTTACTGAATTATACGATAGCGATGACTTTAATCATGTTCTTATTATTTCGAATGGAATTAACTTTGTTGATCTTGCTGGAGCAGAGTGGTTGACACATGAAGTATTAAAATGGCAAGAAAGAGGTGGAGGAATTTATTTTGCGGGACTAAAATTGATAAGTCAAGATGTACTTCTTGACGGTGGATTCGGAGAAAAAATAGGTTCTCAACACTTTTACAAGGATAAACATTCTGCCCTCGCTGAAATTTACTCTGAGTTGGATAAAAATATTTGCTCAACTTGTGAGATAAAAGCTTTTGAAGAATGTAATACATAGTTTTTATTTAAAATTGTTTGTACTAAAGGTTACAAAAGTCACTTTTAATAAAGCTTATCTTTGCAATCAGAAATTGAAATAAATGAATATCAGATCTATAGTACCTATTCTAGATTGGTTCCCTAATTACAAAAAGGAGTGGCTTAAAGGAGATATTGGTGCAGGGTTAACGGTGGGTGTTATGTTAATTCCTCAAGGAATGGCTTATGCAACTATTGCAGGGTTACCAGCCGTATATGGCTTGTATGCTTCAATTATACCCATTCTTATTTATGCTATTTTTGGTACTTCTAGACAATTAGCCGTTGGGCCGGTTGCAATGGTTTCTTTACTGACTGCAACGGCAATAGCTTCTTTTGAAGGAATATCGACTACAGATTATATTGCCTATGCAATTTTATTGGCACTTTTGGTTGGAGTCATTCAATTTTTATTAGGAATTTTTAGATTAGGTTTTTTAGTTAATTTTTTATCACATCCGGTTATAAGCGGATTCACTTCTGCGGCAGCGTTAATTATTGGTTTAAGCCAACTCAAGCACTTGCTGGGAATAGATATTGCGAGAAGCCATCATATTAATGAAATAATTATTGCAGCATTTTCAAAAGTTAGTGAAATTAACTGGGTTGCTTTTGCTATCGGTTTTGCCGGAATATTAATTATTGTTGGAGTAAAAAAGATAAATAAGTCATTACCAAGTCAGTTATTTGCTGTTATATTTGGAATTCTGGCCGTGACACTTTTTGGTTTAGCAAGCGGTGAAAATTCGATAAAAATCGTAAAGGATATTTCGGCTTCTTTACCAAATTTTGAGATTCCTTTATTAGATTTAAATATTATACAACTACTGATTCCTATGGCTTTGACTATCGCCTTAGTAAGTTTTATGGAAAGTATTGCAGTGGCCAAAGCTATTCAAACAAAGCATAGAGATTATAAAGTAATTCCTAATCAAGAGTTAATATCACTGGGATTGGCTAATGTATTTGGCTCATTCTTTCAATCTTTTGCCACTACAGGCGGATTTTCACGAACAGCTGTTAATGATCAGGCTGGAGCAAAAACAGGATTAGCGGCTATAATAAGTGCAACTTTAATTATTATTACCTTATTATTCCTAACACCTCTATTTTACAATCTGCCTAGTGCTATTTTGGCTTCTGTTATTATGGTTGCTGTTTTTGGATTGATAGACTATAAAGAGGCAATTCATCTCTGGAAAAGCAATAGAACAGATTTCTTTTTGTTAGTAGCTACATTTATTGCAACCTTAACAATTGGTATAGAAAAAGGGATTGGTCTGGGAGTAATTTTATCTCTAGCAATGGTAATTTTAAAATCAACAAGACCGCATGTAGCTGTATTGGCAAATATCCATGGAACACATTTTTATAGAAATATTAACCGATTTGGCAATGATGTGGTCCTTAAAGAGGATATATTAATAGTTCGATTTGATGCCCAGTTATATTTTGCAAACACAGCATTTTTTAAAGATAAGTTAGAAGAATTAGTCCTAGAAAAAGGAGATAAATTAAAATTAATCGTTGTTGATTGTGAAAGTATGAATAACCTAGATAGTAGTGGAGTTCATGCATTGATAGAGGTAATTGATGATTATACATCTAAAAACATCGAAATCTATTTTGCAGGAGTTAAAGGACCTGTAAGAGATGCTATGTTAAAAGGTGGTATGCTAGATAAATTGGGGTTAGATTACTTCTATATGAGCATTCAAGAGGCAGTAGATGGGTATGAATCAAAGAGACAAAATGACCAACCAAAGCAGAAGTTTAAGAGGTACATAAAGCAAGCTAATAGATAAAAAATATGCATAGTACTGTAACTTGAGTTACAAAGATTTGACGTAACTTTATGTACTTTTGAACGACTAAATTATTATTAATCAGTAATATAAAATAAAATGAAAGTAGAACAATTATTTACAGGATGTCTTGCAGAGATGGCTTATTATATTGAGTCTAATGGAGAAGCTGCAATTATTGATCCTTTAAGAGAGACGGAACCATATTTAAGAATGGCTGAAGCTGATGACGCAAAAATTAAATATATATTTTTAACACATTTTCATGCGGATTTCGTTTCAGGACAATATGACTTAGCTCAAAAAACAGGAGCCAAAATAGTTTTTGGTCCTAATGCTGAAGCTGAATACGATATTTACAATGGAAAGGATGGCGAAGAGTTCCCATTAGGTGGCGGCAAATTAACGTTGTTGCATACTCCTGGACACACAATGGAGTCATCTTCATATTTAATTACCGACGAAGAAGGAAACACACCTTATGTTTGTACTGGTGACTGCTTATTTATTGGAGATGTTGGTCGGCCAGATTTGGCAGTAAAACAAGGAACGTTAACTGAAGCTGATTTAGCGGGCCATTTATTTGACTCATTACGTAATAAAATAATGACCTTGCCAGACGATATTATTGTATATCCTAATCATGGAGCCGGTTCAGCTTGTGGTAAAAATATGAGCTCAGAGACTTTTGATACTTTAGGAAATCAAAAGAAAACAAATTATGCATTGAGAGCAGATATGACCAAAGAAGAATTCATTGACGAAGTTACAACTGGTTTGAAACCACCACCACAATATTTCCCTAACAATGTAAGAATGAACAAATCGATTAATACAAGTATTGATGATGTTTTACATAAAGGGACAACACCTCTTCATCCAGAAGAATTCAAAACAATGAGTGAACAGAAGGATATTTTGGTTATTGACACGCGTACAAAAGAATTATATGCAGAAGAAGGTACTGTTCCTGGCGCTTGGTATATTGGTGTTGACGGTAGTTTCGCTCCTTGGGTTGGGTCTTTGATAAAAGATATTGACCAAAAGATTATTTTTATAGGAGATGAGGCACGTATAAATGAAATTGTTACCCGTTTTTCAAGAGTAGGTTATGATAACACCTTAGGTTATTTAGAAGGTGGAATTACTAACTGGAAAGGTCATGGCTTTGAAGTTGACACTATTGGATCAATTTCAGCTGCTAGTTTTGTAAAAAAATTAAACGAAGGTAGTATGGAAGTTGCTCTAGATGTTCGAAAAGAATCTGAATATTTATCTGAACATGTTGTTGATGTTGATAATTTTCCTTTAGATTTTATTCATTCTAATTTTGCAGAAATTAAACCAGATAAAGAATACTTTTTACACTGTGCTAGTGGATATCGTTCTTTAATTGCGGCATCTATTTTTAGAGCAAACGGAGTTGAAAAAGTAACAGACGTTAGAGGAGGTTTTAATGATATTAAAGAGACTGAAACTCCATTAACTGAGTATGTTTGCCCAACAACCTTGTTATAAAGAATATGACTTGATTATTAAAAAAGGGAGCTAAAAGCTCTCTTTTTTATTTATATATAAATTATTAGTATTTTAGGAGTATTAAATGAGATCAAATAAGCAAGTTATATTTGTCCAATAACAACGATATTATTTGTCTTTATTAAAAAATATGAGAAACCTTATTTTACTTTTCGGATTATCGTTAACACTTTCATTGACGTTGCAGGCTCAAAAACAGGCATCTGAACATATTTTAGAACTCGATATTTTGGCAGTTTCACCAAAAGCAAAAATTAATGATGTAGCTTGGATTTCGGGAACCTGGAAAGGTGAAGCTTTTGGAGGCAGTACTGAAGAAATATGGAGTGAGCCTATGGGAGACTCAATGATGGCCGCTTTTAAATTAGTGTCAGATGGCAAAGTTCAGTTTTATGAAATAGAAATTATTAGAGAATTAAACGAATCTTTAATACTTCAACTAAAACATTTCAATGGTGATTTAAAAGGCTGGGAAACGAAAGATAAAACTGTAGATTTTCCTTTGGTTAAAATTACAGATTTAGCAGTCTACTTTGACGGAATGACCTTTGAAAAAGTCAATGATAATGAAATGAATGTATATGTATTAATGCATGAAAAAGATGGTTCTACAACCGAAATGAAATTCAATTATAAAAGATGAAAAATAGTATATTAATTACATTGGTATTTGTTATTTCTTTAACACTATCCTGTAAAGAGAACAAAGTAGAAGAACAGAACATTACGAAATCAGAGCAACAGATTATAATCAATAAGAAACTTGTTTCAGCCGATTTTAAGACAAATATTGAAAAGAAAAGCGTTCAATTAATAGATGTTAGAACATCAAAAGAATTTAATGAAGGTCATATAAAGAATGCTGAGAATATCGATTTTTACGATGCCAATTTTTACACCGATATGGATAAATTGAATAAAGAGGAGGCCTTATACATATATTGCAGAAGTGGAGGTAGAAGTGGTAAAGCTGCAGCCAAATTAAAAGAACTGGGTTTTAAAGAAGTATATGATTTGCATGGAGGTATTATAGATTGGGGGAAAAATAATTTAGAAATAGTTAAATAATTTAATAATAACAATTATAAAAAAAGCATCTGATCAGATGCTTTTTTTGTACTCTAAACTTTCTTAAATATTTAAAATTATAGCTTAAATTACTTATCTCATTTAAGAACTATTCTTTCTATTTCTGCAAAAAAGATAGGTAACTATTGTTACATTTAAAACTGATTTATATCATTAATTGGCCTACCCAACTATCGTAATTTTACCCTGAATTAATACTTTAAATGTATTCAAATTCAAAGTTATATTACTAATTAAAAAGCAATTATGAAAAATTTAGTCATATTAGGTGCGGGTACTTCCGGAACGATGATGGCCAATCATTTGGTATCAAAACTCCCTAAAAAAGAGTGGGAAATAACCATTGTTGACCAGTATTCAACACATTACTATCAACCCGGATTTTTATTTCTGCCTTTTGATATATACACTACAAAACAAGTAAAGAAAAAAGGTAAAAAGTTTATCCCCAAAGGAATACGTTATGTTCAGGACAAAATTGAAATTATAAAACCCGAGGTAAATCATGTAGTATTGGAGCATGGAGAAGTTTTAGCATATGATATCTTAATCGTTGCTACTGGTACAAAAATTGCTCCTGAAGAGACTGAAGGTATGAAAGGGCCAAAATGGCGCGAAAACATTTTTGACTTCTATACTTATGAAGGAGCAAAAGCATTGAGAAATAAATTCCGTGAATGGGAAGGTGGAAAATTAGCCATACACATTACTGAAATGCCAATTAAATGCCCAGTAGCTCCTCTTGAGTTTGCTTTCCTAGCTGATTCTTATTTCAAAAATAAAGGAATGAGAGACAAAGTAGATATTACGTTTGTGACTCCGCTTGACGGAGCTTTTACCAAACCTAAAGCAACTAAAGCATTACATCATTTGTTGGAAGATAAGAATATTAAAGAGGTTACAGACTTTAACATTGAGCGCGTTGACTATGAAAACAATAAAATTATAGATTATGCAGATACAGAGGTTGAATATGACCTATTAGTAACTGTACCGACTAATATGGGTGATGCTGTAATGGAACGTTCCGGTTTAGGTGATGAATTAAATTATGTACCTACAAACAAAGGAACTTTACAAACAATAGATCATGAAAATATCTTTGCCATAGGAGATGCTACAAATTTACCGGCATCAAAAGCGGGATCTGTAGCACATTTTGAAGCGGAAATTTTAACCGAAAACATCTTAAGATATATAAATGGGGAAAAATTAAAAGAAGAATTTGATGGTCATGCTAATTGCTTTATTGAAACAGGCAACGGAAAAGCATTGCTAATCGATTTTAATTATACACATGAGCCTGTAGAAGGAACATTTCCGTTTCCGGGAGTTGGCCCATTAAGTCTCTTAAAAGAAAGTAGAACAAATCATATGGGTAAAATGGCTTTTAGATGGATCTATTGGAATATGCTCATCAAAGGAGTTCATATACCATTTGTGTCAGCAACTATGACAGAAAAAGGAAAACATTTCGAAACAGTACAATAAAAAACAAACTTAAAAATTAAATATTATGTCAGTAAAAACAATAGCAGGAATGGATGTAAACGTTTCTGAAGAAGGATATCTAGAAGATATGTCTCAATGGAACGAAGGAATTGCAAATGAAATTGCAGGCGAAATTGGTATAGAGCTAACCGATAAACATTTTGAAGTGTTAAATTATTTACGTGAAAAAACAGCAGCTAAAGAAGCTTTAACCATACGTAAAGTAGGAAAATCAGGCATTGTTAATATCAAAGAATTATATACTTTATTCCCAAAAGGACCTTTAAAATTTTCATCAAAAATAGCAGGGATTCCTAAACCCACAAGTTGTATTTAATTCGTTTTAGCTAATTAAAAATTAAAAAAATGGAAACACAAGAAATGGAAACAAAAAAAGTAATAAAAGAGAAAAAACCTTTAGAAAAAGTATGTATTATTTGTGCTAAAGGTAGTCTGGAAGATGTTTATGCAACATTAGTAATGGCCAACGGAGCTGTTATGGAAGGAATAGAAACAAATGTATTCTTTACATTTTTTGGTCTTGATGGAATTACTCATAAAGAA
>Ga0209344_10003562_pt1 | contig 15237 bp, 12 predicted proteins | sample Cruoilmetagenom6_FD_187293 | JGI IMG/M metagenome (GOLD analysis project Ga0209344, IMG submission 187293) | Oil polluted marine microbial communities from Coal Oil Point, Santa Barbara, California, USA - Santa Barbara Oil Seep Sample 6 (SPAdes)... | ecosystem: Environmental > Aquatic > Marine...
ATTTTCCGTATTGTCAACTGTTCAATTCTTTTCTGGTAATTCTTACCTTGGAAGATACGTTGCACAAAAATTCCAGGGACATGGATTTGGTTGGGATCCAACTGTCCTGCCGGCACCAACTCCTCCACCTCGGCCACGGTAATCTTGGCAGCGCCGCTCATGGCCGGGTTAAAGTTTCGGGCAGTTCCCTTAAATATTAAATTCCCCGCCTCATCGCCCTTCCAGGCCTTGACAAATGAAAAATCGGCCTTATAGGCTTCTTCCAGCACATACATCTTTCCATTGAACTCCCTGGTTTCTTTTCCTTCGGCCACTTCGGTACCATAACCGGCCGGAGTATAGAATGCCGGGAAACCGGCTTGTGCGGCCCTACATTTCTCCGCTAAAGTTCCTTGAGGAGTTAATTCTACGTCCAATTCCCCACTCAACATTTGCCTTTCAAACTCATCATTCTCCCCCACATAGGAAGAAATCATTTTCTTTATCTGTCTTTTGTGCAATAAAAGACCAAGTCCAAAATCGTCCACTCCGGCATTATTGGAAATACAGGTTAATTCCTTGACCCCCATCTTCACCAATTCCGCAATCGTATTTTCTGGAATACCACATAATCCAAATCCTCCGAGCATAAGAGTCATACCGTCCTTTACCCCTTCCAGGGCCTCCTCCACGTTGGCAACTGTTTTTCGTATCATATAAAACCTTCTTAATTTAACTTATTAACTTGCTCTTTCTAAAATACGGGTTTTTAACGAAAAATGCCCTTAACTTTTTGATAAAAGCAAGGGCATTTAGGCTATAATTTTTTTGTGGTACTAAAAATCCAAATCGTCCTCTATATCTATTTTATTGTCCTCCTCCATTGATGCTTTGGAGCAATCCACATTTATGGATAAATTCTCCGGCTTTTCAAATTCTCCATCGGAAATACCCAATTCCTTGTTGGCATAATTCTTTTTCATATACAAGCCCCAAATTGGCAAAGCCATGGAAGCTCCCTGTCCGTAGGTAATGGTCCTAAAATGAACGGCCTTGTCATCTCCGCCTACCCATACTCCGGTTACCAGGTTGGGGACCATTCCCATAAACCAACCGTCACTTTGGTTCTGGGTAGTACCCGTTTTACCGGCAATTGGGTTTTTAAATTCATAAGGATAACCTGTTATAATCTCCTTATATTCCGGCCTATATTTCTCTGCTCCTGTGGTTCTTAATCTTGTCCCAGATCCCCCTTGGGTTACCCCTGACATAAGATCTAGCATGGCATAGGACACATCCTTGCTCAATACATCTTTGGTTTCCGGCACATACTCATAGAGTACCGTACCATTCTTGTCCTCAATCCTGGTTACCATGACCGGTTTAACGTATACCCCTTGGTTGGCAAAGGTACCATAGGCCCCCACCATCTCATATACATTAAGGTCTGCAGTTCCCAAGGCAATGGAAGGTACTTCCGGTATGTCCCCTGTAATTCCCAGATTTTTGGCTATAGATACCACTGCTTTGGGCCCCACCCTATCAATCAATTGGGCAGTGATAGTATTCACTGAATTGGCCAAAGCATTTTTAAGGGTAAGCATTTCCCCGGAATATTTACCATCTGAATTCTTTGGACACCAAGGATCTGGATTCCCGTGTTTATTAGCTTCAATACAATATTGATTGTCCGGAAGTATATCACAGGGCGAAAGACGCAATTGGTCAATGGCGGCAGCATAAACAAAAGGTTTAAATGTAGATCCTACCTGCCTTGCTCCTTGGATAACATTGTCATACTGAAAATGTTTATAATCTATACCGCCTACCCAGGCTTTTACATGTCCCGTTTGTGGTTCCATGGACATCATGGCCGTCTTTAAAAAGGATTTATAGTACTTAATAGAGTCCATGGGCGTCATTACCGTATCTTTTTCCTTGGTTTCACTGTTCCAATCAAAAACGGTCATCTCCACCGGCTCGTTAAAGGAAGCCCTTATTTCCTTTTCACTTTTTCCCTGATCCTTTAAGTTGTGCCATCTGTGCGAGGATTTAATAGCTCTCTCCATAATCCGATCAATTTCCCCATCAACCTCTTGGATAAAGGGTGCCGTTTTATTACGGTCAGGGGTGTTTTGATGAAAAAACTCGGCTTGTAGCCGCTTCATATGTTCTGCCACCGCATCCTCCGCATTTTTTTGCATGCGCGAATCTATGGTGGTGTAAATACGCAACCCGTCCAAATAAATGTTCCATTTATCACTTTCTCCTTTCAAGGCCGGCTTGGGGTTATCCTTTATCCATCTGTTCATAAACCCTTGAAGGTACATCCTAAAATAGGTAGCCAATCCTTCTCGATGGGATTCAGGGCTAAAATTAATATCCATTTTCAAGGCCTGTAAGGAATCCTTCTGCTTTTCGGTTATATAATCATATTTCGCCATCTGGGACAAAACCGTATTTCTTCGATTAAAGACCAATTCTTCACGTCGGATAGGATTGTAATAAGAAGAATTTTTAAGCATACCCACCAGAACTGCAGACTCTTCAATTTTTAGGTTTTTAGGCTCTTTACCAAAATAAATACGGGAAGCAGATCTAATACCATCGGCATTATAGTTAAAATCGTATATATTAAGATACATCTTAATAATTTCTTCTTTGGTATAACTGCGTTCCAACCTAATGGCAAGTACCCACTCTTTTATTTTTTGGGTAATGGTCTCGAAAATATTCTTGGAACGTACCCCTACAAACAATTGTCTTGCCAATTGTTGGGATATGGTACTGGCCCCACCCTTTTTACCCAAATAGGCAAAGGCCCTTAGTGTTCCCCTTGCATCTATTCCCGAATGCTCATAATAACGGGCATCTTCGGTAGCCACCAAAGCCTGTACCAAGGTTTTCGGCAACTCCTCATAGTCTACATCGGTCCTATTGTCGTCCAAATAGAATTTGCCCAATGTTTCTCCATCAGAGGAAATAATTTCACTGGCCAAGTTGGTCTGTGGATTTTCCAAGCGCTCATATTCCGGCATGGCTCCAAAGGCACCCCAGGAAGCTAAAAGGAAAATCATAACTCCGGAAAAAACCCCTATAAAAAAGAGAATCCAAAACCACTTAATGAACTTAAAAAAATTGTTGTTGCTTTTTTTCTTCTTTTTGGTAGCTGTTGCCATAAGCCTACTGATTACTTTTTTCGATTAGGTACCCCACATCGGTAATACCTTCCAATTCCACTATTCCATCTACTTGGCCATTTTTACGCATGGCATGGGAAATTTCTAATGTATATACGCCTGAAGCTGGAAAAACGACGTTTTCCTTATACCATAATTTGTTTTCCTTTAAACTGCCATAGCCCGTTCCCAACCACTCTCCGTCAGGTTTGGCCATTTCATATTCCAAAGTATCCCTTACCACATCGCCATTGGGAAACTTTAACTCCGCAATTAAAAAAAGGTTGCTGTAGGGGTATGTCCCATCATTTCTCAGGTTGATGAACATATTATACTTTTGGAGTGTATCCAGCTCTTGGAAGGAAAATTTTACCACACTATCCCTATTCCATCGTCCATTCTGTGTTGGACTATAATCGGACTTTACGGTTTGCATATCGCAGGAAACCATAAAAATTACTAAAAAAAATACCCCTAAACTCTTAAGCATTGTTGGTAGGCCTTTTTTTATAATTGCTTCGCTTTTTTTTCTTATTATTCCTATTGGACCTTCTCTTCTTTGGGGTATCGAATCGCGTTAGGCTATCCTGTCCTACCACATTCTCAAATACCTTTTCAACCTCCTGAACATTGTCAACCGCATATTCCTCCAAACTGGCTACTTTCTCCCGCTTCTTGTTCTTTTCCATGACCTCCAAAACCTGGTCTTTGGATAAGACATGCCAATTGGCAGGTTCGTCCTTATAGGAAAACCAAAGTGTAGCTTTAAAAATATCTACTTTCTGACAGAAGGCCATACCTTTTTCGGTGAAAAGTTTGGTATCCTGGCCTGGAAAATCCTTTAGGGCATCCAAATAAACGTCCAATTCGTAATTAAGGCAGCATTTAAGCTTACCACATTGCCCTGCAAGTTTTTGGGGATTAAGCGACAACTGCTGATAGCGGGCCGCCGAAGTACTTACCGACCTAAAATCGGTAAGCCATGTAGAGCAGCACAATTCCCTTCCACAGGAACCTATTCCTCCCAAACGTTGGGCTTCTTGACGGTAGCCAATTTGCCTCATTTCAATGCGGATACCAAAAGCCTTGGCCATGTCCTTGATCAACTGTCGGAAATCTACCCGTTCCTCCGCTGTATAATAAAAGGTAGCCTTGGAACCATCTCCTTGAAATTCCACATCCGAGATTTTCATCTGTAGTTTAAGAACAATGGCTATTTCCCTGGCCCTCTTTTTAATTTCCTCTTCCCTATCCCTACATTTTTGCCAAATATCGATGTCCTTTTGGGAAGCCTTTCGGTAAAGTTTGGGAAGTTCCGGATTATTGTAATCCTCTTTTTTCTTCTTCATTTGCACCCTTACCAATTCCCCGGTAAGTGTAACCATTCCCACATCATGACCGGAAGAAGCCTGTGTAGCCACTATATCACCAATGGAAAGTGAAAGATTTTCGGAATTTCTGAAGAATTCTTTTCTGCTATTTTTAAAACGGACTTCCACACAATCAAATGGTTTTTCCCCATTTGGCAGTGACATATTGGAAAGCCAATCAAATACCGTCAATTTATTACAGCCATCAGTGCCACAAGTACCATTGTTCTTGCATCCCTTTGGCTGTCCGTCCTTACCGGTTGAACAACTGCTACAACCCATATTTCGTATCTTGGTTTAGTAAAAATGTAACACTTTTACTAAAAAAGGTTCATAAAATTATTAAACGTAAAGATAGTGTTTTTTTAATGCGATGAAAAGAAAGAGTTCCATTGTCAACCTAAAGCTGCCATTAAACAAGGAAAAATAATCCCAAGAAGGAGATTTCCAACTTAATCTTTGACTAAATTATTTTAAAAATACTACTGTTTTTTTGAGGCAATTAATTCAGAAAAAATTAAATCACCCTTCAAAAAAACAATCTCTTCGTTATGGATAAAACTAAGCCTTTTTTGGCCTGAAACCTCAACAAAAAACTACTTCTTATACTTTAAAACCTCGGAACGACCCTTTTTAAAAATCTTATTGCTCACCACTTTTCCCTTTCTAAGACGTTTTTGTTCCTCAAAAGGGAGTTCATGTATTTCCTTACATTCCAAAGAACAGCAATGGTTCATGGCCTCGGCACAGTCGTCGCATTGAATAAAAAGCAAATGACAGGCCTCATTGGCGCAATTTACATGATTGTCGCATGGGTTGCCGCATTGATGGCAGTTGGCTATAACATCATCTGTAATGCGTTCTCCCCTACGGTGGTCAAAAACAAAGTTTTTACCAAGGAACTTATTCTCCAAATTAAGATTATTCACCTGGCGGGTGTATTCGATAATACCACCTTCGAGCTGATATACATTTTTAAAGCCCTTGTGTTTATAATATGCACTGGCCTTTTCGCACCTAATACCACCGGTACAGTACATGACCAATTTTTTGTCCTCTTTATAATCTGCAAGATCCTTCTCTATGATATCCAAAGAATCCCTAAACGTATCCACATCCGGGGTAATGGCATTTTTAAAATGCCCTATTTCACTTTCGTAATGATTCCGCATGTCTACCAAAATGGTATCGGAATCTTCAATAAGTTCATTAAATTTTACGGCATCAACATGGATTCCCTTATTGGTAACATCAAAGGAATCGTCATTTAAACCATCGGCCACGATTTTTTCGCGAACCTTCACCTTTAGTTTTAAAAATGATTTGTTATCCTGTTCGATAGCGATGTTCAACCTAACATTTTCCAAAAAGGTGATGCTGTCCAAATGGGCCTTGAAGGCATTGAAATTAACGGCAGGAACAGATAATTGGGCATTTATACCTTCATGGGCCACATAAATACGGCCCAAAACGTCCAGTTCGTTCCAATGAATAAATAAATGATTACGGAAAATTGACGGATTGCCAATACGTGCATATTTATAGAAAGAAATGGTGAGGCGGTCCAATCCGGCCTCCTCTATTAGAGCCTCCCTTTCCTTTGCACTTAAGGTATTGTACAGTTGCATACTATACTAATATTTTAAGTTAAAGAATTGTTTTAAGGCCGCAAAAATAAGATTTATAGGGCGGGATTAAAAGGAATATGCCTGTTTTTTGAATCCCAGGAAGACATAAAACACTTTGTAACCTTACATTTAAGAAATATGAAACAAAAACATGGGCTTTAGAATTAATACAGGCTGTATATAAAACAAAAAAGGATCTCGATGTTATCAAGACCCTTTTTAAGGTCAATATTGATTTTTCTTTTTCATAGAATTACAATAAAATATTGACCCACAACCCTTATTGTTTTACCAGAACAATAAGCAACCTAATTTGAGTTAGTTACTTTTTAGATGCAACAAATAAAAAAAGGTTGCGTCCAAAAGCTCCAATAATTTAGTCTTATTGTAAAAAAGCAGCTAAAATGGGCCATACAAATTCTGTAAGACCCTTTAAATAAAGGTGTTAAAATGAATTTCGGAAGATTCAAAAATCTTAGGCAGAACAAAATAATTGCCGAATATCTTCACATAAAATCCACTCCATAGGTGGTTTAATGCAAAAAGAATTGGTATTTTAGCGTCCCTAATATGATATGTAAATGAGTTCCGAAAAAGACGCAAAATTAAAAGCACTTAAACTTACCCTGGATAAATTGGATAAAACTTATGGCAAAGGTGCCGTAATGAAGATGGGCGATAGTGTAGTGCAGGACGTAGAAGTGATATCATCGGGTTCTTTGGGCTTGGATGTAGCACTTGGTGTTGGAGGCTATCCACGAGGCAGGGTAATTGAAATTTACGGACCCGAATCCTCTGGTAAAACCACACTTACGCTTCACGCCATGGCTGAGGCCCAAAAAAATGGAGGTATCGCAGCTTTTATAGATGCGGAACATGCCTTTGACCGTTTTTACGCCCAAAAGCTTGGTGTAGATATAGATAACCTGATCATTTCCCAACCCGATCACGGTGAACAAGCTTTGGAAATAGCAGATAACCTTATACGTTCCGGTGCTATCGACATTGTTGTTATCGACTCGGTTGCCGCATTGACCCCTAAGAGTGAAATTGAAGGAGAAATGGGCGACTCAAAAATGGGGCTTCATGCCCGATTAATGTCACAGGCCTTGCGAAAGCTTACTGGTTCTATCAGTAAAACAAACTGTACCGTAATCTTTATTAACCAATTGCGTGAAAAAATTGGGGTTATGTTTGGCAATCCGGAAACAACCACTGGTGGTAACGCCCTTAAGTTTTACGCCTCCGTCCGTTTGGATATAAGAAGATCTACCCAAATTAAGGATACCGATGGTGATGTACAAGGAAACAAGACCCGGGTAAAAGTGGTCAAGAACAAGGTTGCCCCTCCATTCCGGACCGCCGAATTCGATATTATGTACGGGGAAGGTATTTCCAAAGTAGGGGAAATAATCGACTTGGGTGTTGAATTTGAAATTATCAAGAAAAGTGGATCCTGGTTTAGTTACGGGGACACCAAACTGGGCCAGGGCAGGGATGCCGTAAAAAATTTGCTGCTGGATAATCCCGAACTACTCGAAGAACTGGAAGGCAAAATTAAAGAAGCCATTAAAACAGTAAAGTCATAAACCTAAAAATCCCGATCTCTTCGGGATTTTTTATTTCTACACGCAACCTTTAATTACCCTTTACATCTTAATAACAAAAGCAATTGTTATGAAACCTGCTTGTACCTAAAAATCAAAATATGTCCGTTCATATTTTTCAGGTAAAATAGGTTTCCAAAACCATTTTAAAACTAAATAAATATTAAGAACATGAAACGAGTATTCTTTTTGCTGCTTGTTGCCTCTTTTACACTATTCACATCGTGCGACATAGATGATGATGTTAACTATCATTTTGAAGCCCTACAGGTGAAATCTGTAGAAATGCCGGAGGCATTTGATTACGGTGAAATTTATAAAATAAAAGTTACTTACTTTAGGCCGAATAATTGTACCTTTTTCGAAGGTTTTGATGTTGTAAAGGAAGGTTTAACAACTAGAAAGGTGGTCACTATTGGTACCGTCATTGAAGAGGAAGAGGAATGTTCCGGTAGTGGGGAAGAATTAGTGGCAACATTTAACTTTGAGGTCTTATATGATGAGCCTTATTTGTTTAGATATTGGACAGGTGAGGATGCCGATGGGGAACCAACATATTTAGAAATTACAGTGCCAGTCAACGAAGATAGTTCGGCAATAATAGCACCCGAAAGTGTTATGGGCGCGACCAATTTAAAGAATTAGTAAATAACCCAATCCATATTTTGAGTAATCTGGTAGAGCTCATAAATAATTGCAAAAAAGGGAACAGACAAGCACAAGAACAGTTATACCGGGATTATTCCCGGATACTGTTCGGCATTTGTCTCAAATACTCTCGCAATAAAACGGAGGCCGAGGACAATCTGCATGATAGTTTTATGACTATCTACAGTAAAATAGATCAGTTTAAACACCAAGGTTCCTTTGAAGGCTGGATTAAGCGAATAACAGTAAATACGGTACTTCAAAAATATAGAAAAGAGGAAACCTTAACACTGGTTACAGATAATATAGAGGATGAAGTGCCAGAAGATTCGGGCTATTTAAACTTGGATTTGGCCACCTTGCTAAGTTATGTGCAAGAGCTTCCAAATAAATACCGCTTAACCTTCAACCTTTATGTGTTGGATGGTTATAGCCACAAAGAGATCAGTGAAATGTTAGGAACGTCCCTAGGGACTTCCAAATCCAATCTTGCCCGGGCAAGAATGATATTAAAGGAAAAAATTGAGGCAAATAAAGCTCGAATTATAATGGAAGGGTAACCTCCCATTTATAATCCCTGCTGAACAATTAAAAACATGAGTGAAAATAATTTAGACAAATTATTTCAAGAGAAGTTGGCCAACTTCCAAGAAATTCCCGACGAAAAAGTTTGGGATTCCATAGCCGCTTCCTTGGATAATAAGAAACGATCGCGAAAGCTTGTTCCCCTTTGGTGGAAAGTTGGCGGTGTGGCAGCAATACTTGCCATCCTATTTCTTGCGATCAATCCTTTTTCCACTTCCGAATCGGTAGCACCCATTATTACGGATGTAGAAAACAATACCCGAAATACCAAGGACTCCAACACCTTAAAGGAATCTTCCATTGAAGCCAGCAGCATCACCAATAATGAAGGAAAAACTTCAGAGGAAAATCAAATGGAAAAAACCCGCCAAACTGCTGTGGACAAAACCAACATTCCCCTAACCAACAATAGAAGCATAATTGCCGAGGGAAATGCAAAAAACCACGATCCAGAAGAAGGTCTAAAGAACACCACTGCCCCCACCCCTGTAACCAAGGAATTGGCAGAAAATAATAAAGACGCAAAACGTCTTGATAAAACAGTAAGCCAAAACCCTGCCCTTACTATTCAACCAGGGATAGGGAGCGATACATTACCCAAAAAAGACCTGTCAATTCCCACTGAGGAAGCTATTGTACATCAGGAGAACAACAATGAAAACAAGCCCATTGGGAATACTCCGGAGGTAGTCTCCGAAGACCGTCCTTCAAATAAAAAATCAATTCTAGAGGCCATCGAAGAAAATGAGGTCGTTAAAGTTGAGGAAACCCGCAATGGAAGGTGGTCTGCAGGCCCAAGTATCGCTCCAGTTTACTTTAATGGTTTGGGTGAAGGATCGCCTATCAACTCTATTCTTGCTTCCAATAACAAAACGGGGGGCGTAAGCCTAAGTTATGGTATCACGGTAGCCTATGAAATTTCCAAAAAATTAAGCGTGCGTTCCGGTATCCATAAAGTTGATTATGGCTACGATACCAACGACGTCTCCTTTACATCCTCCTTTAATGCCTCAAATGGTAGACAAATAAGTAATATTAATTATTCCAATGACTCCCAATCCATAATTTTAAATAACCCAAATAGTGAGAATGTAATTCCCAAACCAGGAACCGTATTTGCCATGGACGTAACCGGTAAAAACCCTACGCGTTTAGGAACAATGGGGCAAGAAATGGGATATTTGGAAGTGCCCTTGGAATTAAATTATGCCCTCTTGGACCGCAAATTTGGCATTAATATTATTGGAGGAGTAAGCTCCCTTTTTCTAACGGATAATTCGGTAGTACTGGAATCTAGTGGACAGACGACAGAGGTGGGGGAAGCCAATAATGTCAATTCCGTTAATTTTAGCACCAATGTAGGTCTTGGACTGGATTATAAGTTTACCCCTAAGCTAAAATTTAATGTAGAGCCGGTTTTTAAATATCAACTAAATACTTTTTCCAATACCTCGGGCAATTTCAACCCATATTCCTTGGGTGTATACAGTGGATTCACTTTAAAGTTTTAACTCCCAAGAAAGCAGCTACAAATGGCATACCGCCCCTGGGAATCATAGGTCTAGCTGGAATGTTTTAGCTCATTCAATATTACTGCCCTGACCGATTCCCGAAGCATAGTCTTGTCTGACTCCTTAATACTTTGAGTAGTAAAAAATTTATGCACCTTAACACGTAATCTTCCCGGACCTCCACTATAAAAAGTAAAGGAGAACCGTTTTTTGTTGTCCAAAAAGGTCATAGGTACGACCGGAATGTTGTGCGCAATGGCCATTTTAAATGCCCCGTCCTTAAAATCATCCAAAATAATATGTTCCTCGGGCACCCCGCCCTCTGGAAAAATACAAATACTCAACCCCTGTTGTAATCTCTTTTGCGCCCTTCTATAAACCGCAGTCCTACTTTTGGCACTCTCCCTATCCACCAAGATACATACCCTTTTATAGAAAAACCCGAACAGTGGAATCTTTACCAATTCCTTCTTCCCTATGAACACAAAAGGGTTTTTACTGACTTTTAACATCAGCATAATATCCAGCATACTGGTGTGATTGGATACCAACATATAACTTTCGCCCTTTTTTAGTCTTTGCTCCCACTTAATTTCTGGAAAACACCCCATACCATAAAGAATAGTGTTGGCCCATATATTACGAGCCATCCAGAAAAATTGTGGGTATGTCTTCTCGGAAAGGGTAAATAGCAACAAGAAAGGAAACATTAATAAAATAGGAAGGACCGCTAAAACATAGAACCAAATCCGGTAAAGCCCCTGGCCTAATTTTTTTAGGAATAATAGCATGTCGTCAAAAGTAATAATTTTAGTCCTTCTTTAGAATTTCTTTTACCTTTGTCCTTCTTTGAAAATAAAATAATGGCAAGAATCTTAACCGGTATACAAAGTACGGGAACCCCTCATCTAGGAAATATTTTGGGAGCGATTATCCCTGCTATAGAAATGGCAAACAATCCAGCAAACGAATCCTTTCTCTTTATTGCGGACATGCACTCACTGACCCAAATTAAGAATGGGGAACAATTGCGGAGCAACACTTATGCTGTTGCCGCTACATGGTTGGCATTTGGATTGGATATTGATAAAACAGCTTTTTATCGCCAGAGTGATATCCCCCAGACCGCTGAACTGGCATGGTACCTCAGCTGTTTTTTTCCTTACCAAAGACTAACCCTTGCCCACTCTTTTAAGGACAAGGCAGACCGACTCGAAGATGTAAATGCCGGCTTGTTCTTCTATCCTATGCTTATGGCTGCCGACATACTTTTATACGATGCCGAGATAGTCCCAGTTGGCAAGGATCAAATGCAACACTTGGAAATGACCCGCGACGTAGCTTCAAGGTTTCATGCCCAATTAGGCGAAACCTTTGTAATGCCCGAAGGAAAGGTGCAGGAAGAAACCATGTACGTCCCTGGCACCGATGGCACCAAAATGAGTAAAAGCAAGGGCAACTTAATAAGCCTTTTTCAAACCGACAAACAATTGCGCAAACAGATCATGGGTATACAGACAGACAGTACCCCTATGGAAGCTCCTAAAAATCCGGATACGGATAATGTGTTTGCCTTGTACAAAATTCTGGCTACGGAAAATCAAGTTGCCGAAATGAGGTCTAATTACCTAAACGGCAACTATGGCTACGGACATGCCAAGCAGGCGCTATATGAGGTGGTCTTGGAACGCTTTGGGGAGGCAAGGGAAAAGTTCGATTATTATATGAACCACCTAAATGAACTGGATGAAGCATTGGCTGTTGGCGCTAAAAAAGCCACAATAGTGGCCGATAGTGTTCTGGAAAGGGTAAGAATGAAGGTGGGGTATTAATTTTTGAAAAACATACCCCTTGGTCGGTCTATGCCATTCCCGGATGTCCTCTCAAAAAGATTAATGGGTTGAAGGGATATTGAAGTACGATGAAATACCCAAAGATCTTCATTGTTCAATTAAAAACGCCCTTTGACAAACTAGGTGGTTGGTAAATTTTGACGAAGACTCCCCTAAAAACAAGGTGACCTTTGCCATTGCCACACTATTAAATGCAATAAACAGGCTATTCACACCTTTTTTAAATGGCCTCGAACAACTTGCCGGGAAGTGGCCTTACCACTCCTTTCATTTCCATATTCAACAGGATAGAGGAAACCTTGAATATCGGCAATTTACAATCCAGTGCAATATGGTCCAACATTTGTTTGCCCCTTTGCTGTAAATAGTCATAGATTTCCTTCTCGGTATCGTCCAACTCCACAAATAATTGCTTTTGTATAATTGTCGGCTCCTTTTCTTCCAAATCCCAACCCAACATATAGATAAGATCGGCGGCCGACGTAAGCATCTGTGCCTTCTGCTGTTTTATGAGGTTATTGCAACCACTGCTGTACTTATCCTGGGTTCTCCCAGGTACGGCAAAAACATCGCGATTATAGCTGTTTGCTATATCGGCGGTAACCAGACTACCTCCTTTTTCCGCGGATTCCACTACGATAGTAGCTTCTCCCATTCCTGCAATAATCCGATTCCGCTTTAAAAAATTTTCCCTATCGGGTTGACTCGTACTCCAAAATTCAGTGAAAAAACCGCCATTTTTATTTATATCCTGCACATATTTTGCATGAGTCTTTGGATAAATCTGATTTAACCCATGGGCCAAACACCCTATGGTCTGTAAACCATGCTTTACGGCAGCCCGCTGTACGCAAATATCCACCCCGTAAGCAAACCCACTTACAATAATTGGATCCAGTGGTGCCAATTCCTCTATGAATTGCTCACAAAATGAAGTTCCATAACTGGTAATATTTCTAGTCCCTACAATACTTATGATCTTTTGGCGGCTCAAATTGATCTCACCTTGGCTAAAAAGTAAAATAGGGCTATCTATACAATGCTTTAAATAGGCGGGATAACTATCCTCCATAAAATAATGAAGGTTTATTTCCCCACTTCTTATAAATTCGTACTCCAACTCGGCGGCCTCCAAATGTTCCCTGTCCATAAGTCCTTTTAGGGTGCCGGAACCAATACCATCCAATTTCAACAACCGAGTCATTTTTTCCTCAAAAATTGCCAAAGGACTCCCACAACTGGATATTAATTTTTTGGCTGTTATATCACCAATATTTGGTACGTTCTGCAACCGAAGAATAGCAATTATTTCATCTCTAGACATTTATGGAAGCGGCTTAGTTGTTCACAAAATACATAAAATATAATGTTAATAAAAAGTTATGTGAAGAGTTTTGAACTTGTTAATTTTTTCCAATCTTTGTCCTTATGGGAACCGAACATTACATAGCGGAGCTGCTTTATAGATACAATTGTGTAATGGTGCCTGAATTTGGCGCTTTTTTGACACAGATGAAATCTGCCGTTATCAATGACGCCACAAATTCTTTCTACCCTCCTTCTAAAATAATTTCCTTTAACGAACAACTGACATCCAATGACGGACTATTGGTTTCGTACATGGCCGATGCTGAAAAAATGTCTTACGAAGACATGCAAAAGCAGATAGCCACTGTATCCTCGAAATGGAAAAAACTTTTAAAGGAAGGCAATCGTTTAAGTTTACCCAATATTGGTGAACTCTGGTTGAACAAGGAAGGCAAAACACAGTTTCAGCCTTCATATCAAGTGAATTACCTAACCTCGTCCTTTGGCTTATCCACTTTTGTATCCACCCCGGTCTCTAGGGAGATTTTAAAGGAGGAAGTAGTGGAATTGGAGGAAAAGATTCCATTTATGATTACTCCCGAGGCTAGGAAAGAATCCAAACTGAGGCCATATTTGAAGTATGCAGCTGTTATATTGTTGGCCGTTGCCACAGGTTTTACTGGTTATCGCCTTTATAATGAAAAGGTTTACGACCAAGAATTGGTGAGACAGGACGCGCATCAGCAAGTGTCAAAAAATATTCAGGAAGCCACTTTTTTCAATACAGCTCCCATTGAATTACCTGCCATATCCCTGAATATTACCACAAACAAAAAAAGTGGTGTTCACCAAGTTATTGCCGGTGCTTTTAGAATTCAGGAGAATGCTGAAAAGAAAGTCCTTCAACTTAAAGAAAAAGGATACGACGCATCCTATCTTGGTGTTAATCAATATGGACTGCATATGGTAGCCTATGGCAGTTTTGACGATGCCAAGGAAGCCTTAAATTATTTAAGGAAAATAAAGCAGTCCGAATCTCCAGAGGCTTGGTTGCGCTCCGTAAAATAAATCCTTCTCTACTTTTTAGCTTAATATTACCAATGTATCTTTACCCAAAAGAAATTTATGGAGTCAAAGACGCCCAGTGAATCGCGTACCTTAATGACCGATATGGTCCTGCCCAGTGAAACCAACCCTCTGAACAACTTGTTTGGTGGTGAATTGTTGGCGCGAATGGATCGTGCTGCCAGTATTGCCGCCAGACGCCACAGCAGACGAATTACCGTTACGGCATCGGTAAATCATGTCGCCTTTAACCAGGCTGTTCCAGTAGGAAGTGTAGTTACTGTAGAGGCAGCCGTTTCCAGAGCCTTTAGGACCTCCATGGAAGTGTTTATAGATGTTTGGATGGAAGACCGGTTTAACGGCGAGAAATCCAAGGTAAACGAGGCTATCTACACTTTTGTGGCCGTTGACGATAGCGGAAAGCCTACGACAGTTCCCGAACTACGGCCAGAGACCGCATTGGAAATTAAGCGATATGAGGCCGCGCTGCGCAGAAAGCAGCTA
>Ga0209344_10003563_pt1 | contig 15230 bp, 3 predicted proteins | sample Cruoilmetagenom6_FD_187293 | JGI IMG/M metagenome (GOLD analysis project Ga0209344, IMG submission 187293) | Oil polluted marine microbial communities from Coal Oil Point, Santa Barbara, California, USA - Santa Barbara Oil Seep Sample 6 (SPAdes)... | ecosystem: Environmental > Aquatic > Marine >...
TTATAGATGCTAATACCTACTTGTCCACCAATGGTTACGGTACTATTACTATTAAAATCTGTACCGTCTAAAGTAATGACTTGGTTACCAGTAGTTAATAAATTATTAGGTGTAAAGGCATTAATTACTGGTGGATTAACGGTATATGCCAACGCATTAGATTCCAAACCACATGCATTAGTAACAATTATATCTCCAGAGCAAATATCTTCCGGAGTAGTTACTGTAATACTTGTAACGGACTGTGAAACAATGGGTGCATTTACACCATCCAAAGTAACTACATTATCTATATCTGTAAAATAATTACCATTTATAACCACTTGGTCACTAGGTGAGAATGGATTTGGATTTACATCTACTAGTACTGGCAATGGTGTTTCTACAACTATTAGTTGCTCACAAGTTACTTGATTTCCAGAAGCATCTGTTGCTATCCAAGTTATCGTAGTTTCTCCTATAGGATAATTACCCGAAGCACTACATGAATTATTAAAATCGTTGGTTAATACAATGCCATTGAATCCTGGTACCCAATTGGAATTGCAACCTGTTAATGCAAAATTGTTTAATGTACCATTATTTCCATTTCCAGAAGTATCTGATCCTACATCCACACCTACATTATTTGAATAGGCAATGCCTTCATTTAGATTATACAAACCAATTAAACCAGGTTGTGTTGCCAATTCATTATTTAAATTCGACTGAATTTGTGAAGCAGTTCTAGAAGTATTCCAAAATCTAACTTCATCTAAAGCGCCTTCAAATCTATTTTGAGGTGAAGATGGTCTTTGACCCATAAAGGCAGAACTAACATTAATAACATTCGTATTGCCACCAGCTGAAAAAGTCGTTGACGCATTCCCATTTAAATAAATACTATTATAAACAGTGCCATTACCTGTAATAGCAATATGATTCCAACCAGCAGGCAAAACATCTTTAATAGATAAAATACCACCACCTCCAGCAGTTACAACACTAATTGTTTCGCCAGTAATTGAACTTGTCACACCATTTGTAGCAATGTAAATAAGATCTGAATTATTAAAATTAAAAACCATGTCATAATCGCCATTACCATCAATTGAAGTATCAGAATACATCCAAAATTCGATAGTTTGAGCATTGCCTATAGCACCAATACTAACAAAATCGTCTATGCCATCAAAAGATAAACCATTACCTGTTTGGCAATTATCACTAACCACAGGAGGCACAATAGTTAAATTGGCAGTACATTGCCCAATATCTGTAGTCGCATTAATATTTGTACATACTATACTTGGTGGCGTAGTATCTGCAATAACCACGTTTTGTGATTGTGTTACCGTATTCCCATTACCATATGTATAAGTCCAGGTTACAACAGTAGTACCTTGAGTAGTTATAGGCAAACTTGCATCTGAAATACCTGTTAGAGTGCCACCACAAACATCTGTTGCTGTTGGTGCTGTTAGGCTGGTTACTTCACATTCAGCATTAATTGCTGGTAATGTAGCCACATCTGGAGTTGGTTCCAAGAAACTTAAATCTGGTGCTCCAACTGTATGTGTTCCATTGGTTAAACAACCATTGGCTGCTAACACACTGTAATTAAAAGTTCCGGATGCAATTCCTGGAAAGACTCCTGTTGTGTTTGTTATGTCATTAAAGGTATAAATAAATGGTGCTGTATTATTTCCATCAGCAACTGCAGTCATCGTCAATTCATTACCTGGATTGACACATATATCATCAGCAGCATAAAATCCACTATAAACCGACGTAAAGAACGTGGTATTAGGTGGCGTACTCGCATTGTTGTAGTACTGTGTTAGTGATTGATTTGTGCCTTGCACTTCAAAAGCAAACCATACTTGGAAATCGCCTTGCAGGCTCACATCTAAAGTTGACCAGTCTAATCCTAATCCTGGTAATCCGGCTTCGCCTCCATCTACTATATTATTTGGTATAGAGCCTACAACACCTGCACTCATTGGCGATGTTCCTGTAGCGCCTACAGGTTGTATTTGCATTCTAAATTGGGTATTCACACTTTGTGGCTGACCATTTTGTGGATTAGTCCATGTTAATGGTGCTGTACTATAAAAAGTAGCCACACCTGTATTGGTATCTAAACTTTGGAAAACCATAGAACCTGTTGGGGCTTGACTACTATGTCTTGGATTTTCTATATTATTAAAGGTAAACCATAGTCCATCATAGTTACTAGGAATAAGATTTGTAAACTCCCATGTATTACCACCTACTTCTCCAGGATTATTTCCTGCAGAGGCAAAAGTATAGTCTATACCATCAATAAAATCGACACCATATTCTAAAGGTGTTACTGGTCCATAAGTTACATTAGTAACAGAAAAGTTTACGTTTACTGGGTTGTTATTATCTGGAGTGGCTGGATTACAATCGTTATCTAAACCATCACAATTTATTTCTGGTGCTCCAGGATAAACCGTGTCATTAGTATCGTCGCAATCTTGGTTGTTTGTTGCATAACCTGCCTGTAAACTACACAGAGGCGTTCCAGCATCATTAGCATTACCAAAACCATCATTGTCGGTATCTGCATAATAAATAACTTCTGCCAATCTGGTAACGGCAATTGTATAATCTTGTGTTGTGCCACAAGCTTCAACAGTTATAGTTATGGTGTTTAACCCTTCGCTTAATGATGCATAACCATCACCTGAAACATTTGTAGCTGGCAAGGTATTAGAAGCTGTAGCACTAATAATGGTTTCGGTAATCGTATTACAAACACTAGCCGTATAATTAAACGTATTAGCATCGAAAGCTGGTATAAGTGTTATATCTGTACCAGACAAGCTAGCCAAAAAGGCATCTGGTAAGGCATTCTCATCAATATCGCCATCACAATTATTATCTATACCATCGCACAATTCATCTGCACCTGGGAAAACAGTATCATCGTTATCATCACAATCACAGTCTTCTACGCTCACACCATCTCCATCACTATCTGTTGCATTAGCTTGTACACCTATAGTAAAAGGAGTTACAATCTCACAACTGGTATCTGCCACTTCGCGTATGGTAATGCTGTAACTACCTGCTGCTAGATTACCAATAGGAAACGCAAACGGGTTACTCCCTGGCGTACCCAATGGTATCCAGTTATTTCCACCATCTAAACTACCTTCTATGGCTACTGGTGCTCCAGAAAAAGTTATTGTTATTTGAGCCTCTCCATCTTCTGCTGTGGCACAAGTAGCATCTGTTATGTTTGTCGTGACGCTTGTGAGGTTGCATGTTACAGGCACATCAAATAAAAACTTGTTTAACACAGGATAATAACTACCACTTTGTGGACTCGTTTGGTAAGCACCTGAAGATACTATCCAAGAAGGATTATTACTTGTAGAACGGGTAACAAACCCACAATACAAGGAACCAGCATGATATGCTAATCCACCAACTTCTGGCATATCATAATCATTTGTGCCTAAATAAGAACCATAAAGTAAGGTGCTGCCATCAGCACTTAATTGGGCAATATGTTTTTCCCATTGTCCAGTATAGCCTTGATGTCTATCTCCTGTGGTAGGCATATTATAAGAGTATGTTCCTGTCAACACAAATACATTATCCGCTTCATCTACGTCAACATCAATTATCCAATCATTATTATTACCTCCCCATGTGGTACCCCAAATACGTTGACCACTGGTATTAAATTTTAAAATAAAAGAATCAAAAGCTCCAAAATAATTACTGGAGAAAGAGCCAGGAGTGTAGGCCCATGCATTAGATCTACTTTCCCAAGTCACACCACCAACTATCACACTATTATCTGAACATATAGCTATAGCACTCCAGTCTCTATCAGCACCTTCCTGAGCGCTAAAATATGGAAATCCTTGCTGATAATTGTCACCAATGTAGGTGCAGTAATTTAATGCTTGCCCGTTGTTTGTAAAACTGGCTAAATAAAAATCATAATTACCGTTATTTGTCGGTTTAAAAACACCTGCTGTAGTTGGTAAATTAACGCTATTGGTTCTACCCTTTATAATAATATTATTGTTATTATCAAATTTAATACCATGCCTATGTGCCACATCATAGTTATTACCACCAAAGTAAGAAGACCAAACGAGTCCTCCCAAACTGTTAAATTTAGCTACAATATTATCTGTGGTACCACCTATATATGTCGGATATAAACCATTTACAATAGGCATAGATGTGTTTTGCACTGTGCCATAAAAAGCAATTTCACCACTACTATTTACATCAACCCCATGTCCAAACCATTCTTGACCTGGCCCTCCAAAATATGTAGACCATCTTAAAGTACCATCAAAACCACGCCATTGCGATAAAAAATAATCGTAACTGCCATTAATGGTTTGATCATGAGTATTACCTGTAACTGGTAAGTTGGGACTGGTCGTTGCTCCAGACAAGACAAATGTATTTCCTGGACCCTCTGCAATTGCAGGGCTTGCTTCAGTTGATGAGCCTCCAAAATAAGTCCCCCAAACCAAGTTGCCATTGGTGTTAAAATGTACAATACGAATATCAATCCCTCCATTAAAAGTTGGGTCAAATACGCCTGGAGATATAGGGTAGCTTGTCGCATTTGTATTTATTGCCCAAAACACTCCATTCGTGTTAGCGGCTTCATCCATGCCAAAAATAATATTATGTTGCCCATTACTAGCGGTATAGTATGTTCCCCAAGCTCGGGTCGGGTCTATAATAAGGGTTTTGTTTGGATTATAATTATCAATATTAAAAGATAAAATAGTACCATTTAAAACATAATTTGATTTTATAATTTGGTTGTCTTGTAGCACCACAGGTGCGCCTTCAATAATTTCACCTAAATGTGATTTGATAACTAAATCACCTGTATTGTTAATACTAAAGTCTGTTGCGCCATCTATCTCAAATTGAATGGCATTTGGGTCACCACCTGGTTTTACAATAAAATCGTATTTCATACCACCATCTTTGGTGTATAAAACCATATCGATATTGGGGTAAATGTTTTTATAGGTTACTTCTTCATACGAATACACTTTCTCTGCTTTAATATCGCCCAAGTAAAAATTATCAAATACGTTATCGCGTTTGCTTTTTATAATTTCAAAATTACTAGATGCACCAATTAAATTTAAATCTATTCGGTGCATTTCTACCGTAAAATCCTCTGGAGCATTTTGGGTACCAGTAGGAACGTCACCATTTTCAGAATAGGTAATTTCTTTGGATTCTATATTATTTTTTTCAAACACATACGAAATCCCATCTTTCTTAAAATAGGTACGAACACCATTAGAATAAGCCGAGAATAAGATTTCTGGGCGTTGCCTGCCATCGGTGTCCGTAATCTGACCCATGTTTTCTTGATATAAAATGGTATTATTTAAATTATCAAGAACTGTTTCTTTAGAATCGTAGCAGTCTTCATTATCTTCAAAAAAGAAATCAGAAGGTTGTGGTTGCGTATCTAGCATATTAAATGCCATTTGCGCATTTACAGTAATAGAACCTAAAAATAAAAGAATAAGGGTAACTTGAAAGTAAAAACGTTTCATCGTGTTTTGTGTTGGTTAATAATAGCATGTACCACAACACAAAAACGCAACCCATACTATGCAAAGCATAATATACTTATGTTTTTAGGAATGTAAAATTTATGTAGACTTTGGTTGGTTACAACAAAACTATATATGAAGAATTGTTGATTAATAGCATGTTAAATGTAATTAATAAAATGTTAAAATCACCACTAAGACCTTCAATTAAAAAGTAGTTTTATGTATTTTTCGACAAGTGGTTACATTAATAAGATGAATCGTGAGTTAAAAAAATTGTATTTAGTTGAAATTAAAAACCAATAATGACTTTTTTATTAATCATCCCAGAATCTGTCTTTACCTTAACAATATAAGCCCCTTCCGAAATGCGTTTTACAGGAATACGTATGGTTTCAGATGGGTTTTTAATCTCCCAAGAGATCACTTCTTGACCAAGTAAATTAATTAACTGCACACGTTTAACAATTACCGAAGCTGGAGTTTTAATATAAATTTCATCAGGATTTTGAAGATAGTTTACCAAGACATTGTCAACTATGTTTTCTGTAACTGTTAAAGCGTTACTTTGGAACGTAATATAAAAACGGTCTGTATAATCATCAGCTTCTAATGGGTAAACAAAATTAGAATCGTTAATTAAGGTATAGGTCTCGTATAAAGCATCGTAAACAAAAACATCTATATCTGTCTCGAAATTCTCTAAAGCTTTTAATGAGATTTCTATAGTCCCAGAATTTTCTAAAAAGAGACCTAGTGGATATTGTTTGGTTTCATCGAAATCACCAACGCCCTGAATAACAAATGTTTCATCTTCAATCATCCAAGACATGTCACTAAATAATGCCTCATCAATATTCTTACTGTCTAATGCATGGTCTATACCATCGGTTGCTCGAATATTATCAGAGATAAAGCCAAGTAATAAAGGTCTTAAACCACCTTCAGGAGATATAAAATCGATATATATTTTCTTGATAGGTTCTTCGGATATATCCTGATTAGATACAGTATTTGAAGTTTGTCTTATAAAAGTGGATCCTTCATAGGTATTCGCCTCGGCAGGGATTTCAGTTTTAAATATTCGCTGGCTGTTTTTAAATAGTACGTCAGTATCTGAAGCCTCTGCTTCCACAAAGAATCCTTGTCCCACTGGTATATAACGACTAGGTATTTTTGTTCCACCAGAACTAGCTACCAAATCAGGATGTTGTGCAGCACCAATTCCTGCCCATTCATTTAAAGCTGCATAACCACCTTCGTACAACTCTGTAATATGGGTTGCATTAGAGGTGTAATGTTCCCAGAAATATAAAGTACCTGTTAATCCAGGGTTGTCATATATAAACTCCCTACTATCTATTGCTGAAGGATATGGGTTTCCAACTAAAGATTGTTTAGTACCTCCTATTTCGGAAGTTAAAACGCCATTATTAGGTTTTCCTACAAAGGTGTAGTTTTGGAGTTCAGGATAAGAAGGCCCTGTTCCATTACCACTTCCTTTCATGGTAAAGCCAAGTCCAATAGGAATAGCTATAGAACTTCCAATATATTCCCATTCATCATAGTCTTCAGCCGGATTGTTAATATATGCATATAGCCACCTCGAGCTTAAAGTAATAGGGTTTGTAGTTGGGTTGGCATCATATGCTGTTGTCCATAAAACCGATTGTGTACCATCGTAAAGAACATTCCCTACAGCATAAGCTATTCCATCTGTACTTACTGGAGAACTCCAATAATTATAATTATAAAAATTAGACGTGCCTTGCTGGTCACGATGTAATGTTCCTGTTCCAGAATAAGCAACCATGCTGCCTGTATCTTGTAATAGTTGAGATTCTCCAACGAGTTTTAAAACAGTATCTGAACCATCAATTATTAGATAATCTGAAATGGTTAGACTTTGTCCAATTGATGGATCTGTATTTTCTATAGTAAGTGTATTCGCATTCACTTCTAAACCAAGTAATGTTAAGTTGTTATCTCCAGAAGACACATCATGAGATGTTTTAACAATATTCCAATCGATGGAAGTTGAAGCGTCTATTCCTATACTATTAGGAATTATTTGCGAACTCCCAAACAACCATGTATTGGAGTTCGTCCAGCTACCATCGGCAATGGTTTGATATGGTATTGGTGCAGTTTCTGGCTGAAGTGTCGTCATGTATCTCAAGACGCCATCAATTGGTGTGTCGCTAATAGAAGTTAAATTCCCTCCAGCTAAATCTGTTGTTTGATTCATTTGATAATAACCTGTCAAATTTGTCCAAGATAAACCAGATATTGGCATAGGAATGACTCCACCATTTACAAAGCCATCATCTACTCCTAAAGGATTTAATTTGTTAACCTCTTGATTCATCATCTTACGAATTTGAATCTCAGTAAGCGAGACACCCCAAATACGCAATTCGTCCATGACACCATTAAAATAATGTAGTGGTTTAAATGGAGCTGCTAATGTTTGATCCATAGCCCCAAGGATGCAATCGACTGTATTTGTAATAGGAATTAAACCAGCAGTGCTATTCATTTCAATTCCATCTATATATAAGGTGTAATATCCACTACCAAAAGTTACTGCTATATGATGCCACTTATTAGGTATTATTTCTCTTGGTGAAGCAGAAAGCGATTGACCGTTATTCCAGTGAAAAGAAACCACATTATTTACCAATCTCAAATCGAAACCATCTATAAGATTATTGGCTTCTCTTTTTGAAATAATGGTTTGAATATCATTATTTGTAACTTCTGATTTAATCCAAACCTCCAAACTAAAATCACTATTAAAATTATAATTATCTCTAAAGGTTATATTATCATCAACGCCATCAAAATCGAGGGCATTACAGCCTACAAAAGTAATAGTCATAGTATCTGAAGAATCTGCACAAGGTGAAGGGTTATCTAATGTCCAAGTAAGCGTGTAGGTTTCACCTATATCTCCAGTAAATGTAGAAGTTGGACTTGTTGCATCTGAAAATGAAAACCCAGATACTTGCCCAGATGTAACCGTCCACAATCCAGCAGTTCCACTTCCTGTAATCGCATTACCTGCTAAGGTGATGGTTGTATCTGTACAAATAGCATTTGCTATATCTGGTCCTGCATTTGCTGGTGCATTGTAATCGTTAACTATAATGGTAATGATATTACTTGTTTGAGGCACTGCGCAAATTGACACATCTGAAGTCATTATTACGGTTACTTCGTCCCCATTTACTAATGCCGTTGTTATAAATACACTTCCAGTTTCTCCAACAACATCTACACCATTAATTTGCCATTGGTAACTAGGAATTGTTCCTCCATTAATTGGAGTAGCTGTAAATGTGACTTCTTGAGTATCGCAAATAGTTGTTTCTGAAGCACTGATACTAACATCTGAACCGATACTTAAATCGGTAATGGTTACTGTTGCATCACAAGCACTAGAATTTCCAGAGTCATCTGTAACTGTTAATGTCACAAGAATATCTCCTATATCATTACAATCAAAAGTATCTTGAGATAATGATAAATTCACACTACAATTATCTGTAGAACCGTTATCTAAATCGGAAGGTAAAATAGTAGCCAATCCAGTAATTGGGTCTAATTGTAATGTCATATCCTGACATACAACTATTGGATTTTCAGTATCATTTACAGTGATATCAAATGAGCAAGTAGCTGTATTTCCTTCAGCATCTGTCACTTGAAATGTATTGATTGTGGTTCCAAGAGGGAAGACACTTCCGGAAGGTAATCCAGCAATTTGGATAGTTGTTTCACCTAAACAATTATCATTTCCAATAGGTGTTGTATAAGTTACAATAGCAGTACATAAGCCAGCACCATTATCAATAAACATATCTGATGGACAACTGATAGTTGGAGCTTGCGTGTCATTTACAGTCACATTAAAAGAGCAAGTTTCTATATTGCCATAGGCATCTTCTACTTGAAATGTGTTTAGAGTTGTTCCAATAGGAAAAACGCCACCTGAAGGAATTCCTGTAATTTGAGTGGTTGTAACACTTGAACAATTATCTGTTCCAACTGGTGTGGTATAATTTACAATAGCTGAACATGAATCGGTATCATTTCCAATAGTAATATCACCAGGACATGAAATTGAAGGCAAAGTTGTATCTACAACTTCTACGTCTCTTATTATTTCTATAGCAGCATTCCCATAAACATCAACTACATTATAAGTTACAGTATAAGTTCCTACTGTATTTATATTTACAGCTGAAGCATCTATGATAATATCTGCTGTATAATCAATTCCTGAACAAAGGTCTAAAGCAGAAGCTCCTAATTCTGTATAAGACGTACACGCTTCAATGATTTGTGGGTTTGCTCCATTAAGCGTAATAACTGGTCCTGTTGTATCTACAACTTCAACATCTCTTATAACTTCAATAGCTATATTTCCAGCACTATCTACCACATTATAAGTTACTTGATATGTGCCAACAACATTAATATTAATAGCTGACGCATCGATAACTATATTTCCCGAATAATCAGTTCCATTACAAGGGTCTATTGCTGTAGCTCCTAATTCTAAATAAACAGTACAGGCTTCAATAGTTTGAGGATTTGCACCATTTAGTGTAATTAGAGGTTCACTAATATCTATAACATGAATGGTTCGTGTTATTTCTATAGCCGAATTCCCTGAGGCATCTGTAACATTATAAGTTACCGTATAAGTACCTAAAACGCTTGTGTCCACACTAGAATTATTAATGACTACCAATCCAGAGATATCGCCTAAACAACCATCATCTGCACTAGCTCCAAGTTCCGTATAAGTTGAACAATCACCAATTGTTAGAGGGTTTGGACCAATTAATGAAAGAGTTGGATTTGTAGTATCTATAACATGAACTGTTCTAATTTCAGTAACTGCAGATAATCCACTAGCATTTGTTACATTATAATACACATTATAAGTCCCAACCATATTAATATTTACTTCCGATGCATCAATAACAATATCTCCTGTGATATCACCAGAGCAAGTATCACTAGCTGTTGCTCCATATTCTGTGTATGCAGAACAAGCTTCAATAGTAACTGGGTTTGGTCCTAATAATGAAATTGTTGGATTTTGATTATTCACAACGGTTATATCCATAGAACAAGTAGCTGTTCTATTTGCCGAATCTGTAACTGTAAAGGTTACAGTTGTAGTTCCAATAGGATAAACATCACTAGCATTCGCTCCTCCTCCATTATAATCGTTTGTTATAGAACTCACTGAACAATTATCTAATCCTATTGCCAATGGAACATTTACAGTTGCATCACATTGTCCTGCATCTGTATTTACAGTTATATTCGAAGGACACGTAATGGTTGGATCTTCTTCATCTGTTACTGTTATATCTTGCACACATGTTGAGAAATTACCAACAGCATCTGTAACAACCCAAGTAACTGTTGTGGTACCAACGGGGAATAAGTAACCAGGTGGTGCTCCAGTTGGAACAGTTAACAAACCTGAACAAGTATCAAAGGCCGTTGGAAAAACATCCAAACCAAACATATCTACATAAGCAGTGCATAATCCTGGGTCATTAACCCTAGTAACATCTCCTTGGCAAACAACTATAGGTGGTGCAAAATCTGTAACTGTAACATTAAAACTACAACTATTAGAATTTCCAGAAGCATCTTCAATATAATAAGTAACCGTTGTTGTTCCTGCAAAAAAGGTAATTGAATTGACATCATGAATACCAGTTGCCGGACTATTGCCAGTAGTAGCTCCAGTTAAAGTATATGTTTGCAAAACTATAGAACTACAATTATCACTTGTAGTTGGTTCTAGAAAGTTTAAACTTGGATCACTTGAACATGGTACTGAAATATCTCCTGGACAGGTAATTGAAGGTGGTGTTACATCAGGCGAACACTGTCCATAAGAATATAAGACAGAAAAGAAAACAAGAATAATTAAAGCGTGTTTAATATTCATCTAAGTGAACACATTATTTTTAAATAAAAAATCAAGAATATTAGATTAAACCGTTTTAAGTTGAATATAATATTTGGTTGTGAATCATTTAGGGAGTGAATAAATATAAGCTAATTCAAATTGTTTTCAAAAAAAATCGGTTAATGACATTTTTTAAATGAAGAACAACAATTATGGTCCAATTTCTCATTAAAAAATATAGAATATTATAGACTTAAATATTTAAGAATCATTTCATTTGAACAAATTGAGGATGAAACATAAATTTCTCTTGCCATCTATCGAAACGTTCATCATATTTAGTTGAAAACACAAGATATTGGCATTTGTCTAAGCTTTCTGGTAGTCGAGACACATCTGCTAAATGAGAGCCACGAAATAAGAATTCGGCATCATCAACAACAAACATTTGAAGCATGCGAACGTTCACATTGTTCATAAAAAACAACTTATTAAAACGTTTAGGTGTTGTAATTAATATATCTATTCCATTGTAAATATCATCTCGTTGTGCATCGATATTATGTTCTTCATACACACAATACACTCGTAAATCTGTTCTGGAAGTAAACTTTCTAAATACACGATACATCTCTAGAACTGCTTCTTTGTCTTTTGCAAAAACAATAGCTCTAGGAGCTTCATCTACAGCCTTTCCTTGTAATTTTTGAACCACTCCCATTACCATTGCAGTCGTCTTTCCAGAACCTGCTGGAGCGATTCCAAAGACATTTGCACCAGATTTTATTTTAGACAAAACTTTTTTCTGAAACGGTAAAGGTGCTTCAAAGCCTTGAGTTATTAAAGCCTCCTTAATAGGTTCGATTAGTTTTTTAAAAGACATATGCTATTTTTAGAAATGCAAAGATAAACATATTAAATCTTAGCCTGATAAGTATACAAGTCGTAATAGCGTCCTTCTTTAGCAATTAATTCATCGTGAGTACCACGTTCTGCAATATGTCCTGCTTCAATCACTAATATCTGATCTGCCTTTTTAATGGTACTTAATCTATGTGCAATAACAATAGTAGTTCTGTTCTTGGTTAATTCAGATAAACTTTTCTGTATCAATCCTTCACTTTCAGTATCTAAATTTGAAGTTGCTTCGTCTAGAATAATAATTTTAGGATCTGCTAAAATAGCTCTTGCAATAGCTAAACGTTGTCTTTGTCCACCAGAAAGTTTCACTCCACGTTCACCAATTAAAGTATTTAATCCTTCATCAAATCTATCGGTAAATTCGTTTACATAAGCTGCTTTTACAGCATGTTGCAATTCATCTTCTGTGGCATTTGGTCTAGGGAAAAGGATGTTCTCTCGAATAGTTCCTTCAAATAGAAATTCATCTTGCAAGACAACTCCTAAATGTTGCCTATAACTACTTAAATTCACTTTGGATAAATCTTGATTATCCATTGTAATCGTACCTGAATTCGGATTTAAAAAAGTAGCTGACAATCCTGCAATGGTCGATTTTCCAGAGCCAGAGCTTCCTACCAATGCTGTAACAGATCCAGAAGGCGCTTCAAAATTGATATTATGAAGGACTTCTTTTCCTTCTTCATATTGAAAAGACACATCTTTAAAGGCTAAATTTCCTTGAATAGTATCTAACTTAATGTTTCGTTCTTTATTGTCTTCTTCTGCAGTCATGTTCATCAACTCTTCTGTTCTGTCAAGTCCTGCAAGAGCTTCTGTTAACTGACTTCCTATATTACTCATTTGTACAATTGGAGCAATCATAAATCCAAGTAATAAAGTAAATGACAGAAAATCTCCAACGGTTAAATCTCCAGTCATAATTTTATAACCTCCTATTCCCATGATTCCAGTTGAGGCAATTCCTAATAAAAAAGTAGATGAACTTGTCATAAATGCTGTAGCAGTTAAACTCTTCTTCACATTCTGAAAGAGTCGCTCTACACCTACTTCAAATGTTTTGTTTTCCTGTTCTTCAGCATTAAACGCTTTTATAACCCGAACTCCTGCTAAAGTTTCTGTTAATCTTCCAGTAACTTCAGCATTTATAACACCTCGTTTTCTAAAGATTGGCCTTATATAACCAAAGGCTTTTAATGCAATAAAACCGAAAATTACTACTGGAACTAACACAAAAAGTGTCATAGACCAACTAATATTTATTAAAAGAATCAATGAAATTACAGCCGTTATGGTTCCTCCTACCATTTGCACTAACCCAGTTCCAATAAGATTTCTAACACCTTCAACATCTGTCATAATTCGAGAAACTAACTCACCAGATTTCGTATTATCAAAAAAACTAATAGGTAAAGACAAAACTTTTTTCTGTACCTGCGCTCTTAACTCACTAATTAAATATTGAGCTTGAACACTTAATATTTTAGTCAACAAAAATGATGTTATGGCCTGTATCAGAATGGCAACTGCAACTATTAACAACAAATTGTATAATTGGTCGTAATCTTTATTAGGGATAACATCGTCAAGTAACGCTTTACTTTTCCATGGCAAAACCAAACTAGATAATCGGCTTAAAACGATAAGAATTAATCCTATTAATACCAGGTTACGCCTTGGCCAAATAATTGTTTTAAAAGCCTGTACAATAGTTACTTTAGACTTCTTTTTAGTATCTGATTTAATTTTATTCTGAAGGTGTTTCATTTGTTAGTTGGTGAAAGGTGTGAGAACCTAAATTGAAGCAAAACTATAGTCAATTAACATGCCATGTATTAAAGTCTGACATAATAGCAAGAGTCTGACAATTTAATAAAATTCTTCAGTTTCTAAAATGTAGTAAAATCCATGTAATACTTAAAAATCCGATGAAATGCGTTTTTTTTTAGTATTTGTCATTTTTATTACATATTATTGCATAGAAATAAGTTATTATAAGAATTTAAAATATTGAATAAGTTAATTGCATAGATTCTAAAGTTGTTTTAAGATAAAAAAAATAAATGCTTGAGATGAAAAAATTGAATTTAACTTACTCATATTGTTTGTTTTATGATTATCAAAGAAGAAAAATGTATTTTAACGAGTATATTTGTTCTTAGTAACATAACACAATATTTTCGTTTATCCCTCTTGAACAGTTAATAGCAAACTATTATTCAAATATTAAGCTTTTGTTCATTAATCCATATAAAATTTAAGCTTGATATTAGTTAAATAGTTTGACGCCCCAATAACTTTTAACTATGTGAGTATGAAAAAAATTACTTTTTATTTACTTATTGTAACCATAATGTTTATAAGCCAAATCAGCTTATCTAAAAACATCTATAGTTCTTCATTTAGTAAACCTTCAGTCGAGTTTATTAATTATTTAGATAATTATGTTTCATTTGAACCTAATGATTCAGCACTTCCTTTGGCAATTGCTAGCTGTCAGGATATCACTGTCTATTTAGATGCAACTGGAAATATTTCAATAGTTGCTACTGATATTGATGACGGGAATAGTGTTGGAGATGGTTTTTCAATTGATATTTCAAATTTTTCATGTTCAGATATTGGTTCACCAGTTACTGTAACCTTAACTGTTACCAATAGTCTTACTAGCTTAAGTGATACCTGTACTGCACAAATAACAGTCCTTGATAATATAGATCCAACGCCTTCTTTAGGTTCTTTACCTAATATTACAGCTGAATGTTCGGTAACCTCTTTAACTGATCCTACAGCTA
>Ga0209344_10003564_pt1 | contig 15221 bp, 11 predicted proteins | sample Cruoilmetagenom6_FD_187293 | JGI IMG/M metagenome (GOLD analysis project Ga0209344, IMG submission 187293) | Oil polluted marine microbial communities from Coal Oil Point, Santa Barbara, California, USA - Santa Barbara Oil Seep Sample 6 (SPAdes)... | ecosystem: Environmental > Aquatic > Marine...
TCCCAGTGTGGTCGGCAGACCGCGTACCACGTCCATCAGGAACGCGGAAACTTGTTCGCCAAATGCCAGACGCGCGGCTTGGTCGGCAAAGCTGCGTTCTGCACGGCTGGTATAGATCACCGGTGTTGTATCTGCAGCGTGGGCACGCGCGGCTTGGTGCAATACTTCCTGCAATAGAGCGGAACGTTCCGTAGCGATTTGATCCACGTCCACCTCGATGGCAATGATGCCCGGTTCTTTTAACAGCTTGTTCAGTTGTGCCGTGGTCTTCTTGACATGCGAGCCGACGATCACCGCACCGGGTTTGCCGTTGCGCACATACTGGCGCATGGCGCTGGCAGCCACAGGCTGAGACGGTAGTTGTGCCAGTGCGGTAAGGAGGCTGGCGGCAGAGCGGAACAGGAAGCGCTTGCCATTGGCGGCGGCAGTTTTCAATTGAGCGGCAAAGTGATTCAGGTCAGCCTGGGTTTCCGCATCCACTACACAGCACACGTTGTCGTGCAGTCCCATCAGGCGCGCCGAGATATCACCGTGTATTTGGGCGAGCAGAAAACGCTCGACCTGATTCGCTTTAATCCGACCTGCGGTTTTTTCCTCGACATAATCGGGCAGGTAGCTGGTGGAATAGCCGAACACCGAGTCGCGAGCGAATTCAGTCTGGTGTACCGGTGTGGGCACGCCATCGGCCATCAGGTAGTGGATGCTGTCGCGAGTGAAACGTCCGCCTTCAAAGAAGGCCGGAACCAGGAAGTGCGCGTCGAAACCTGTAGCGCCGCCCAACTCTTCGCTCATTACATCGGTTTCCACCGGGTAATGCCCGCGCAGCGTGGAGTCGGAGCGGCTAACGAAAATCGGATTGAAATGCAGCCCTTGCGCGGCCAGGCTGGCCAAGGTCAGCTTGAGGTTGCGGCACACTTCACGCGTCACCGTGGCGGCACACAGCGCATCCATGCCACGGGTGTTGGTGAGCACAAAAAAGAGCGGCGAGTCATCCAGCAACGCGGCACGCAGCGTGTCCTGATCCCAACGGGTCAGCAGCAGGCAGGAATGCACCGTCTGCGAACCGGTCGGGTCATCGTCGAGCACGATAATCTTGGTTTCATTCATTCCGATTCTGCCCTTTCTAAATGTTGGCGGGAGTGTTCATGCCAGTCTGAGCTTCCCTGATGGTTTATCCGGGTTTAACCCAACATGGTCGTCGCCCTTGCCAGCATCGCATCCGCAGTCAGACCGTTGAAGGCCATGATCTCACCAGCGCTGGAGGTGGTCTCGCCGCGCTTCCAGACCATTACGTCACGATGTACGGCACGGGTGCGCAGCAGCACCGGTTCGAGTGGGCCGGAGGGTCCGCCGGATACGGCTATCAGTGCGTCACCATCGAACAATGCGTTGAAGTGATCGTCATCCATGAAGGCGTTGTCCGGCTCCGATACAGTATCCCAGGACACATCGGTTGGACGATACAGGCGGCGCGGATTGGCTATGCTTACGATACGCACGCGATGTCCAGTCGCTTCCAGTTTATTCTTGGCTTCGAATACCGGCAGCAACACCATGTCGCCGGTCACCGCAAATACCACGGTTTTTTCCCCGGCAGCGCTTTCATACAATTTCATCGCCCCATTCGCGATGCCCCGGCGCGCCTGTTCCAGCGTGGTGTACACCGGCAAAGGACTCTTGGAGGCGATCACGATGATGCCCTTGTTATGGGTGTCCAGCGCCCATTCGTAAGCGGCCTGGATCTGGTTGGCATCGCAGGGAAACAAGGGATAGACGTTGCCGTTGCGCATCTGTGCCGCGAAGTAGTTCTCGATCTCCGGGCGTTGATGGGTCCAGCCGTTACGTCCCTGTTCCAGGGCACCTGCGGTGAACATACACACCAGCGAAGGCGTTTTGCGGCGAAGTTCCGCCATCGCCTGAGTGACGGTCTGCATGATGGGCCAACCGTTAATCACGAAACTTTCATAGGATAGCCAGATTGAACGGGAGCCGAATAATGCCAGCCCGGCCGCCAAGCCTGCGCAGGCATCCTCGTTGAGCGGCTCGTAAACTTGCCCGGATGGCCCTTGGTGATACAGGTCGTCTTTTACTGGATGACGTATTTTCAACGCGACGTTGATGTTGGACATCGCCGATGCTTCGTTACCGTCGGCGTTGGTGACCACAAAATTTTTGTCATGTAGGCCAACGAATGCCACCAGTGCGCCGAACGCTGTTGCCGGCACATGCTTTTCGCCCGGCGCAAACTCCTTGATAGGCAAGGCCGGCAAGCTGGGGATAGGCAACACATGTTCGGTGACTGCGGTCTTCGCAGCCGGGCCTCCGCCGGCGCGCGAGAAGTTGTCACGCACGATCTGCCAGGCTTGCGGGTTGAGCGCACGGCGTTGCAAGGCGGTGACGATGTGCTCCGCGTCTAGCGTGTCGGCAGGGTACAAGTTGTGCGACTTGGCGCCCAGTCTGTGTACGCCGCTGCCTTTTAATTGTTTCAGAATCAGCGCAGTACGGATTCCATTCAGTGCGCTTTTTGCTGCTGCATCGGTTGCTTGCAACACAGCTGCGGCAAACGCCAGGCGCTGCTTGTGCGAAAAGAGGCTGCTGTCCACGTAGGCGCCGGATTGATTCTGGTCGTCGAAATCCTTTGCATTCACCAGCAACACGTTCTCGAAACCGTGCCCGCGCCAGTAGGCAACCATTTCTTCATTGCTCCAGGTGGTGCACATAGAGTGATGCTCCTGGCTGTAGCCGTTCCAGATCAACACAGGCAGGAAATTAGTAACCTTCGGGTAGGCGGTATTGAAATGCATCATGCTGTTCAACACATAAGGTTCGCCCATGCCGCCATCGCCTATGGTCACCGGGAACAATGTGTCGGGATGCAAGAATGCTCCTGCCATGGCGAAATGTTGGCCCTGGCCCAGCGGACCGGCAGGTGCCAGCAGTCCGGGAATTGCGCCGGACAAGTGGCCGAGCAGGCCGTGCTTTTCACGGAAACGCTCACGCATCTGCTGCACTGTGGTGATGCCCATCTCCTCCAACGAGCTATCCAGGAACATCGCAGAATAAAAGCCGGGAGCGTGATGCCCTACTTCGGTCACGATGTTGGTATGGCCAAGCATCACCAGTGATGCATAAACCTCGGCGCTGGAGGCGAAACCGCCGGGGTGACCAGAAGACTTCGACGCGCAGATTTGCAAGGTCAGATAGCGCAAGGCATCTGCGGCCAGCAGCGTTTGATATGCAGCCGATGGATCGGCGACATCGCTTACTGTCTTTGCATGCGCTTCGATAGCCGGCTGAGAGGCGTGTTCGGCAAAGTCCGGCCAGGCAGGGGCGAAATATTGGATGCCCTGGCAAAATGCCGGGATAGTCTCGGAATAGGCAGTTGAGTTCATGGCAGGCTTCCATAGTTAAGGTGATGCTATCTTACGGCAATAAATATCTTTTCACAATGCAGTTTATGTTTCATAATGTGAAATATGAAAAATCAAAAATCTCAACCTGTTTCCTCATCCATCCAGGTCATCGACCGCATGGTTACTTTGCTCGACGCGCTTGCCGCAGAAGGCAGTGCATCGCTGAAAATCCTTGCGGCGGAGACAGCATTACATCCGTCCACCGCATTCCGAATATTGAATTCGATGATCCTCCATGGTCTGGTTAGACGCGATGAGGCTGGGGCTTACTTGCTCGGGCCGCATCTCCTGCGACTGGCCGCGCAAGCGCATATTGGTCAGGACCTGCGTGCCATTGCGCGATCGGAAATGGAGTGGTTGCGCGATCGAGTCGGTGAGACAGTGAATCTCACCGTGCGCCAGGGGGATGAAGTGGTATACGTCGAACGTGTTAGTCCTCAACGCATGATGCGTGTAGAGCAGGTGGTCGGCAGCCGCGCTCCGCTGCATGTCACCGCAGTGGGCAAGCTGATGCTGGGTGAGGCGGGCGAGAGCGTGATCAGCGATTATGTGCGTCGCACGCGCTTGCCTGCCTATACTGTGAATACACGCAGTAATCTCAAGCAGCTGCTTACGGATATTCAAGCCAGTCTGACTCGTGGCTACGCACTGGATGATGAGGAAGCCGAGCTCGGAGTGGGCTGTATCGGCGTATTGGTGCGCGATGCAAGCGGTGCTGTGGTTGCCGGTTTGTCGGTGTCCGCGCCGATGGAACGGCGTCAACTCGATTGGGTGGGTCTGGTACAGGAGACCGCGCGCCGTATCTCGGCGCACATGGGCTATGCCGTATAAGCTGCGCCAAATGGAGGTCGATTTCAGTCCCTTTTCGTCACGACCTCCACCACCGCCCCGCCTTAGCGCTACATACGAATGACTTACTTCGGTATTCGCAGTCGCGGTATTCCACTTTACCTCACGTCTTGCCGCATCGTGTTTATTTCAAACGCAGTGCGGCCAATGGCCGATTACTATGATCATTTCATATTTGAAGAGGCTCGCAATGGCGGAAAAAGTGTAGGCGATGGTAAAATAAATGCAATCCTCCGAGCTGAAATATGTCAACCATATATTCCACACTGAGAAAGCTGCTAACCTCGTATTGATAGGTAATTACTGTGCACGTATACGATACCATTGCCGCAGTGGATTTGGGTTCCAATAGCTTCCGGCTGCAAGTCGCGCGAGTGGTGGAAGATCAGATATACCCACTCAATTCATTGAAAGAAACAGCTCGTCTGGCTGCAGGGTTAACGCCAGACAATTTTCTAGACGACGAGTCCCAACTCCGTGCCCTTGCATGCCTTAAGCGTTTTGGCGAGCATTTACGTGACTTGCCAAACCATGCTGTAAGAGTAGTGGGCACAAACACTTTCAGGCTGGCTAAAAATGCACTCATTTTTCTTGAAAAAGCAGAAAATGCCTTGGGTTTTCCGATTGAAGTAATTGCTGGTCGAGAGGAAGCGCGGCTAATTTATCTGGGCGTGGCACATTGCTTGCCACCATCGCAAAATCATAGGCTGGTGGTTGATATCGGCGGTGGCTCTACTGAATGCGTGATTGGCGAGGGATTGGAACCGCTCAAAATGGAAAGCTTGCATATTGGATGCGTCAGTTATAGCAAGCGTTTTTTTGGCGACGGTAAAATTACTGAAAATGCCATGCAGCAGGCAGAACTTGCCGCGCGCATGGAGCTACAAAAAATTCGTTTTGAGTTTTCCAGTGGAAATTGGCAGGAAGTGATCGGGTCATCTGGCACAGCACGTGCATTAGCAGATTTATTAAAGCAAAATGATTGTAGCAATGAAGGTATAACGGCTGAGGGGCTGGCAAAACTGCGTTCCATGTTACTGAAAGCAGGAGAATGCAAGCGGCTGGATACACTTGGGCTGAGACCGGATCGCATTCCTGTCCTGCCAGGCGGATTCGCCATTATGTCGGCAATTTTCACTGAATTGAATATTCAGCACATGAGCATTACGAGCGCCGCCCTGAAAGAAGGGGTTCTATATGACCTGTTGGGTCGTTTGAATCATCAGATACCTGGTTAGCTACGAAACTCAGAAGGCTCATCTGTTGAGCCTGTAGAGGCAGATAATAATTATGCGCATATCGCCAAGAGGAGATGTGCGATGCGGCTGACGAACACATCACCCACACAGAAAAATACATTCGGGTCATCGGCGAACAACTCGACATCGTTCCGATGCAGGTGCGCATGCTGCAACATATCAGGCTGGTGTACGGGTGTAAAGCCAGCAAACACGAGCCGATGACGGCGGCGCTGCCGCTGCAACCTTTGCCCAAGAGCAATGCCAGTCCAAGCTTGCTGGCCATGCTGCTGATGACCAAATATGCCGATGGATGCCCCCTGCAACCGCTGCACAACCTGATGCGGGATATCCACTATGCGAAACTACTGGGGCAAGCTTATTCGTTACACGGAGCGCGGCAATCTGCCAATCGACAACAACCGTTGCGAGAATGCGATCCGCCCCTTCGTGGTTGGGCGCAAGGCCTGGCTGTTCAGCGATACGCCCTCCGGAGCGAACGCAAGTGCGATCATCTATTCGCTGGTCGAGACCACCAAGGCAAACGGCGTAGAGCCATACACATGGCTGCGCCATGTGCTGGAGCATCTGCCAGCAGCCAAAACTACGGATGAACTGGATAAGTTGTTGCCGTGGAATTTCCATGCGGCAACTTTAACCAAAATCACACCTCGCTGAATACCCTGCTGCTCCTGAAGCGCTTACGAAGATCAGCGAAGTTCTTCATGGCGCAAGTAAAGGCCGTCAAATATTGACTCAAGTCCTGAATGAGTTCCACGCATGCCAGCTATAATCTGCGCCGCCCAGTCGAAGTAGGTCTGCTTGCGCTCCGCCGACCAGTCAGCAGGCGGAGATGCAAGAATGTCGCGGAGGTTGCATATCTTGTCAGCTAGCTTCACCAGTTTAGCTTCATGCGATATATGTGATGCGTGTTCTATCTGGAGCTGCTTCCGAACGTGCTTTTCCAGGGACATGTCGTCCGTCACCTCGAGAACGATTGACGTCACTTTGCTACCGAAGATATCCTCCAACTCGTCGGCGGTTGTTTCCGTGTCCTCAATGGTGTCATGCAGAATGGCAGCACATAAAACTGATATATCCTGGATACCACCTTCATTAGCCAGTACGTTAGCCAAGGCAATGGGGTGATTGATGTAGGGCGAGGCGTCAGCGTCCTTGCGCCGCTGGTCGCGGTGCTTCTCGGCGGCGAACGCCACCGACTTGATAAACACGCCTGCAGCGTCCATACTAATTTCCATCGGCGACCTCCATTTTTTGACTTGTGCAAGTTCTGTTTGCGATTATGGTAATCACAATGCAGCGAGAGTGTCCGCTGCGAGTAGTATTAGCCTCAAATCAATTATTCCAGTTATTCAATCCTGACTGCCGCGCCAGCCACCACAAGAAACGACCAGCTCTCCAGCACTTTATCGCCTGTCGCCTGATCGACGACATTATGGAAGAAAAATCATCTTAGTATGCGCATGACTTGTAGCTGTGTTATTCCTCCGTCGTGGGTAAACGTATGGAATATTGACCTGTTTTTTCGTCACGCACCATCATGAGCAAATTTTGCTTCTGCGCATCCTCCACCAATTCTTTGAACGAGCGATAGCCGTAAGCCGATTCAGCAAAGCCAGGTTTACGCCGCTGCATGGTTGGCTTGACCATGGAGTACCATATTTTTTCCTCTCCCCGTTCAGCAATTAATGCTTCAATGGTTTCGACAATAAAATCGAGTGCTTTCTGACGCATGTCATCTTCGGTCTTCAATACTGACTTTTTTGTCGTGCGCCCGGCAGGCGCTTTTGCCGGGGATTTTTTTTCAGCGCGTTTTTTCTGTACTTCCTGCTCATGCACCAGATCATCATAAAAAATAAATTCATCGCAATTAGCGCTGAGCAAATCAGAAGTTGAGTCCTTAATCCCAATCCCGATTACATATTTATTGTTCTCTCGTAGCTTTGAAACCAAAGGAGAAAAGTCCGAGTCTCCGCTAATAATGACGAAAGTATCAACATGGGCCTTGGTATAGCAAAGATCCAGTGCATCTACGACCATGCGGATATCGGCAGAATTTTTTCCTGATTGGCGCACATGCGGAATCTCGATCAATTCAAAAGCTGCTTCATGCATCGTCGCCTTGAATTCTTTGTAACGATCCCAGTCACAATAAGCTTTTTTGACGACCATGCTGCCCTTGAGCAGTAAGCGTTCAAGTACCTTCTTAATGTCGAACTGTGCATACTTAGCGTCACGTACACCTAATGCAATGTTCTCGAAATCGCAAAACAAAGCCATGTTGGTAATTTCAGGTTGAGCAGCCATCTTATACTCCTATATTAGATTCATTAATGCTGTGGCATCCATTCCTCGATATTCCTAATAAAATGAATTAATAAAATAAAGTAACTTATTGATATAATTAATTATATTACAAACACATCCCCATCACAATTGTTTAAATGAATCTTACTTAACAAATATCTGACAGGCTTTTAGCCTCGCGTATTCGACTGTGTCTCGAATCGCATAAGATCCACTAGTGGCTGGGCTTGCCAGTCAAGCTTCCGGTGTTCCGCCACAATGTTAGTGAATATGCCGCCGCGAACGTAAAATTTGGCAGTAAGGCGCATGAAGCGCGGCTGGATGGCGACGACCAAATCATCCAGAATGCGATTGGTAACGTCTTCATGGAAATGTCCTTCATCGCGGAATGACCAGATATAGAGCTTGAGACTTTTCAGTTCGACGCAGGTCGTATCCGCGATGTAATCAAGGATCAACGTAGCAAAATCGGGCTGACCAGTTTTGGGACACAGGCAGGTAAACTCGGGGATTTCCATGTGGATGTGGTAATCGCGCTCTGGCTTGGGATTGACGAAGGTTTCCAGAAGCTTACTGGCTACAGTTTTGCTGGGCGGAGTGCTCATTTTGATATGCCTTGTGTGTCGGTTAGAATGCAACGCATTATAATGTCCAACTGATTGAAATTGCGTCTTTCTCACGTCAAGATCGCTGGATTTAAATCCTTCGTTGATCCCACCCATATTGCGCTACCCGGTCAAGTCGTCGGCATTGTCGGCCCGAATGGCTGCGGAAAATCGAACATTATTGACGCGCTACGCTGGGTACTAGGCGAATCTCGCGCTTCTGCGCTACGCGGCGAATCTATGCAAGATGTTATTTTCAATGGCTCCGGCAAGCGCAAACCGGTCTCGCGCGCTAGCGTCGAACTCATCTTCGATAACAGTTCGGGTAAGGCTGTCGGTCAATGGTCAAGCTACGCCGAAATCTCTATCAAGCGCGTGCTGCTGCGCGACGGTGATTCAAGTTACCACATCAACAATCAGCATGTGCGGCGCAAAGATATAACCGACATTTTTCTGGGCACTGGTCTCGGCGCACGAGCTTACGCCATTATTGAACAGGGCATGATTTCGCGCATCATTGAAGCTAAACCGGAAGAGCTGCGTATATTTCTGGAAGAGGCTGCAGGGGTATCTAAATACCGCAACCGCCGCCGCGAAACTGAACTACGAATTGCCGATACGCAAAACAACCTGTTACGCGTTGATGACATTCTGCAGGAACTGACCAAACAACTTATCCATCTAACGACACAAGCAGCGATAGCCAGGCGTTACCGCGAATTGGAATCGAAGCGTGACACTACGCAACAATTGCTGTGGCTGGTGAATAAACAAGAAGCCGAAACACGCCGGGGGCGCTTTGCCCAAGGTATCGAGAAAACAAAAAATGAGCTGGAAGCTGAGACCACGCGTCTGCGTGAAATGGAAAGACAGCTGGAATACACGCGCAATGAGCATTACACGCAGGCTGATACGCTGCATGCCAAGCAGGGCGAGCTATATGCTGCTAACGCTGAGATTGCACGATTAGAGCAGCAGATTGCCCACTTCAACGATCAGCGTACGCGCTTGGTCCAGCAAACGGCTAATAGTGAGTTGCAGGTAGAGCAGCAGCGCGTTCAGTTGCAAGGCGTGGAATCTTTGTTGGCACACTGGCAGCAACAACAACAAGAAGCAGACATTCGAGTTGAGGATTGGGAAAGCCGCGCGAACGCCGAAGCGCTGCTTCTGCCGCAAGCGGAAGAAGCAACGCGCGACGGACTGGAGCGCAACAACACGATGCAACGCGAACAACTGATCTCGCAGCAACAACTGCAACTGGCCGATACTGAATACAAACATATTCAACGCAATGTGCAACAACTAGAAGCGCGCCGCTCGCGTTTGCTGCTGGAACAGGGCCACCTTCCGCAGGTGGATAACGAAACGCTGGCACAGACACAATTTCTGCTGGCCGAGATAGAGGCGGAACGCGATGAGCAACAGCAACAGTTGACACAGCTTCAGACGCAATTACCGGAGGCTGATGCATCACGACGCGATCAGCGCAGCGCAATGCAGGAACTAGAGCGGCAACTGTCACAGGTGGAGGCGAAACTTTCCGCGTTGCAACAACTCCAGAAACAGGTCGATAACGACAAAAATTTGAAACAGTGGTTAACCAAACACCAATTAGACCAACTGCCGCACCTTTGGCAATCTATCGGTATTGAAGCAGGCTGGGAAGATGCGCTGGAAGCTGTTTTGCGCGAACGTCTCAACGCGCTAGCCCTGCCCCACCTGAAAGATGCTGCGCGCTGGAGCGATGCTCCACCTGCCAGGTTGGCAGTGTTCGCAGCGGACGGAGCACAAAAATTCAAAGCCCAGCAAGATATTGGACTGACTCCGCTGGGGCAGTTTGTTAGCTACCAGGATCCACAGACTTCACCTGTGGTTACGGACTGGCTGTCTAATGTGTATGTCACGGAAACGCTGGCACAGGGCTTGAGCATGCGTGAACGATTGCCTGCCGATTGTTGGTTAGTGACGCCGCAGGGACACCTGATTGGCGCGCATAGCGTGCTGTTCCATGCTCCGGACAACCAAGTGCATGGCGTGCTGGCGCGGCAACGTGAAATTAAGCATTTGCTGGAGGCAGTGCAGCAACAGGCAATATCATTAGATCATGGCAAACGCCAGACAGCGCTAGCAGAGGAAACCTATCACACTATCGAAAGCCGCATTGCGCTCTTGCGCAAAACAGACAGCGAATTGCAACAACGCCAACATGGAATACAGCTACAGATTCTAAAATTAACCCAGGCCAACGAACGCAGTTATGAGCGTGCCATGCAGATTGAGCGCGAATTGCAGGAGCTTGCCGAACAGTCCGCTGGTGAACAATGCCAGCAACATGAAATAGCTGAGCGCATGGACATTCTGCGCGAAAGCATTGCGACACAGCAGGTAGAGGTTGAGCAAGTGAGGCTGCAAACTGCCGCTCAGGAATCTACGCTACGTCAACAGCGCGTACGCTCACAAAAAACGCAGCATGAATTACAGGAAGCTCGCTTTTTTGTCCAGACTTGCGCAGAAAAAATCGCTGATCTAAAACACAGTTTTAAACAGATCGAGCTGACGCTGGCGCAGTTAGAACAAACTTTGATACAAACTCAAACTGAGTTAGACCATATAGAAGACGGAACTAGCAAACAACAATTACAGGGGGCACTGCAACAGCGGCAGACGCGCGAACAGGCACTGGCCGAGACACGCAACTTGCTGGAACAAACCTCCAATAAACTGAACGGACTGGAACAAGAGCGCCTGTCCTGCGAACAAAAATTACATCCACTACGTGAAAAACTCAGCGAGTTGTCGCTCAAGGAACAGGAGGCACGTCTGCAATGTGAGCAATGGGCAGAGCAGTTGCTAGATGTAGAGGAAACAACACTACTCTCTCTGCTGGAAAGCGGCAATATCAAGCCGAATACGTTACAGAACGACTTGAATCGCCTGAATAGCGACATAACTGGGCTGGGTGCGGTGAATCTGGCTGCACTCGAGGAATTAAATGCGGCACAGGAACGCAAAACCTATCTGGATACTCAAGCAAAAGATTTGACCGAGGCAATGGACACGCTGAAAGGGGCAATACGCCGCATTGACAAGGAATCGCGTGACTTATTAATGACCACATACAATGAAGTAAACCGCCATCTGGCAGAACTGTTCCCAGTGCTGTTTGGTGGTGGCGAAGCGCGCCTGGTGCTAACTGGCGATGAAATACTGGATAGCGGCGTGCAAGTGATGGCCCAACCACCGGGCAAAAAAAATGCTTCAATTCACTTGTTATCAGGCGGTGAGAAAGCGTTAACTGCAATTGCGCTAGTGTTTTCGATGTTCCAACTTAATCCGGCGCCGTTCTGCCTGTTGGACGAAGTTGATGCACCACTGGATGACACCAACACCGAACGATTATGCAAGCTGATAAAAAAAATGGCACAGCACACCCAATTTATCTTCATCAGCCACAATAAGATCACCATGGAACTGGCACAGCAACTGGTAGGCGTAACCATGCAGGAACGCGGCGTATCGCATGTAGTGGCAGTGGACATTGAGGAAGCACTGCGCCTTCAAGACGACAGTACAATAACTTCATGACACTTCTAGGAGGCTGTCCGGAGAATAGAATGATCTACTGTGGTAAAGCTATTTTGGCCAGATTCCAAGATAATTATCTTGTTATAACAAACAAGTGCTTGTCTAGAATAATATTAATATTAGACCTAACTTCTACACAATTTCAGAGTTTCCAATGCCCTCTGTTGTCAATATCTGCAATGATAGCTTCTGCAACACTTATTATAAAATCATGATGTTGATAGCTTGCTTGTAGTGCATCTACTAAAATGGTTAAGTCTTCAATGTATTCATGAATCATTTGATTTCTTAATTGACGCAGTTTTAACCAGGTATCAACAGAAGGTAATACACCAATTTTTTCTGCTTTATCTAAATTTTCTATCGCTATATTTGTTTTTTCGCCTAATGCCTCAAGCCATGCAGGCAAAAGCTTATCGCCAATAGTGTCCTGCAATCGACAGAATCGACTTGTAAATGCCTCAACTTGCTCGGCAAGTTCCTCATTGTGGTTCAGTTGTTGCGCATGTTCTATCGTAAAGGGTTGTTGAAATACTCTGTTTGCTGAAAAACGCAGATTGTGAATTTCTTTTTTAACCACACGGACTAAAAACTCTAATCTTTCTGGCTTTTCCACGCTATCCACAGCCAGCGTCATAATACAACCCCTTCTTTCTGTGCAACAACGTGTATTGGAAGGTTTTTTAAATTTGGGGCAGATAACAATACATCTACTTTTCTACCCTGTAACTCCCTGATGAGACCAGCACTTATTTTGGCGGACAATTCAGCTGGGTGCTCTACCACTTCGTGCAGAGTAATCAGCAAATCGACATCCCCTCCTTTTTTAGTATCATCAACTCTGGAGCCAAACAATGTAACCTGCGCATCGTCACCGGCTAATGTTGCAACAACTTGCCGAATAACCTGTGCTTGTTGCGCGGTTAGTCGCATGAACTTTCCTTAATAAAGGGAATTAGCTTGATGGTTGAATGACCCATTTCTCCCTCTTTCTCCATAGGAAACTAATAGAAAACCAGCCTGCATAGCTTACGGTAAAATGTCTCACTACGTGAAGCCGCTTTTGTTATTTTGTAGTCTAATTTCAATGATAGCATATCCAAGCGCCCTGATTTTGTGGCGCGTATAAGTCAACAAATGGATGACAGCAAAGACCTGCGAAATATTCCCGCTTCCCAGCGACAAAGTATCCCGAAGCCCTTGAGATAATATTTAAAGGCTATGTCGCAATTAGCTGTTGAATTTGATTTAACAATTTACTAAACATCTATAAATCATAGAGTTGGGCGTTTTTATGATTAACGAAAAATCCTTCATAATTAAACAGTTACCAAAAATCAACAGATAACTACGACATAGCCTATTTAAAATCGTAACGCAGCAATTACCGTGCGCTTATAAAAGCGGGGGTTACACTATGAAAAAAGTCGGTGAATATCTTGGTTTATCTTATTCAATGGTCAGTCGAATCAAAAAGAATTCAAGACTCAAGACCTGACACTTTTTTCTTTCAAGACCTGACACTTTTTTTCTTTTTTTTGCGCTGGAGCATCCGTTTATTCCTCACTCACTGGTGTACTCCCCGATCATGCAGTTGACGACCTGCCGCAAAACCTTACAATCTCCATAGGTTCCGCTCTCCGTTAGGTTCAGTTCAACAAGGTTTATCTGCCGCCAACATGGGATGCGGGTTAAACAAGTTTGGGCGGGGCGGCAGATAAACGCTATTCGTTATGCGTAAAATAATGGAGCCGTAATAAAATGCATCCTCAGCTTTACCTGAAAACATTCTGGAGGATGGAGCTTAAGCCGACGATATTTGTTGCGATGAGTTTCTCAAGTCAATATCAATCTCGTTTTAAAGAAATAATAGAGCCTGCTATCAATCAAATTTCGGTTAATGGTGTGAAATTAGAGGCTGATCGTGTAGATATTTCAAAGTCAGGGGACTCTATATTAACTGACATCATGGAAGGCATAGCTCATTCTCAAATGGTTTTGGCGGATGTATCAACTATAGGTAAAGATTCTGTGTCTGGCGATTCTTTCAGGAATGGAAATGTAATGTATGAAGTTGGTCTAGCCCTTGCCAGCAGGCATTCATCGGAAGTTCTTTTAGTAAGAGACGATAAAGACAAGTTCTTATTTGATGTTAGTACTATTCCCCACAAACATATTAATTTCATAGATAAAGAACATGCTATTAACGTTCTAAAAGATGAATTGATTGCTAGGCTTAAAGAAATGAATCATGTTAATGATGCTAGGGTTCATCTTGCTCTTGCATCACTTACTAACGAGGAAGCATTAGCTCTCAAGCATATTGCAGGGTTGCCAGAAGGAAATGTCTTTGGAAGAGACCCAAAAGGTCGGGTAGATTTTTCCGGAATGGTATCCATTCCACGTCTGCTAGATAAACAACTCATTCGGTTAGCCGGAGAGTTTAGCCAAGGGCATACGGCTTATATATTGACGCCGCTCGGTAAAGTTGTTGCAGATTTTGCCTTATCTGGATTAAATAAATTTGAAAGCGATATTGTGAGTGATGAATCAGGGGTATAACACGCATAATAAGGCGTTTTCAGTCGGAAAATTTGTTCTGCTGCGCGCCACAAAATCCCGCTGAAACGCGACGTTGGGGGTATCGTCCAAGATGAGTATTTCATCCAAAATTAAGCGATGGTATCTCGGTGGGCCGTTGCCGACTCGAGAAGAAAACAATGGCGCAACAACTACCCGCATACCGAACACGTTTGAACCTTCCGTTTCTGCGCAGCTTGCTCAATACATAGTCAAACACCTGCCCGGCTTCATAGCAGCAGTATTTGCAGCCGCTGTCACTCTTTTCATCTACTTTGACTCCAAAGCTGGCGACGGCAAGCCCCATAGTGAAAAAACACAAAGCGTTAAACCAGTAGTTGTAGTCCCACTCGTTCATGATAAATAACCCCCAACCTTACTTTCAACCAGACCGCCAACTGCGCGGCTGGTTAACTTTACGTTGGGCCACGATAGTTGTGCGCCACGCTTAGCGGCAATGAGGAACTCCGATGGTAAAGAGAAACAAAGAAATTTCGTGACAGCTCAGCATGAGGCAGGCTGAAGTGGATTACCCATGAAGGCGTGGCGAAGCAATTCGAACGTGTTGTGGCCCTGTTTATGCATGGTATCGAGGTAAGAGCGGATGATGCAGAAGTTCTCCG
>Ga0209344_10003565_pt1 | contig 15219 bp, 16 predicted proteins | sample Cruoilmetagenom6_FD_187293 | JGI IMG/M metagenome (GOLD analysis project Ga0209344, IMG submission 187293) | Oil polluted marine microbial communities from Coal Oil Point, Santa Barbara, California, USA - Santa Barbara Oil Seep Sample 6 (SPAdes)... | ecosystem: Environmental > Aquatic > Marine...
ACACATTATCAAGTTGGCCCAGTAACAAAAAGAGTGCGGGAATTGTACTGGGAATGGGCACACCAGGAGACATAGCTGCGGAGGCTGATGCCTCCGGCGGGGATATTTATAGAAAGTCGAATGGAATTTTCTTTGTTTTGGCGCGGCATTTTGCACTAAATCTCCTTGTGGCAAACGCAACTGTTGCGCAGCAACGATCCCTTTGTCATCATCGCCCTGCAAACGGGGGACAAAACACATGCGTAAATTTCTTGTCGTACTTGACGACAGCCAGGAATGCCTGAACGCAATGCGCTTTGCCGCAATGCGGGCAACCCATACAGGGGGGGGTGTGCAGATATTATCAATTATTCCTCCGGATGAATTTCAGCATTGGATCGGTATCGGAAATCTGATGCGCGAAGAATATCGCGAACGCATTCACGCGCATTTTGAAGTGTTCGCAAAATGGATGCGTGATAAGCAGGGGATTGACCCGGAACTTGTGATCCGAGAGGGCGACGCGGTGCCGGAAATACTGGCCCAGGTGCGCGAAGACCGCGACATTGGCGTTCTGGTACTGGGTGCGGGGACGGAAAAGGGCGGCCCCGGGCCATTGGTATCGCTGTTATCCAAATCCTCGGGCGACCTGCCGGTTCCGATCACAATTGTGCCTGGCGAGTTGTCGAAGGATCGTCTGGAAGCGATCACCTGAACCGGATTTAGAATAGTTCTAAACCTTGACTTGCATTGGTGCCGGGCGCATATCCTAAACAGCTATAAAGGATAGGTCCGATGTTCATCCAGACAGAATCAACCCCAAACCCGGCAACGCTGAAGTTTTTGCCCGGCCAGACAATTTTGGAAGCCGGAACTGCTGATTTTCCAAGCGCGGATACGGCAGATAAATCCCCGCTTGCGATGCGTGTGTATGGTGTAAGGGGCGTAACAGGCGTTTTCTTTGGCAGTGACTTTGTAACTGTAACCAAGGCTGAGACGATTGAATGGGATCACATCAAGCCTGCGATCCTTGGCGCGATCATGGAACATTTCCAATCTGGTCAACCTGTTATGGAAGGTGAAGCCAAAGTTGAGGGCCACGCTGCACATGACGGTCCGGATGGTGAAATTGTCAACCAGATCAAGGAGCTACTTGATACCCGCGTGCGCCCTGCAGTTGCGCAGGATGGTGGTGACATTACCTTTCACGGATTTGATCAAGGTGTTGTTTACCTGCACATGCAAGGTGCCTGTGCTGGTTGCCCGTCGTCAACACTGACCCTGAAAATGGGTATCGAAAACCTGCTGCGCCATTACATCCCGGAAGTGGTTGAGGTTCGCCCTGTTGCCGCATGACAATGTAATACTTGCATTTGACACATCGGCCGCGCATTGCGCGGTCGCTTTGGTTTCGGGTGGCAGGATCATCGCCGAAACCGTTGAAGAAATGACCAAAGGACAAGCCGAACGGCTGTTTCCTTTGATCCAAGACCTGTTATTGGGTGCCGGGTTGGCCTGGAAAGACATCGCACGGATCGGTGTGGGGATTGGGCCGGGGAATTTCACAGGCATTCGCATTTCCGTGGCCGGAGCGCGCGGATTATCCCTGTCACTTGGGGTGCCGGCAATCGGTGTCTCAGCTTTCGAAGCGCTTGGCTGCGGGCTGGATGGCAAGATCATTGCCAGTGTCGATGCCCGTGGTGGGAAATGTTACTTGAAGGATCTTACCCAAGACCGCGACCCGATCATGGTGAATGTCGCCGACGCCGCACATGTGGTTGCGGGTTCAGATTTTCAGGTTACGGGTTACAAAGCAGAAGAAATCGCCCGGACTGCCGGTGCAAAGGCGATATTGCAGCCAACACCGATTGCGGTTGCCATCGCCTTGATAACCGCCAGGCGCGACCCGGCAAATCAGGGCCGCCCTGCACCGCTTTATATCCGTGCGCCCGATGCTGCCCCATCACGCCAAACTGTACCAACAATTCTGCCATGAGCCCTGATCCAGCAGCGCTGGCAATTCTGCACGCAAGGTGTTTTGAAACACCCAGACCCTGGACCAGAACTGAATTTGGCAATCTGCTGGCGGATACCAAGACAATTTTTGCCGGCGAGGAGAATGGCTTTGCCCTTGGTCGAGTTGTGCTGGACGAAGCCGAGTTGCTGACGATCGCAGTCGCCCCTGAAAAACGTCAGGCCGGTGTAGGGAATATGCTGCTTTCGGGCTTTGAAAGCGCAGCATTTGGCATGGATGCGCGCACCTGTTTCCTGGAAGTTGCTGCGAACAACCGTGCAGCAATCGCCCTGTACACCGCGAACAATTACACCGAATCCGGTCGTCGTCGCGGGTATTACGCACAAAAGAACGCCCCGGCAGTTGATGCAATCTTGTTATCTAAACCCCTGAATGCTCCAGAAATTGGAGGCAATTGACTTATCTACAGTCAATCGCCCGATTGTCTTGGACCAAATGGTAAAAAACTATTGACCCGCTTGGATCGCTTCGGCCTTAATTGCGGATGATCAAATAAGATCTGCTCGCTTAACAGGGGGACTCGGCAGCATTCCGACCCCTCGTATAACAAACTGGGAGAATCCTATGACCCTGATGCAGAAATTCCTTGGCGCAGCCGCTACGCTGGCCATCACCACTGGTGCAGCTATCGCTGACCCGGCTATAATTTTCGATCTTGGTGGCAAGTTCGACAAATCCTTTAACCAGGCTGCATTTGCCGGTGCTACCAGATGGGCTGAAGAAACCGGCGGAAGCTTCCGCGAGATTGAACTGACATCTGAAGCACAGCGCGAACAAGCACTGCGCCGGTTTGCCGAAGCTGGCAACAACCCGATTGTGATGACTGGCTTTGGCTTCGCGTCTTCACTGGATACTGTCGCACCTGACTTTCCAGATACAAAATTTGCAGTAATCGATGTCAACTGGCTGGACCAACCAAATATTCGCGGCGTTGGCTTTGCTGAACAGGAAGGTTCTTACCTTGTCGGGATTGCAGCGGCGATGGCCTCCAAAACAGGTACGGTAAGCTTTGTCGGTGGTATGGATGTACCCCTAATTCAGGCCTTTGCCTGTGGTTATGTTCAGGGCGTAAAATCGGTAAACTCGGACGCGACTGTGGTTCAGAACATGACCGGGACAACACCCGCCGCATGGAACGACCCGGTTAAAGGGGGAGAGTTGACCAAAGCACAGATAGGGCAAGGTTCGGACGTTGTTTTCGCTGCCGCTGGTGGAACCGGTGTTGGTGTTTTGCAAACCGCTGCTGATGAAGGTATCCTTTCGATCGGTGTCGACAGTAACCAGAACCACCTTTACCCTGGACAGGTTCTGACCTCGATGCTGAAACGAGTGGACAATGCTGTTTATGAAGCATTCAGTCAGGGCGAAAATCTGGAAACCGGCAATGTTGTGATGGGAATTGCGAATGGCGGTATCGATTACGCGATGGACGAGCACAACGCAGCGATATTCACTGATGAAATGAAGACTGCTGTAGAAGCCGCAAAAGCAGGTATCATTGATGGGTCCATCAGCGTCCATGACTACCGGTCGGACAACGCCTGCCCGGTAATGTAGGGGATACCCCGCATGGGTGTGGATAACACAGAGGGGCGGCAGGCAACCGCCGCCCCAGCTATCGAACTTCGCGGCATTTCCAAGGCCTTTGGTCCGGTGCAAGCGAACAAAGACATTTCAATAAATGTCGCACGCGGGACGATCCACGGGATCATCGGTGAAAATGGTGCCGGGAAATCAACATTGATGTCGATCCTTTATGGTTTCTACAAGGCCGACGCGGGCGAGATATTTATCAATGGTAATCTGACCCAGATCCCCGACAGTCAGGCAGCAATTGCGGCCGGGATTGGCATGGTTTTCCAGCATTTTAAACTGGTTGAAAATTTTACGGTTCTGGAAAATATCATTCTCGGGGCGGAAGACGGGCCGATGTTGCGCCCGTCACTGGCCAAAGCGCGCAGCACGTTGACTGCGTTGGCAGAAGAATATGAATTAAGCGTGGATCCGGACGCATTGATCGAAGACCTGTCTGTGGGTCATTTGCAACGCGTGGAAATCCTGAAAGCCCTGTATCGTCAGGCAGAAATCCTGATATTGGATGAACCGACCGGCGTGTTGACCCCGGCTGAGGCGGACCATCTGTTCCGCATTCTGAACAACCTGAAGAACGAAGGAAAAACTATCATCCTAATCACGCATAAACTACGCGAGATCATGGAAATCACGGACACTGTCAGCGTGATGCGGCGTGGCGAAATGACTTCAACCGTAAAAACCAACGAAACTTCGCCCGAGGATCTGGCCGAACGTATGGTCGGGCGCAAAGTGTTGTTGAGCGTGGACAAAAAACCAGCAACCCCCGGTAAAACCGTGCTGGAAGTGGAAAAACTGCATGTTATCGATGAAGCTGCAGTTGAGCGGGTTAAGAGTATTTCCTTTGACGTGCATGCCGGTGAAATTCTTGGGATAGCCGGGGTTTCAGGCAACGGACAGACCGAATTGCTGGAAGTTCTGGGTGGGTACCAAAAAGCGACAGGTACCATCCGCCTGAACAGATCCGAAATTGACCTGACCGGAAATCTATCCGACGGGCAATCACGACGTGCGCGCGGCATCGCCCATGTCCCCGAGGACCGCCAGGCCGAAGGTCTGATTATGGAATTTTCGGCGTGGGAAAACGTCGCCTTTGGGTATCACCATGACGAAAGATATCAAAAAAATAAGTACCTGATGGATAATGCTGCAATCGTCGCAGATACCGAAGAAAAAATGGAACGCTTTGACATTCGCCCGCCCATTCCGCGTTTGCCCGCCAAAAGCTTTTCCGGCGGCAATCAGCAAAAAATTGTGCTCGCGCGTGAAATTGAACGCAACCCCGATCTGTTGCTTGTCGGCCAGCCGACCCGTGGTGTCGACATCGGTGCTATTGAATTCATTCATAAGCAAATCGTTGAACTGCGTGACCAGGGAAAGGCAATTTTGCTGGTTAGTGTTGAACTGGAAGAAATCCTTTCGCTGTCTGACCGTATCGTGGTGATGTTTGACGGGCATATCATGGGTGAACGCGATCCGGCCAAGACCAATGAACGTGAACTGGGCCTGCTGATGGCAGGTGTCGGTGATGAAGGGGAGGCCGCCTGATGGACAGCATGCCAAGATGGGCGGATGTATTTCTTGTCCCGTTTATTAATCTCTGCCTTGCATTTATCGTTTCCGGATTTGTGGTATTGGCGATCGGGGAAAATCCCCTGGATATGATCTATTTCATGATCAAGGGTTCCTTGGGGTCTACGGCTGGTATCGGGTACACCCTGTATTACGCCACCAATTATATATTTACAGGCCTCGCTGTGGCGGTCGCGTTTCACGCTCGTCTCTTCAACATTGGCGGTGAAGGACAGGCGATCGTATCAGGCATCGGTGTCGCCGTGGTTCTGCTGGCCATTGACTGGCCCCACTGGATGCTGGCCCTTCCCTTTGCAATTATCGGGGGTGGCGCGTTTGGCGCGTTCTGGGCCGCTATCCCGGCCTACTTGCAAGCCAAAAGAGGCAGTCACATTGTAATTACCACGATCATGTTCAACTTCATTGGATCTGCGCTGATCATTTACCTGCTGAATGGTATCCTGAAAAAGCCTGACAGCCAAAATGCCGAATCCAGCGCTTTTGGCCCCGGTGCGCATTTGCCAACTGCCCATGAAATGCTTGCCCCATTAGGAATTGAGTTTTCAAAATCTGCGCCGTTGAACTTCAGTTTTATTCTGGCACTGACCTGCGCTGTTCTGGTCTGGGTTCTGATCTGGCGCACACGGCTTGGTTATCAGATACGCGCCTTTGGTCAGAACGAAAGTGCTGCCAGATACGCCGGCATCTCAGCTGTGAAAATTACGATCTATGCGATGCTGATTTCGGGCGCGCTGGCCGGGATGCTGGCGATAAATGTGGTTATGGGCGAACAGGAACACCTGATCATTGGCTTTGTCGAAGGTGCAGGTTTTGTTGGAATTGCGGTGGCGCTGATGGGGCGATCACACCCGTTTGGCATCGTGCTGGCAGCCCTGTTGTTCGGGATGCTGACACAGGGCGGGTTTGAACTGCTTTGGGAAATGCCAAGCATTTCCAAGGAAATGGTGCTGGTCATACAGGCGCTGATTATCCTGTTTACCGGTGCGTTGAACCATATGGTCCATGATCCGGTTGAACGCCTGTTCCTGCGGCTCAGAAAGGCGCGTGCATAATGGATAGCTTTGTACAACTTATTCTGACGATGGACATGTCAATCCGCCTGTCTGTGGTGCTGTTGCTGGCCTGCCTTGCAGGTCTGTTTTCCGAACGCGCCGGGATCGTCGATATCGGGTTGGAAGGGAAAATGCTGATTGCTGCGTTTTTTGCGGCAGTCGCGGCTTATCATAGCGGCAGCGCCTGGGTTGGTGTGCTGGCAGGTTGCGCCGCGTCACTGGTGTTTTCGATGATCCACGGGCTGGCCTCAATCACCTATCGCGGCAACCAGCTGATTTCCGGTGTGGCGGTAAACTTTCTGGCTTCCGGCATGACTGTGGTGCTGGGCAATGCCTGGTACAAAAGAGGTGGCCAAACCCCTACCCTGTCCGGGGACGCGCGGTTTCACGACATCACCCTGCCCTTTGCAGACGCATTGGCAGAGGTTCCGTTGCTCGGCCCGTTCTATTCAGATCTGCTCTCGGGTCACAAGCCCCTCGTCTATCTGGCATTTCTGATTGTACCTCTTTCCTGGTGGGTCCTCTTTCGAACCCGTTTTGGCCTGCGCCTGCGAGCAGCAGGTGAAAATCCAGCCTCAGTTGACACTGCCGGCATTTCGGTTCCCAGGATCCGTTATCAGGCTTTGATCATAACCGGCATCTTGTGCGGCATTGCCGGGGCATATCTTTCAACTGCGCAGGCGGCGGGTTTTGGCAAGGAAATGGTTGCGGGACGTGGGTTTATCGCGCTTGCCGCGCTGATCTTTTCAAAGTGGCGCCCGGTTTACGCGATGTGGGCCTGCCTGTTGTTTGGTCTGCTGGAAGCGATCAGCAATCTATACCCCAACATAAATGCCTTTGGGTTGTTCACGGTTCCTGTCCAGTTCACCCAGGCCCTGCCTTATATTCTGACCGTCGTTATCCTGGCGGGTTTTGTTGGCAAAGCGATCCCGCCACGCGCCAGTGGCGAACCTTACGTTAAAGAACGCTAAGAATCCCAACCGCCAGATCCAGTGATGTCAGGGTTTGGAACCCACTGTTCGCTCACGAGTTCTTTATTCTGGAAAATATCCTCGCCGAAGGCGAAATCTGCGCGCAGTGCAATAATAATGGCGCCTGAAAGGCGTCGCCTTATGATCGCTCCGATATGTCGCAGGGCTGGACTGTTTCGCCCAAACGCGCTTGACTATAAAGACGCGCCATCTCGTCGCATCTGAACGGCCACCCATGCAAATCTACCTACCCATTGCCGAAGTTTCTGTGAACGCCTTTCTCCTACTGGGGCTAGGGGGAATCGTTGGCGTCCTGTCGGGAATGTTTGGTGTTGGTGGCGGATTTTTGATGACACCGTTGCTGTTCTTTATCGGTATCCCGCCTGCAGTTGCTGTGGCAACCGAAGCCAACCAGATCGTCGCGTCTTCGTTTTCCGGGGTTCTTGCACATTTCAAGCGAAAAACCGTTGATTTTAGAATGGGCACAGTTCTGCTGATCGGCGGATTGATCGGTGCCGCCCTTGGGGTTCAACTGTTCAACACGCTTAAAGCTGCGGGTCAGGTCGATCTGCTGGTCAAGCTTTGTTACGTAATCTTCCTTGGCGTCATCGGAACGCTGATGTTTTTTGAAAGCCTGCGTGCTATTCGGCGATCCAAAACCGCCAGTGTCCCGATCCGTAAAAAACACAACTGGATCCACGCGCTGCCATTCAAGATGAAGTTTCGCACATCGGGGCTTTATATTTCCGTAATTCCACCAATCATTGTTGGTATATGCGTCGGAATACTGGCCGCTATCATGGGTGTTGGTGGCGGATTTATCATGGTTCCGGCGATGATTTATCTGCTGGGTATGCCGACCAAAGTGGTGATTGGTACATCACTGTTTCAGATCATTTTTGTAACTGCATTCACCACCCTGATGCATGCTACAACTAACTATACGGTTGATATGGCCTTGGCTGTATTGCTGCTGATCGGCGGCGTTGTTGGTGCCCAGATAGGCACCCGGATCGGTGTCAAAATGAAAGCCGAACAACTGCGTATCCTGCTCGCGCTTATGGTACTGGCGGTTTGCGGAAAACTGGCGCTGGACCTGCTGTTGCAACCAAGTGAACTTTACAATCTTGGCGATGGAGGCCACGGATGATCCGGGCGTTGATCCTGTTCCTGGTTATCGCCTTGCCTGCCTATGGCGAAACAGTGGTTTCAGGTTTGTCGCAGAATCGCGTGGCGATTACCGCTAATTTTGACGGCTCGGAAATCCTGTTGTTTGGTGCAGTAAAACGTGACGCGCCACCCCCTGATGCCAACCCGCTGAATGTTATTATCACCGTCGAAGGCCCTTCTGAACCGGTTACCGTGCGACGTAAATCCAAACGTTTTGGCATCTGGGTGAACACCGATTCTGTACAGGTTGACGCTGCGCCAACTTTTTACGCCGTGGCCACGACCGGCCCTTTTGAAGATATCCTTAATAGCACTGAGGATTTGCGCTACAAAATTTCTATTCCACGGGTGATCCGGTCAGTTGGCGCCCCAATGACTATAACTGATGCAGCCGCATTCAGCACGGCGCTGATCCGTATCCGCACCAGTAAAGGGTTGTATCAGATGAACCCCGGCACTGTGCGTCTGGATGAAGAAACCTTGTTCCGTACATCTGTTGCCCTGCCTTCAAATTTGACCGAAGGGGATTACAAGGCGCGAATTTTTCTGCTGCGCGGTGGCAATGTTGTTGACGCCCATGAAACCGCGATTGATGTTCGTAAGGTCGGATTGGAACGCTGGTTGTTCAGTTTGGCCCATGAAAAGCCACTGATCTACGGGTTATTATCACTGTTTATCGCCATTGTGGCGGGCTGGGGTGCATCTGCAGTTTTCCGCTATATTCGCGCCTAACCGCGACCGATATACGGCATTTTCGTCGCCATGATTGTCATGCTTTGAACATTGCTTTCCAACGGCAAACTGGCCATGTGCAACACCGCATCAGCCACATGTTGCACATCCATTGTCGGTTCCGGTTTCATATCCCAGTTTGCTTGCGGCACACCCCCGGCCATCGCGGCCGTCATTTCGGTTAACGCGTTCCCGATATCAATCTGACCGCACGCTATGTTATACAATCGACCATCAAGCGAGATCGTTTTGGTTAAACCACTGACGCCGTGCTTGGTGACGGTATAAGGTACAGATCCGGGGCGCGGCATCACCGCCGAAATTGATCCGTTATTGATGATCCGCCCACCTTGTGGGTCCTGATGGCGCATGTGGCCAAACGCGGCGCGCGCGCAATTAAACATGCCCGTCAGGTTAACATCCACAACAGCTTTCCAAACGTCGGTATCAATCTCATCAATGGTCTGGGGTGGCGATCCGCGCCCGGCATTGTTAAAAATGGCATCGATCCGCCCTGCCTGACTTGCAAAGCTTTCAAATGCCGCATCAACGGCGCCTGCATCGGTTACGTCAACAGGCAACGCGATTGCATGTTCATGATTTACCGCCAGATCATCCAGCGGTTCCGCGCGCCGTGCAACCAGGCCGACGGTCCAGCCGTTTGCCAGAAAGGTCAGCGCCGTGGCCTTGCCAATACCTGCACTTGCGCCGGTGATGATGATGGATCGGGTCATCCTGATTGCCCCTCTGAAACAGGTTGTAATTCAAGCACCGCTGGTGCAGCGGTCAGATCTTCGACAGAAAGTGGCGTGGTCGGAAGGGCCAATCGGTTCCGTGTGACCCAGAACAGCCGGTTTTGTGCCCGGGTAATCGCAACATAGGTCAGCCGTTTCCATAAGGGGATACCAGCTTCGACCCTTCCTGCGCGGCTGGCTGCCCAAATATCAGGTGCAAATACCTGTACGTTTTCCCACTGGGAACCCTGCGCCTTATGAATGGTTACTGCGGCCCCGTGCAGGAATGCGGCACCCATCCTCGCTGCAAACGGTATAAAGGGTTCTTCCTGATCCGGCATTTCAATTTTGATGATCGACGCAGCACTGACCTGCGGATCAGGTGCACCGACTACGTGGATGCGTGAAAAACCCGGCTTGCGGCCGGAACCAAGATAAACCACCTGGGCCCCCTTGATCAGACCGCGTGCTTCCAGGTCAATGCGTTTCTTGCGGTGTTTCAGTGGCAACTCTATGCCGTCGCATATCAGCGGTTCACCTGGCAGTAATTCATCCGAAGGGGCGCCGAACGCGCCACGAAATGCGTGGATCAGGCGGATACGCGTGACGTTGCGCCAGACTAAAACTGGTGAACGCGCCATCAGATCACTTTCGACACGTTCAGCCACGACCACACGATCATCATTCTGGGCAGCGGTTCTTACTTGTTGTTCAAATTCTTCAAACCCCAAGCTTTCATCGGCCAACGAATGCGCCAGATCAAGGATCGGGTTATCTTTGGCCTGCCGATGAATACGACTTAGGTTCAGCGTGCTTTTTTCCGGAAGGGAATCAAACACCATGGTACCGGACTGGTTCACCGGGGCCAGTTGAGCGGGATCACCAAACAACACCAGCGTCGGGAATATCTCTTTCAGGTCATTGAACTGTCTTTCATCCAGCATCGAACCTTCATCGACAAACCCGATATCCAACGGGTCTTCGCGCCGTTTCCAGCCAATGATAAAATCTGATCCACGCAAGCCTGCAGTGGCCAGGGCGCCGGGAATTGATCTGTTGGATTGATAAAACGCAAATGCTCGATCAAGGGCCGCGTCGGTCAGCCCCTCTATTTCCGGGCGATCCCCACTACCAGACAGCCATTCAGCGATCTTTTCATATTCGGGGTCATAGACAGGCGTATATAGGATACGATGGATGGTCGTTGCAGGAACGCCTTGCATCCGCAACACACTGGCGGCCTTGTTGGTTGGGGCTAGTATAGCAAGGGTTCGTTTGTCTTTGCGTCGCCGGCTTTCATAGTCACCGGAAACGATATCTACACCGGATTCAGCAGCAGCTTCATAAAGGCGGGCCAAAAGCATCGTTTTGCCTGATCCGGCTTTGCCAACAACTGCCAGAACACTTTCGCGGCCCTGGATTGCCGGTGTCAAAATCCCTTCATCAAGATCAATACCAGAACCGCGTAGCACATCGCTGACGCGGTCATAAGCCTCGGCCTGATCATCGGAAAACTGAAACGCGGGCAATCCCATGATCGCGACCCTACAAGGCGATTGCCCGGGGTTCCAGCACCTTTAGGCTGGTTCAGGCATAGGCGGGTTCTTCGGGTTGAAAATCTGCGTTTGCGCTGAACGACTGATCAAACCAACGCCCGGAGGTTTGCCGATCTACGCCCACCCGGGCCAGCGTTTTGGGCCATGCAGCTTCGTTCATTTCCCATAGCCCCACACCTATACGATCTTTGCCAGCACCCGACGTGCCGATTACATCGGGCTCCAACCCCATCAGCCGATAAATACGTTCCATCCGGGGATCAAATACGCCGACAAAATGTTGCAAGTGGAAACGCGACAGGATTTAACCGGCACCCAGAACCAAGGCGGCAGATGCGCGCCTGTCAGCACCCGGGGCCAGGCAGAACCGGGTACATTCCCAGATCAGAGGGCTTTGGATGCGAACGCCATCGCTTAAATGACTGAAATGGTCATTAACCATCGTCTTACCGACAGTTGGAAGGAACCGCATTGATCCGCCATGGTGGCCACCCTCAAGTTCCCAGATCACGTATAGCGGGTTCATTTCGTCATATTCGTCACATTCAAATCCGGCATCATCAACTAACACATCCCAACCAAGACGGGATTTGAACTGATCGGCGCGATCCCGAAACATGGTGTCGCGAAGTAACGGAAATTTAAGTAGATCACGACCGTAGATGTAACGCAGCATTAAGGATTCCTTTCCTTCAGGGGTAAGGAAAGGCTACGCGCACATTAGTTACGTTCTGCCTACCAGCGCGCACTTTATCGTTTGCAAATAGTTAACGACGCGCCAGCAATAACTGAAATGTCGCGGGATCAAACCACGATGATGCCACTGCTTAGAGCGCGTGCTACTGCATGGGTTGTATTCAGCGCACCCAGCTTATGACGCGCAGCTTCGATATAGACCCGCAAGGTGTGTTCAGAAATACTGAGTTCAGCGGCGGCTTGCGCGCGGCTAAATCCTTTGGCCAGAAACGTCATCGCGCTAAGTTCACGTGGCGACAGGTTGGCCATTGGACCCGTGTCCCGAACACTGTCAAATGTCAGGACGACCTTGTTATACTCATGTGCAACAATCATCAGATCACGGGCATTTCCATCAACGAATTCTTCCCATTCATCATCCGCGCAATTATGCCCGGCTGTGAAAAGCGCAAACTGACCGTTTGGGCCACGTATCGGAATGGTATAGCCCTGATTTCCAACGCCGTATTCGATGGCTTCGCTTAAGAAGCGCGCGCGCTGGCTTTGATGACCAGTCCAGTTGTTTCCAGTCAACCGGGTTAAAACGCTGGAAACATCCGAAAATAACTGGATCCATACGCAGATAGTCTTTTTCCAGGTACCGGTCGACCCATTCGGAACTGTACGTACCCGCGCCAAAGCGTTCTCCGACGCTGTTGACCCAATGGTATATTATGTGAGTGATGTCGTAATAATCTCGCAATGCTTCTGTTGCGACTTGCAGATCTTCAAGCGTTTTCGCGTTCTGAATACCCTCGATGTGTTCTTCCAGTGTTCTCAAATTCCCAATTCGCTGCTTCCAGCGCCTTTTCGTGCGACGACGAAATTTCAGCTGCAGCGACAAGAGTGGTGTCTTCCAACTGCTTTGCCAATGCGGATAACCCATTCTTAGTGGCGTAGGTTTTCAGGTCCGCGATTACGTCGATAATCCAGTCATTTGCCATGGAGAACTCTCTTTAGATTGGTTAACAGTTCGTTAACACAACTATAACATGCAATTACTTTTTGAAGAAATTCGCGATTTTCTACTCCCCAATAATGGGGAGGCAGTGATCTATAACCTGTTGGAATGATGTTATTGTGCCAGAATTGGAAACAAAAACCGCTTATCTCCATCACTGTTGAGGCGTTGATTCGGCCACATTCTTAGGAATCTTTTATATTACCTGCCTCCAGAACGTCTTCCACTGTGCGCAAACCGGTTCTTGGGGCTTGTATCAGCACTGCCATATTGCCGGGTTTATGTTGGTTCCGCAGCATTTTCACATGCGCATCAGGAATTTCTGCCCAGGGGAACACTTCTGACATGCAAGGATCAATCCGGCGTTCCAGCATCAGCTTATTTGCTGATGCCGCTTGTTTCAGATGGGCGAAATGGCTGCCCTGAATACGTTTCTGGTTCATCCAGACATAGCGCGCATCCATTGTCAGGTTATATCCGGTGGTACCAGCGCAAATCACCACCATCCCACCTTTTTTACAAACAAATGTAGAAACCGGAAACGTCGCTTCTCCGGGATGTTCGAACACCATATCCACATTTACACCTTTGCCAGTAATGTCCCAAATCGCTTTGCCGAATTTGCGGACTTCACCAAACCAGGCTTTGTATTCGTCTGTGTTCACGGTTGGCAACTGGCCCCAACACTTGAAATCTTTGCGATTGATCACCCCTTTGGCGCCAAGGGACATTACAAATTCTCGTTTATCTTCGTTCGAGATCACCCCGATAGCGTTGGCCCCTGCGGTATTGATCAGTTGGATCGCAAAAGAACCCAGCCCCCCTGATGCCCCCCAGACCAGTACATTCTGACCGGGCTTTAGTTCATGTGGGTGATGGCCAAACAACATCCGGTATGCCGTCGCCAATGTCAGTACGTAACAGGCACTTTCTTCCCAGGTCAGTTGCTTGGGGCGGGGCATTAATTGCTGCGCTTGCACCCGTGTGAACTGTGCAAATGAACCATCCGGTGTTTCGTATCCCCAGATCCTCTGGCTGGCAGAAAACATCGGGTCACCGCCATTGCATTCTTCGTCGTCCCCATCATCCTGGTTGCAATGAATCACCACTTCGTCACCGACGCGCCAGCGTTTGACTTTGTCACCAATAGCCCAGACGATGCCGGATGCATCAGATCCCGCAACGTGAAAATCAGCTTTGTGCACATCAAACGGGCTGATCGGAACGCCCAGACCAGCCCAAACGCCGTTGTAATTGACACCTGCCGCCATCACCAGAACCAGTACTTCGTGGCTATCTATTGTTGGTGTATCGACAACTTCGACCAGCATGGATTTATCAGGTTCACCGTGACGTTCACGCCGGATTGCCCAAGCATGCATTTGTTTGGGAACAAACCCGAGTGGTGGCATTTCACCAACTGCATACAAATCTTTTTGCGGCGCCTCGTAGGGCGCTATATCGGGGTGCGTATCAAGTGCCATCACAATCTCCGGGGCTTCGCGGGTGTGTCGCAACGCAGATTCGTTGCCGACTTCAGGCTGGAAATATCGGCTGCAAAGTAATTATGCAACCCATATAGGTGTTTTTTTGTAATTTTATAACCGAGCAATCGCAGCATTGGGCCGTGTATTATGCTGCGCCCGCATCGAAAAAATGCGCGATGGAATTGGCATAATACCGCAGTAATGCAGTGTCGTCCGGGTTGACCACAATACCTGCGTCAGTTTCGCTTACCATGCTACGCATCAACAAATGGCTCAGGGCCACCTCAACCGCATAATCGGCCGTCTTGTGGGGTAGGCGAACGCTGATGCCTGATGCTTTAAGACGGGCTACACGTTCGCTAAGTGCTGCGATCAGTTCATCCCGGCTAAGTGGCTTATCCGCCGCCAACAAGCATGTTGCCGCCAATGGAACCGGAAGAACCGGAATCAAATTACGCACCCGCCCCATCACCTCATGACCGACGGAATCGACCAGATCACCATCGTTGCCTGCGCAGAATTCTCTTAGCGAAAGAGGTTCACCAAAACTGACTGCCGCATAGCCAAACCGCAAGAACCGGCCAGAGATCCGATGCCAGAGGTGTCTAATAAAGTACTTTG
>Ga0209344_10003566_pt1 | contig 15219 bp, 11 predicted proteins | sample Cruoilmetagenom6_FD_187293 | JGI IMG/M metagenome (GOLD analysis project Ga0209344, IMG submission 187293) | Oil polluted marine microbial communities from Coal Oil Point, Santa Barbara, California, USA - Santa Barbara Oil Seep Sample 6 (SPAdes)... | ecosystem: Environmental > Aquatic > Marine...
GGCTGCGCCAACGCGAGATCGAGACCATGGCCCGGATCGGTGGATCAAAGCTCCGCGTCGCCGGGGTGCTCGTGACCGAAGTGGCGGTGGTGATCGGGATGAGCGTCGTCCTGGCCGCAGTTCTCACGGTTCTCACGTCACGATTCGCTCCCGCCGTGGTGCGGGCGCTGCTACTTCAATGACTCAAAGGAGACCACCAATGCGTCTCGCATCCTCATTTGCCCTTTCGTTTCTGATCATCCTCGCAGCCTGCGGAGGGTCCGACCCAGAACCGGCTGCACCTGCCATCGAGGAGACCCCCGAGCGTCTCCTCGTATACACCGTGAACTATCCCCTCGCCTACTTCGCCGAACGCCTCGGTGGGGACGCCGTTGAGGTGGTCTTCCCTGCCCCAGCGGACGAGGATCCCGTCTTCTGGTCGCCGGACGCCGAAGACATCGCCGCCTATCAGCAGGCGGATCTCGTTCTCCTCAACGGCGCCGGCTACGCCAAGTGGGTGGAGCGCGCCACGCTGCCGTCATCCAAGGTGGTTGACACCACCGCACGTGCGACCGACAGCCTGCTCGAACTCACCGGCACCGTGACCCACAGCCACGGCCCCGAAGGTGAGCACGAACACCATGGTTGGGCGTTCACCACGTGGCTCGATCCGACCCTGGCGCTCGAACAGGCGCGGGCCGTCGCCGACGCCTTGGAACAGCAGCGGCCCCAAGCCGTCGCAGCGATCCAGGCGAATCTGACCGCACTGGGAGCGGATCTTTCGGCTCTCGATGCCAGACTGGCCGCAGCTGCCGATGCTATCGGCGACGAACCGCTGCTTTTTTCTCACCCGGTCTACCAGTACTTCATCAACCGCTACTCCCTCAATGGTCACCAGGTGCACTGGGAGCCGGACGTGGAACCCGATGGGAAGATGTGGTCCGAGCTCGAGCACATCGTCCATCACGACGGCGCGGAGTGGATGTTGTGGGAGGGAGAGCCCCTCGCAGCCACCGTCGCCGGTCTCGACGATCGCCGGATCTCCAGCGTGGTCTACTCACCGAGCGCAAATGTCCCAACCGAAGGGGACTGGTTGACGGTGATGGAAGCGAACGCAGTGGCTTTCGAGTCCATCGCAGGACTGCCCGCAGATCACGCAGATTGACGCAGATTCCATCGCAAGCGGGCGCGCCCTCCGATCCACTGCAGCTCGAATCTTGAAACACAAAGGGCACCAAGATCCACGAAGGTCTCACAAAGCATCACATTAATGACCCGGGCCCCGTCACTTCCGGGACGTGCATCCTCTTCAGGGTTCTTGCGATGAACTCAAAAAATCTTCGTGGTTTCCTGGTGGTTCTTTGTGCCCTTTGTGTTTCAAACTCGTGCGCATCGGCAACAAGGGCGGCCGCACCATCGAGTCGGGATGGCGCCCCACAACCTCAAGCCCTCAAGACTCCAGATCGAAGATCAGCTCCGCCGCAGCGGCCATGTCGTCGGCGAAGAACCGATCGTCCTCGTATCGCGGCACCCGCTCGCGCAGACGGCTGACGACACCCTCGAGGTCGGTCGATGTGGTCAGCGGACGGTGGAATTCGAGGGCCTGAACCGCGGCCAGATACTCCATCCCCAGCACCTGACGTCCGAGCTCGACCACGCGGGCCAGCTTGCGCGCAGCCCAGGTCGACATGGACACGTGGTCCTCCTGACCGGCCGAGGTCGGGATCGAGTCCACCGAAGCAGGATGCGAGAGGGTCTTCATTTCGCTGACCAACGCGGCGGCCGAGACCTGGACCATCATAAAGCCCGAGTTGAGCCCGGCATCATCGACGAGGAACCGCGGCAGACCGGAGAGCGAGGTGTCCACCATCCGGGCGAAGCGTCGCTCGGAGATGGAGGCGAGATCGGTGATGGTGGTCGCGAGATAGTCGAAGACTGCGGCAATGGGCGCCCCGTGGAAGTTGCCGCCCGAAATCACCCGCCCATCGGGGAAGACCATCGGGTTGTCGGTGGCCGAATTGAGCTCGATTGTCAGCACCCGTCGGACCTGGTCGAATGCATCGCGGCCGGTTCCGTGCACCTGGGGGGAACATCGAAGCGAGTAGGCATCCTGAACGCGACCGCAGTCCCGGTGGGACTCACGGATAGCCGATCCCTCCAGCAGCCGGCGTATCCGGCGTGCGCTCTCTAACTGGCCGGGATGAGGCCGCGCCTCGTGCACCGATCTGTCGAATGCCGCGTCTGTGCCCGCGAGAGCATCGAGGGTCAGGGCGCAGATGACATCGGCAGCACCCAGCAACCGACCCGCATCCGCCAAGGCCAGCGCGCCGACCGCTGCTGAGGCCTGAGTCCCGTTGATCAATGCCAGGCCTTCCTTGGCTCCGAGGGAAAGCGGTTCGATCCCCACACGTTCCAATGCGACCTTTCCCGGAACTCTGTCCCCGCCGACAACCGCTTCGCCCTCGCCGACCAACGGCAGGGCGAGGTGCGCCAGCGGCGCGAGATCTCCCGATGCGCCCACCGAACCCATACACGGCACCACCGGGTGCACGCCGGCATTGAGTAGATCGAGGACCTTTTCCACCACCAACGGACGACACCCCGCGTGGCCGGTGGCCAGCACGTTCGCCCGAAGCAGGAGCATGGCTCGCACCACCTCCTCATTGAAGGGCTCCCCAACACCGCATGCGTGCGACCGAAGCAGGTTGAGCTGGAGCTGTTCGAGCTGATCAGGAGGAATCCGCACCTCGGCGAGGCGTCCGAAACCGGTGTTGATCCCATAGGCAACCTGACCCGACGAGAGGATGTCGTCGATGACCTGCCGGGACGCGGCCACTCTTTTCCGGGCGCCGTTGCCGAGGACGGTTGACGCGCCTCCCCGGACGACGGCTTCCACCGCTTCAATGGTCAGGGATTGTCCATCGACATTGATTGTCTGATCGCTCATGTGATTTCCTCCGCGAATGCGCATTCTACCGGTTCTGACGAGGAACTTTCCTGGCGAGTTCACGTAGCTATTCCTGAGGACGTCGAATGAAGATCGTCCCCTGGAGTGTCGTGGAGGAGGAGACAATGCGGAATTCTCTGGCCGTCGTGGCCATCCTTGGCCTGCTGGTCGTTGCTGTGCCCGTCGATGCGCAGATCGACGCGCGGATGCTGCGCTACCCTGATGTTTCTGAAACACAGATCAGCTTTGTCTACGCTGGCGACATCTGGCTGGTGCCCAAGGAGGGCGGTCTCGCCCACCGGCTGTCATCGCCGGCCGGTGAGGAAATGTTGCCGCGATTCTCGCCCGATGGACGGCGGATCGCCTTCACAGCGCGTTACGACGGCAACCCGGATGTCTATGTGTTGCCGACCACCGGCGGCCAACCGAAGCGAGTCACCCACCACCCATCTTCGGACCGGCTTGTCGACTGGTATCCCGACGGCCACTCACTTCTCATCGCCTCACCCATGCAGAGCGCGTCGCAACGGTTCAACCAGCTCTATCGGGTCGCGGCCGACGGCGGGCTACCCGCAAAACTACCCATGCCCTACGGCGAGTTCGGTGCGGTTTCGTCCGATGGCAAGTCCCTCGCTTTCCAAACCCTGAGTCGAGACTTTCGGACCTGGAAACGCTATCGAGGCGGGACGGCTCCCGACATCTGGCTCTTTGACTTGGAAACGCTGGAAGCGACTAACATCACCTCCAATGACGCCAACGACGCTCAACCGATGTGGGCCGGACGCAACCTCTACTTTCTCTCCGATCGAGGACCACGGATGCGCGCCAACATCTGGGCGAGAGACATGGATACCGGCGGGATTCGTCAGGTGACGCAGTTCAGCGACGACGATGTCCGCTTCCCTGCCATCGGACCGGATGAAATCGTCTTCGAAGCCGGCGGCGACCTGTGGCTGCTCGACCTCGAGAGTGAAAGCTACGACAGGGTGCCGATCCAGGTCGTCACCGACCGCTCCACCTTGAGGCCCCGAAACGAAAACGTCGGTGAGATGATCGAGGATGCCGACATCTCACCGTCCGGGAAGCGGGCCGTGTTCTCCGCTCGCGGTGAACTCTTCACAGTCCCGGCGGAGCACGGCGTGATTCGGAATCTGACCCGTTCGTCGGGCATCGCCGACCGATATCCGACGTGGTCGCCCGATGGATCTCAGATCGCCTATTGGAGCGACGCCGACGGCGAGTTCGAGCTCTACCTGAGGGCGGCCGACGGATCAGACCAGCCGACCAAGCTCACCGATATCGGTCCAGGATTCCGCTATCGCCCCATGTGGTCGCCCGACGGATCAAAGATCGTCTTCATGGATCATGAGCAACGGTTGCGGTTGCTCGATGTCGAGTCGAAGAAGCTCGAGGAAATCGACCGGGCCCTCTACATGTCACCCGGTGGTCGGGTCGCATTCACGGTGAGCTGGTCCGCCGACAGCAGGTGGATCGCCTACTCCCGCAATACCGAGCAGCGAACAAACGCGATCTATCTCTACGACACCACGGCCGGGACGCTGAGTCAGGTGACATCGGCTTTCTACAACGATCTCGGACCGGTCTTCGACCCCGATGGCTCTTACATCTACTTCCTCACCAACCGATCCTACGAACCGATCTACGGCGACTATGACGGCACCTGGACCTATGCCAACGCCACCCACCTCGCCGCGGTCACGCTGCGATCGGATGTGGCCTCCCCCCTGGCGCCACGAAACGACGAAGAGGAGGGGGCCGAGGGAGAAGACGATGAGAGCGACAAGGCCACGGGCGAAGACGAGGATGATGACGATGAAACCGACAAAGATGTCGAGGCCGTGGAGATCGACCTCGACGGATTCGAGTCGCGAATCGTGATCCTGCCTCCCGAACCCGGAAACTGGGGTCGACTGGCCGCCGTGTCCGGCAAGATCCTCTACATCCGCGGTCCCAGAAGCGGCTCATCCGACGAGAAGAGTCCGTTGATGCTCTGGGATCTCGAGGAACGCGAAGAGAAAACGATTCTCGACAGCGCAGATGATTTCACCACGACGCCCGATGGCAGCAGGTTGCTCGTCGTCGCGGATGACAGTTTCGCCATCATCGAGCCCGAGCCTGGAACCGAAATGGACAAACCACTTCGCACCTCGGAGATGGAGACCGTCGTCGATCCCAGCGCCGAGTGGAGTCAGATCTTCGACGAGGTGTGGCGGGTCTACCGAGACTTTTTCTACGACCCCGCCATGCATGGAGTGGACTGGCCGGCGATGAAGGCGCACTACGAAGATCTCCTCGATGACGCCGCCACCCGGACCGACGTCAACTTCGTGATTGGTGAACTCATCGGTGAGCTCAACGCATCGCACACCTATCGCGGCGGGGGCGATCTCGAGCGCGCACCGAGCCGGCGGGTGGGTCTCCTGGGTTGCGACTGGCAACTCGCCGACGGCTTCTACCAGTTCTCGCACATCGTCCGCGGCGAACCTTGGGAGACCGAGGTGAGGTCTCCCCTCGATCAACCGGGAGTCGATGTTTCCCAGGGCGACTATCTGTTGGCGGTCAACGGCGAGCCGGTGGACGTCACACGGGACCCATGGGCGGCCTTCCAGGGTCTCGCCGAGGAGACCGTCCTGCTCACCGTCAACGATCAACCGACCTTCGAGGATTCACGCGAGGTGCTGGTCGACACCCTCGGCAGCGAGAACCGCCTGCGCAACCTGGAATGGATCGCGGCAAATCGCCGCCTCGTCGCCGAGCGGAGCAACGGTCGGGTCGGCTACATCTTTGTTCCCGACACCGGACTCGCCGGCCAAAACGAACTCGTCCGCCAATTTTATGCCCAGGCGTCCAAGGACGGCCTCATCATCGATGAACGGTTCAACTCCGGCGGCCAGTACCCCGACCGCTTCATCGAGCTCATGATGCGGCGCCGCACCGGTTACATCGCCATGCGCCACGGCCCCGATCTTCACCTCGGAACACTGTCCCGTACCGGACCGCAGGTCATGCTGGTCAACTCGTGGGCCGGCTCCGGCGGTGATGCGTTCCCCTTCCTTTTCCGGGAAGCCGGTCTCGGCCCCATCATCGGGACCCGGACCTGGGGAGGTCTGATCGGATACAGCGGAATCCACAGGTTGGTGGACGGCGGCTATGTGACCCTCACGACCCTCGGTCTCTACACCCAAGCCGGCGAGTGGATGCTCGAGGGGCATGGTCTCGAACCCGATATCGAGGTCATCGACGATCCAGGGATCATGGCTCGAGGAGTGGATCCGCAACTCGAACGCGCCATCGAAGAAGTTACTCGTCTGGTCGAGACGGCGCCGGCGTCAATGGTGGAACCACCCCCGTACGGGGACCGAACGGCGGCTGGAGACGGGTAATAGCTTGAAGATTCGGGCCTGAGAGCGCCCCCCCCCCACCGTCATCGAGATATCTCGGGATCGTGGGGCGGGTTCACTGCTCCTACGTATCGGCAAGCCGATCGACGAGCTCGACATAGGCCTGCATCGCCTCGTCCTTGGTCATCCCTCTTCGACTTTCCCAGGCGTCATACTTGGCGGCGCCTTTGAAATCGAACATCCCCGGTTTCTCACCGGAGACATCTCCTTCGGTGGACTGCTTGAACAGACCGTAGAGTTCGAGGAGAACATCGTTGGGCTGGTGCGGCAGTTCCTTGGCTCGTCCGGTCGCAGCTTCAAAGGCCTCTCTCTGGTCCATCTCTTGATCCGCCCTTCCTCGCGAACCAATATTGTATCTCGCTCGCTGGCGATACCGCACCCGCACCCATTCCCGCGAGACAAATCCGGGTGAGAACCCCAACCTGGGTGCTATGCTTGGAGTGCTCAGTTGACGAACTGGGGCCTTGCAATTGAGTCATCAAGAAAATCACCCACCGCCACCCGAACCACCGGGCACCACGGAGTCGTTTGTACAGGCTGTGGATCGGAGTGCGGGCAGCGATGACGAACCGACGGCAGTCGCCGGGGTAGCCGCCGCTCTCGCAAAGGCGCGCCAGGTGCTTGACGAAGAACCTGAGTTCATCTTCTGGAAGGACTCCGATTCGGTCTATCTCGGCTGCAATCAGAAGTTCGCGGACGCTGCTGGATTCCAAACTCCTGCCGAGATCGTCGGCAAGACCGACTACGATCTCCCCTGGACCGAGGGCGAAGCCGATTTCTACCATGAAGTCGATCGCCGGGTCCTGGCCGACGATCTTCCCGAGTACCACATTGTCGAATCCCAGCTCCAATCCAACGGCCGCCGCCTTTGGATCGACACCTCCAAGGTGCCGTACCACGATGCCCATGGTCAGGTCGCCGGTCTCCTGGGGATGTTCACCGATATCACCTCTCGGGTCGAGTCGGCCAAGCTCCTGTCCCAGGGAACCGAAATCTTCCGAGCCATGAGCTTCTCGGCCCGCGCCATGGTCGAGCACAGCGACTGGACCGTCAATATCGAGGAGACTCTCAGGATGCTCGGTCAGGCCGTCGAGGTCAGCCGGGCCACCCTCTTCTCGATCCGCGACGCGGACGGAGACCACCTCCTGCGCCATCGTTTCGAGTGGGTGTCCGAGGATCACGAACCGCGGGCAAATCGTCCGGAACTGCAGGACGTTCCCATGCGGAAGATCGGCCTGGGTCGACTCTACCGCGAACTCGAGGAACAACGCTGCGTGCATGTTCGAGTTCGGGAACTCACGGGAAGCGAACGCCGGGTCCTCGAGGACCAGAAGGTGCTTTCGGTGGTGACCGCACCGGTCATCGTCGACAATCGACTCTGGGGTTTTCTCGAGTTTGACGATTGCGCCATCGAACGGCAGTGGCTGGTCGCTGAAATCGAAGCTCTCCGCTCGGCGGCCGGGATCATCGGCGCCGCCATCCACCGACAGCAGGTGGAGCGCGCGCTTCGCCTTGAGAAACACCGTTTCGAGCAACTCTATGAGAACACGCCGTTGGCCATCCTCGTCGCCGGCGCGGATGAAAAGGTGGTCGAGGTCAACTCGGCCTTCGAAGCGCTCTTCGGTTTTGCGCGCGCCGAGGTCATCGACCGGAAGATCAATGATCTCATCACTCCGTCCGATCGAACCGATGAAGCGAGCTGGCTGTCGCAGAGGACCTTTGACGGTGAGACCGTCAGCCAACGATCGGTACGCCTTCACAAGGACGGAAGCCAGGTTCCCGTCGAGATCTTTGGGGTGCCGGTGGTCCAGGATGGGAAGGTGGTCCTGGTCTACGGCATCTATGTCGATCAGACCGAGCGTCTGAGGGCCGAAGCCGCGCTTCGTGAGAGCGAGGAGAAGTTCCGCTCTCTCGCCGAGCAATCGCTGCAGGGGATCTTTGTCCTCAAACACGGAAGGATCGCCTACGCCAATCAGATGATGGCCGATATCACCGGCTACGATCTTGGCGATTTTCTCGGTTTTGACCAGCAGGCGCTGGAGGGGATCATCCACCCTGCGGATCGAGGCTTCGTCGTTGCCACCGCCAACGGGTTCGAGATCGGTGATGGTGAGGTCAGCCCTCAATCCGAGTATCGACTCATCACAAAATCAGGCGCAGTGAAGTGGGTGTTACAACAAACCCGAACCGTACAGTTCGACGGTGATCTCGGCGTCGAGGGTGTGCTGATCGAGATCACCAAGCGAAAACACGCCGAGGAACAACTCCTCCAATCCGCTCTCCACGACTCACTCACCGGTCTTCCCAATCGCGCCTCGTTCCACGATCGAGTCGATCTGGCGCTGGAAAGGACCCGCGGGCGAAGCCAGTCACCCTTTGCCGTTCTCTTCCTCGATCTCGATCGATTCAAACTCATCAATGACGGCTACGGCCATCAGGCCGGCGATCGACTTCTGGTGGAAATCGCCCACCGTCTTCGTCGAGCCGTCCGACCCGGAGACACCGTCGCCCGCCTCGGAGGCGACGAGTTCACCGTGCTCATCCCGGACATCAAGGGCCCGGAAGAAGCGGTCTCGGTGGCGCAGAGAATCCACACCGCGCTTTCGAAATCATTCCAGGTCGGTGACCATGAGGTCTTCACCTCGGCGAGCACGGGCATCGCCATCTCTTCAGCCCAGTACGACAGCCCGGATGAGATCCTCCGCGACGCCGACATCGCCATGTACCAGGCCAAGGCCAACGGCCGAGCACGGCATTTCATGTACGACGAGTCCATGCACCCTCTGTTGCTGAGCCAGCTCCACCTGGAGAACGATCTCCGACGCGCCCTCGAGCGCGAGGAGTTCGTGCTCCACTATCAGCCCATCGTCGATGCTCTCTCAGGCAGAATCGTCGCCTGCGAAGCCCTGGTGCGTTGGCAGCATCCCGAACGCGGTCTCCTTCCACCTGGAGAATTCCTCTCGATGGCCGAGGAGACCGGACTCATCAACCCCATCGGCGAGTGGGTGCTGAGAACGGGTTGCCGGCAGGCGGCCCGCTGGATGCACGAATGCAGCGGCATCACCTCGCCGGCGGTCAGCATCAATCTCTTCAGCCGGCAATTCACCAGAGCCGAGCTCGTTGTCTACATCCAGGAAGTCCTGGATGAGTTCAAGCTACCGCCGGATCGCCTCCAGCTCGAGATCACCGAGAGCGCCATCATCGACGTCCCCGAGCTTGCTATTGAGGTCATGCGCCGGCTGCGGGACCTCGGCATCAAGGTCCACCTCGATGACTTCGGAACCGGGTATTCCTCGCTCGCCTATCTCCAACGCTTCGCTATCGACACCCTCAAGATCGATCGCGGGTTCATCCAACGGATCGGCAGCGACGGTGGTGGAGCGGAGATCGTCCAGACCATCATCTCGCTGGCCCGAAATCTCGGAATGGACGCCCTCGCCGAAGGCATCGAAAAACCCGAGCAGTTGACCGCCGTCCGGGACATGGGCTGCGGTTTCGCCCAGGGATTCCTCTTCGCCAAACCGTTGCCGCCCGATGAGATCCTCGAACTCATCCAACGAGGACCGATGGATGTGGGTTGAGGCGGGAGTCGTAAGTCGTGAGTCGGAAGTCCTAGATCGTTCCCTGGTTTCCGGAAACGCCAAAGGACTTCACACAGGCGAGCCTTGATCCTGGCGACGTCAACACCCTGAAAGGGAGCCCGTTTCAGCCCAGAGGGGCCGGCGACTTACGACTCACGATTTACGACTCACGACTTACGACTTACCAGCTAAAACGGCGAAAATCCCCCATCAGCCCAGTAGTCTTCTCGGACGCCTCCGTAGAGATTCTGGAGCGCCTCGAGATGGCCCTTCTCCCAGTCGGCGAGGAACTCGTAGAAGTCCTTGACCTCTCGCTCCGTGGACGCCTTGGCCGCGTTTGAGAAATACTGAATCGCCCGAGTCTCCAGGGTCATCCCGATGGAGAGCACACCCATCTCGAAGTCGGCGTCCCTCGCCTGTTCCTTAAACGCCTCGGTGTAGATGGTGTCGGTGAAGGCCTTGAGCTCGGGGTCGCGGCGGGCGATGGCAAATGCGGCCGCACCCTTTTCTTCATAGGAGCCGATCACGCTCTTGATATAGGCCTTGTGCTGGACCTCGTCGTGCGCGAGCTTGTCGAAGAGCTCCTGCACGGCCGGTTTGTCGGCCCGATCGGCCGCCATGGAGTAGAAGGTGTAGCCATCGACCTCGATCTGGTAGGCCTTCTTGAGAACTTCGCGGATATCGTCGTGCATGGATCACCCCTTCGATTCGGTGTCTGCGTTTCGTTCTTGCCGGCCTAGGGCACGACCTCCAGGGTTTCGCGATCCAGCGGCTCGGGCGGCAGCACCGCTTCCTCGATCGGGACCCACGCGATGGCGCCGGTGGGACAAAAGGGTACGCACCGCGGTTCGCCGCCGCAGAGATCGCACTTCTGGACACAGTTGTAGGTTTCGTCCCACAGCATGTTGCCGAAGGGACAACCGGCGACGCACATGCGGCATGAGATACAGCGCGATCTGATCATGTCGATGGCGCCGGTTTCCTCGTTGCGCACCAACGCCTGGGTGGGACACACCGTGACACAGGCCGCGTCGTCGCACTGAAAGCACACCACCGGAGTTCCCAGCTCGGGTCCCCGGCGGTGGATGTTGATACGGCTCTTGGAAGGCTTGCCTTCACTGCCGTGCGCGAACGCGCAGGCGAGTTCGCACTTGCCGCAGGCGATGCAGCGCTCCACCGAAACCTTGTAGATCATCTTCATTTCACCACCTGCAGCTTCTCGAATGTCTTCGCCACTTTGAGCCGCTTGCTCTTATCCGAGGTCTCGAAATACGTTTTCGGCACTCCGCTCCGCTTGGCGAAATGTTCGGCCTGGGCCTTGGTGATCACGGCCTCACCGGTTTTCGGATCACGGAGCATCTCGAACTCCTTGCCCCAGATGGTTCGCGTGACGTTGGAGGTCGTGAACTTGATGTGATCGGTGGGGCAGATCTCGGCGCAGGCGAGACAGCCGATGCAGTCCGGTGGTGGCTCGTTGAAGGGCGGTGCAATCTCACGACCCCAGCCGCGGTCGGTGCTGGCAATGGCCGAAACCCCGATGTGGTCACAGACCCGGGTGCAGAGCCCGCAGAGGATGCAGTCGGTCTGCTCGGGATTGGGCTCGTAGCTGGTCTCCTCGATGCCGTGCTCACGGGCGAGCTGCTGGATGAGCGGAGTCTCCGGGCATCGGGCCAGCAAGAGATCGAGGACGACTTTCCGGGTCGCCAACACACGCTCGGAGTCGGTGACGACCGTCATCCCCTCCTCCACCGGGTGGTTGCAGGCGGTGACCATCTTGAACCAATCGTCGTCCCACTTGGCCATCGACATGTCGACGACACAGAGCCGGCAGCCTCCCCAGGGCTCGAGTCCGTCAAAGTTGCACAGGGTCGGCACCTCGACACCCGCGGCGCGGCAGGCCTCCAGGAGATAGACATCCTCCGCCACGGTGACCTTGCGACCGTTGATCTTGAGCGTCGGCATCACACCACCTCCTTGGCGGCGAGCTCGATCTTGGGGAACGTCCGGATGGAGTCGGTGGGGCAGACATCGAGGCAAGCACCACAGGAGATGCAGAGATCGTGATGGATCACATGCATTTCCTTGATCACGCCTTCGATGGCGTCGGTGGGGCACGCCTTGAAGCACACATGGCAGCCGTCACAGTCATCCTTGATCTCGAAAGCGGTCAGCTCGCGGCAGATCCCCGCCGGGCAGGCTTGATCGTGGATGTGGGCTTCGTATTCGGCGCGGAAGTATTTGAGCGTCGAAAGTACCGGGTTGGGCGCCGACTTGCCGAGTTCGCAGAGGCTGCCGAGCTGCATTCCGGCGGCCAGGTTCTCGATCCTCTCGATATCGCCTTCACGACCGCGGCCTTCAATGAGGGCGTCGTAGATGCCGAGCATCTGTTTGAGCCCTTCGCGGCATGGAGTGCATTTACCGCAGGACTCCTCGGTCAAGAAACCGATGAAGTAGCGCGCGACGTCCACCATGCACGTGCGGTCGTCCATCACGATCATCCCGCCGGAGCCCATCATGGAGCCCGCCTCGGTGAGTCTCTCGTAGTCCACCGGCAGATCGAGGAGATCCTCCGGGATGCAGCCCCCTGAAGGACCGCCTGTCTGGACCGCCTTGAACGGGCGATCCTTGAGAACGCCACCGCCGATGTCATAGATGATGTGGCGCAGAGTCGTGCCCATGGGCAGCTCGATGAGTCCCGTGTTCTTGACCTTACCCACGAGTGAGAAGGCCTTGGTTCCCTTGGATTTCTTCGTACCCATGGAGGCGAACCAGGCGCCGCCGCGATGGATGATGGCGCCGATTCCCGCCCAGGTCTCGACGTTGTTGAGCACCGTCGGCAAGTCGAAGAGACCCTTGTCGGTTGAGTGGACGTACTTGGCCCGCGGCTCGCCGGTCTTGCCGGCGAGGGAACGCATCAGCGCCGACGACTCACCGCAGACAAAGGCGCCGCCGCCGCGCGAGATCTGGATGTCGAAGTCGAAACCCGAACCCAGGATGTTCTCACCCAGGAAACCGGCTTTGCGCGCCTCGACGATCGCGACCTGGAGATTGACCACCGCCAGCGGGTATTCATCACGGACATAGAGATAGCCCTCGTGCGCACCAAGAGCATAGGCGCCGATGATCATCCCCTCGAGGACCGAGTGGGGGTCACCCTCCATGATCGAGCGGTCCTTGAACGCACCGGGATCGCCCTCGTCGCCGTTGCAGAGCACAAAGCGGCGATCTCCGGGTGCTGATTTGCACGAACGCCATTTGCGCGCGGTGAAAAAACCGGCGCCGCCGCGGCCCCGCTGGCCCGATGTCTCGACCTCGTCGAGGACCTCGTCGGGAGTCATCTCATGCAGCGCCTTGGCCAGGCCCGCATAAGCATCGTGAGCGACTGCGTCCACCAGATCGGTGGGGTCGATGCGGCCGATGTTGCGCATGGCAACCCGCACCTGGTTCTTATAAAACGGGACCTCCTCATAGGCGGGGATCCGCTCGTTGTTCGCCGGGTTCTTGTAGAGCAGACCGGGAATGATCTCGTCGCCCAGGATGGTCTTCTCGACGATCTCGGGGACCCGCTTGGCCTGGACCTTGGTGTAAAGCAGGCCTTCGGGGAGAAAGACGACCAACGGGCCGCGCTCGCAGAAACCGTGGCAACCGGTTGATTTCACACCAAGACCGACCTCGACATCGAGTCCGCGCTCGGCGATCTCGTGGGCAAAGGCCTCCGCCACCTCTTTGGCGCCGGTGGCGAGGCAGCCGGTGCCGCAGCACACGAGCACCTTCTTGGGTTGGCCGGACTCACGCTCCTTGGCGTTCGCCTGGTAGGCCTCGAACTGGTCCTTGGACTCAATTCTCATCGTTGACCCCCTCGGCCAGATACTTGGACATCCGCGCCGGCTTGGCGCTGCCCCAGTACTTCTCACCGACAAGCATCACCGGAGCCATGGCGCACGCGCCGACACAGTTGACGGTCTTGACGGTGAACTTGAGGTCCTCGGTGGTTTCGTTGGCGCCGATGCCGAGCTTGCGCTCGAGCTCCTCGACGAGCTGGCCCGCACCGCGGATGTGGCAGGCGGTTCCCGTACAGACCTTGATGATGGTGTCGCCCTGAGGCTCGAGGGAGAAGGCCTTGTAGAAGGTCGACACAGAGAAGACCTTGGCCAAAGGCACTTCGAGGACCTCGGCGACCCGCACCAGCACATCGCACGGCAGATAGTTGTAGGCCCGGTGGACGTCCTGGAGGACCTGGATCAACGAGGGCTCCTCGTGTGGATAACTTCCGAGGATCTCCTCGGTCATGGAAAGATCGACACACGGTTGTTCGGCCATGCGTCCCCCCTTCAAACCCCGACTGTGCAAGCCGCGCCGATATCGTGGCCGCGGTGCAACGCATTGATGTTGATATCGACGACTCCGGGTTTCGCCGCAAAGGTCTCGCGGATCACCTCAACGATCCCATCGACGGAGACTGCGTCGGTGGCGCCGAGATAAGCCCCGAGGGCGACCATGTTGGCGCCCCGTCGATTGCCGAGTTCATTGGCGATCTGGTTGGCCGGCACCTCGATGATGTTCACGTCAGTCCTCGTCGACTCTCGCTCGATGAGGGATGTGTTGATGAGGAGCAGGCCGCCCGTTCGGACATCGGCCTCGAACTTGTCCAACGACGGGAGATTCATGGCGACGACCGCTCGCGGAGATTGGATCACCGGCGAACCGACCGGGCGATCGGAGATCACCACCGTGCAGTTGGCCGTTCCCCCCCGCATCTCCGGACCATAGGAGGGCAACCAGGAAACCTCTTTGCCCTCGCGCATCCCCGCGTAGGCCAGCATCTTGCCGATAAGCAGGATCCCCTGCCCGCCAAAACCCGCCATGATGACATCGTTCTGCATCTCTCACCTACCCTCGAGAGGCAGCGGTTCGCGGCTGCCGCTTTCAGGGGTTTTGAAGACCCCGAGAGGGTAATAGGGAAGCATGTGTTTTTCGAGCCACTGGGTGGACTCGGCGGGCGGGATTCCCCAGTTTGTCGGGCACGTGGAGAGGATCTCCACCAGTGAGAAGCAGGTTCCCGCAACCTGATAGCTGAAGGCCCTGCGCAGCATCTCCTTGGTGTTGACCGACATCAGCGGGGTGTGGACCGAGGTCCGAGCCACAAAGGCCGGTGTCCGAAGCGTCGACAGCATTTCGGACACTCTGATGGGATGACCGGCTGAATCGACATCACGGCCGAGGGGACAGGTAGTGGCCACCTGACCTGGCATGGTGGTCGGCGCCATCTGGCCGCCCGTCATGCCGTAGA
>Ga0209344_10003567_pt1 | contig 15217 bp, 12 predicted proteins | sample Cruoilmetagenom6_FD_187293 | JGI IMG/M metagenome (GOLD analysis project Ga0209344, IMG submission 187293) | Oil polluted marine microbial communities from Coal Oil Point, Santa Barbara, California, USA - Santa Barbara Oil Seep Sample 6 (SPAdes)... | ecosystem: Environmental > Aquatic > Marine...
TTTAGGCTCAGCGCCTGCGGGATGGTGATTTCTGAACTGGTTATCGGTGTCTGTCTGAATGTGGTGGAGTACAGCCGTGCAGATCAAACCCGCGCTGCGGACCAAATCGTATTGCTGCCAGATGATGCAATCCTGATCGAATGGCTGGCGGATTACAGTGCGTTCAGGGAACAGGTAAAGGCCTGCAACAGATGACTTGATCCAAATTCCGGGGAAATCTGCTGCCAACGTGCATTATCCCTACAATATTGGGAATATCGGGCAAGTGAATGCGGGACAACCATCGGGAACAAGGTTAATACCAAAAGAAACAAACTGGGGGATATACTCGTGAAGACAACCATTCTGGGCGGGGCTCTGTTTCTGGTGCCTTTGGCGTTCATTGCTATCGTGCTGGAGAAGGCGTTTGAAGTGAGCATGCTGCTGGCTGGGCCGCTTGATGGCCTTATCCCTCTGGACAGTGTGGCAAGCATCGCAATGGCAAACATCATAGCCATAATCCTGATCCTTGCGATCTGTTTTGCAGCCGGGTTAGCGGCGAAGAGCGACATGTTCTCCAAGCGGGTTGGGCGTGTGGACGACATTTTGATAGACATCATACCCGGTTATGCGGTCGCCAAAGGTACTGTCGCCGGGATTGCCAAAAAAGATGACGCTGTGTCGGTCCTGAGCCCGGTTTTGGTGCAGTTCGATGATTATGAACAGATTGCGTTCGAGGTCGAGCGCATGGGAGATCGCAGCGTGATCTTCCTTCCGGGGTCGCCATCGGCCTGGTCCGGGGCTTCGGTCATTGTGGATGCGGACCGTGTCACATCACTGGACCTGCCACCACATCAGGCGGTCAGTTTGTTGCGGGTGATGGGGCGTGGAACATCCAAGATTGAGTTGCCTCACACCCTAAGTGTGACGACCTGACCTGGTATACTTGGCAGACCCCAGCGGGGATTCGCGCTAATCTTGTTCAAGGGCGAAACTGGTGGGAGAGCTACAGATGATCAAATACGTAGCAGCCATCGCGATACTTGCCATTACTGCAGGGGCGACTGCGGGTGCAGAAGAGATTTCGACATAGGGCGCGGCTGGTGGATGGGCCATCCTTGTTGATCCGGATGTCGGAAACGGTTGCCTGATGGAAAAGCATTTCGATGACGGCTCACTTGTTCAGATTGGTGCCGTGCCAAACCGTGAGGGTGGGTTCTTTGCGGCCTACAACCCGGAATGGACGGATATCGAAGACGGTGCGACCGGGACGATAAAATTCGACTTCCCGGATATTCGTTTTTCAGGTGACGTTGTCGGGGTTGCCAATGAAGGCCTCTTTGGTGGCTATGCCTTTTTTGACAACCCAAACGTTCCAATGGAATTCGCCAGGCGAAACCAGATGACAGTTATTGGATCAAGCGGTCGGACGGTCGAAATTAGCCTGGCTGGCACTGCCAAGGCGATCCAGGCGGTCAAAGCCTGTCAGGCCGAGCAGCCGAGATAGAGCGACATCGCGGAACTGAAAAAGCTCTGTGCCGGGCGGCCTGACATTTGAAAGCTACTCCAGTTGGCGCATGTCCGGGGTGCAGGGTTGGCGATCGGTCGGCATTTCGTCTGCCCCATCTGTGCGTTTGGCCCGCGTCCCACCCACATGCAGCTTGAAATCAGGTTCCGACAGTTTGCCGGAGATGCTGATCGGCCAGGCGCTGCGCGCCAGCGGGCGACCCACGGGTCTGGGTTCGGCCCGCATCGCAATACTGTCGTTGCGCCAGTCCACGGCCCCGGCAATGACCATCTGCACGCTTGCGGTTTCGGCAACGATCGAGTTCGAAGAGACTTTGCCGCCCTCGATGCTGATCGGGGCGAGCACACAGACGATGTCGGTGTAGCCCTGGTTCAGTTCTTCGGAAAACAGCCAGGGAAAGATGCCCAGCCCGGCCAGCTCCAGCAGACTGGTGGCGATGGTGCCTTTGGACATGGACACCGTGGCAGAGCCATACATTGAGTTGATAAACGTCTTTATGGATTTCCGGTTGCCGGTAATGTCGAACTGGGCGCGCAGCTTGCCATGTGCATCAATGCCCATCCCGGCGGCTTCAAGGATAGCGCCAAGGTCCCAGCCGCTGGTGGCCCCGGATACATTCAACAACTCGGGGCTTTCGATCAGGTCCATCGCCGCACTCAGGCTGAAATACCCGTCGCCATAGGTAACCTCCAGCGGGCCAAACCGGGCCTTGGACTCCTTGATGGCGAAGTCGCTGGTGACACTGGAGACACCCTGCTGACCGACGATCTCTTCGATGTCGATGCCAAACTCCAGATCCAGCTTGGCCAGCATTTCGGCCGGGTCGACCAGATCGGTTGGTTTGCCTTCTGAAGCGTCCGTTCCCTCCTTGTCACCCAGAACCAGCGGTTCCTCGACTTTGCCCTCGCCTGGTTGTTCGATCCCTTCGGCTGGGTCTTCACCGTCTTCGGCGTCCGATTTGGACAAGGACGAGATTTCCTTGACCCAGGCGATCGCATTCTTCAGATCGTCGATATGCAGGCTTTTGGAACTGATCATGCCCCGGACCAGTGACTTGTCATCCGTCTTTGACGTATCGAGTGTTGCGCTCAGGCGGGATTCACCGGCGAGTACCGATGCCGTGGTGGCAAGGACCTGACCCTTGCCATCAGCCGTGGCCGTGATTTCCATAGCACCGACTTCAACCGGGTCCAGATCAAGCGCCATGAGGAAAGCAGCACCATCCGGAACATCCAGATCAAGGCTGAACGTGACACCATCAAGTTTGTTCACATTCTCTACCGCCGTCTCTACTTCCAACGACCAAAGCTGCGTGTCTTGCGTATAGGCGTGCAGCTTTGACAGGCTTATAAATCCGCCCGCATCCGTGACCACAAAGTCCGCGTTCACCCGCCCGAAAGCGTCTGATTTACCCTTGTCCAGATCCCGCAGGACTACCGAGGCGGGTGCCGTCAGCTTGCCCTCGAACTCAAGCCCTTTTAGTTGCAAAACATCGTTGAAATCCCCGTTTGCAACAACATAAGGATCGTCAGGCGGGCCCATCTGCAAAGAGACATCCAGCAGGCTCAGCTGCCCGGTCTCGGATCGCTTGATCCGGCCAATAGATACCGGGCCGATCTGGTTCAGGTCCTGATCAAAGGCGTTGGTCGTCAGCACCATATCCTCGAACTTCAGCGCCTCCCCCTCGCTGACGATATGGGCGCTGAACCCGTTCAGCTTCAGATCCTTGAGTTCCTCGGCCCGTGCAGGCGGCTGCCCCTCAGGGTGCAGGCGTGCGTCCACGGATATGTCAAAGCCGGTTGCATCCAACAGGTTTACGACATCGCCGTTCACCGTGATCAACTGCCCGTCGGCCAGTGATATGTCGGTTTGCAGGTTGTCTACTTTCAGCAGGTCACTCTGGCTGAGAAGGTCCGCCGACAGGCGTCCATTGCCTTCCAGCACACGATCCAGCCCAAGAATGTCCAGCACTTCACCAAACTCGCCGGTGTCCAGCGTCAGGGTGCCCGAGAACCCACCGCCTTGCTCGATGGTCAGTGGCCGTCCGTCAAAATTCAGCCGCAGTTCTCCAAAGGCCGCTTCGGTGGTAAAGGGCTTTCCACGCGGGTACTTTCCGTCAATCGAGAATGTTTCGCCATTCATCGACCCTTCACTGGTAACGGACACCAACTGGCCGCCTTCCAGTTGATCCAGCCGCAAACTTCCCAGATCAAAGACAAAGGAAAAGCCCGAGATTTGATTGTCTATTTTCAGCCCGATCGCTGTGAATGACACCGTCTTGTCATTCAGAAAGGCAATAATACCGCTGTTACTTTCAGTTTCTACTGTTGTTTCAACCTCGACCTCTTCGGCAACATTTCCCTCCGGCGCGTCTTTCTGACGATTGGACTTTGTCCAGCTGGTGGTGCCATCTGGCCGCGCGACCATATTCACCTGAAGGCCATCAACGCTCAGGTTGTCGATATCGACCTCGCCCTGCATCAGCGCGGCAAGGTTCACGTCCAGTTCCAGCAGGTTCAGTTCCGCCAGGGCAATGTCGTCGATGCTCTCGCTTGGGATTTCCACCCCGGACACATAAACTCGGGCGATCCGCCCAAGGCTGATGCGCACATCATCCCTGACGACCAGTTTCTGGCCGATCTGCTCGGATAAGGCTGCCTCAACTATCGAGCCTCTGAAGTCGGAGAAAAACGACGCTGACAGAACCATCCAGACGAGGGCAACAGCCACTCCAAGCAATCCAATAAGCCAGACCAGCAGGATCATGAGACGTCTGAGCATTTGATTTTCCTTCACTCTGGAACCATGTTGTGGGCTGGGCGTCTGACAAAACGCCCGACCGGTAGGTTGGCTTCAGGCTCACGGGCTTGTCGACAGCCTGTCGGGTTGGTTGACCGGGCCACCGCTTTGTGGCCCGGCAATGGGTCTTAGTCTTCCAGGTGCCGGATACGCGTGCCTTCGACAGTCGCGTTGGCCATCAGGCCCTTCTCGTCAAAGACAAAGCCAACTGTGTCGAACTTGGCGTTCAGGGTATCGACTTCTGCGGTAACCCCGGCCTCGAGAATAGCGATTGAGCCGTCTACACCAAGCTCATAGCCTTTTTTGGACAGGAACTTTTCCAACGCGGCATCCGACAGAAACATGACGATATAGCCGTAGGTCTGAACTCCAGCCTGAGCTCCGAACGAAATACTCGACGTGCGATAATGGCCGAGCTTTTCTTCCTTGTTCAGCAACAGGCCATTGCCGCCTTCGCCGCCGATCCCCAGGCCAACCTTGGTAATCTCTGGAAACACCAGAGCAGCCTTGGCGTCTTCGGCAATCCGGGCTGCGCGCGGGTTGTCGGCCAGCAGGCTCTCCCAGCTTGCGATGGCTGCTGCATCAAGGGCCGCTCGTTTTCCCTCGTCCTTGATCTCAAGCGCCGCCAGACTGTCGGCCTCGCAGTCGCGGGTGGCAGCCATCGCTTTGAACGTACCAGCCAGATCAATCACCAACGGCGTCTTTTTGTCCGGGTTGATGGTCAGGATATACTTCTTCGCCAGTGCCTGGCCAAAATCAGGGTTATTTGCTCGGGCGATCCCACCGCGATAGCCATTCCAAGTGGCTCCATTGGCGGTGCCAAAAAAGCGCTCTCCGTCCAGATCGAACTCGACATCCTTGGTTTCGCCTTCCAGAACATAAATATCCTTGTCCTTGGTGTAGACACCGATCGACCCGAACTCGCCCCCCGCTTCGGTCTTTCCAATTCTGATCAGGTAGCCTTGCTCATTGACCTTTTCCATGAAACAGCCGTTGCCTTCCAGCCCGCGCACGACGTTCCAACCTTCCACGCTGGACACCTGGACAAAATCTTCGGCAAAGGCAGGGACAGATATAGCACAGCTCAATGCCAGGCTGACCGCCGTTTGTTTTACGTATGAGGTATTCAATTCACTCTCCAATTCGTGATGCATATTCAGGATGAAAACAAATAGTTCGTTCCCAGACAGTTTAGGGGCAAAAAAGGCTACTCTTTAACAAGCAATTTCCAAAATCGAGGTGAACGGTGACGCCCGGTCGATCTCTTGGTGCTCAACGCCAACGATATTCGTTCCCTCAATCTCTGTTTGAAGCTCGACACATCAGAGGCGTTGCGCAGTTTTATCTTGCCCGGGCTGGTTCACCGACGACGACCCGCGCGGTGGCGAATACGATTGCGGTTCTTGCTTCTGTTGACCGCCCCTGCCACGGCACCTACACCAGCACCGATCTTGGCACCTCTGGTGGCATCGCCAGTGGTAATCTCACCGATCACCGCACCGGCAACTGCGCCGCGAACCGCACCCTTCAGCACTGGCCCGGCAGCGGCTGGTGCTGATGCGCCGAACAAAGCTGTCGCGCTGATTGTCAGCGCCAATGTGGCGTCACGAAAGTTCTTGAGAAGTGTACTCATTTCACTTTGCTCCCGTCTTTCCATGTTTCAGTTGACTGCGTTCCGTCAGCTTGCGTCACAAGGATAAGCCCCTCGGCATTTCCATCGACAAAAAGCCCCTGATAGGACGTGCCATCAGCACCAATTGCGGTCCCGCGCCCGTTGGGAGCGCCACCATCAAATTCGCCGACAAACCGCCCTCCGTCCGGAGCCTCGAACACACCGGCACCAGAGGCCGAGCCTTGCTTGAACTCGCCAAAGTAGGCCGAGTCGTCGGCAGAAACCGAAGCGCCGAATCCGTCGCGTTTGCCGTTCTCGGCGTCCCCGAAATACAGCTCACCTGCATCGGTTTCGTAATAGACAAGCGCCGGTCCGACGCTTTGACCGTCCTTGATCTCGCCCGATACGACCCAGCCATCAGGAGTGGTCAGCTTGCCGGTGACGTGTCCCGGCGCATCGCCCGTTGTGCCGTCGAACACATAGCCGGTGCTTGAGGTGATTTTTATGTCCCCGTCCGGTTGTCCGGAACGGAATGAACCTTCGTAGATGTCCAACCCCGTGCCATCCTCATTGCGGGCCCAAACGGTGCCAGACCCTTCAGCCCGACCGTTCAGAACATCACCGTCATAGCGGGCCTCAAAGCCCTGGTCGTCCCAGAACACCAACGTGCCACGCCCGTTGGCCTCTCCATTGATGCAGGCACCAGTCCACATTGCACCCTCATCCGCCGCGTCGTCACCCGCGGTCCAGATCGCGCAACCAGTTACGGGATCGCTCAGCCAGGACCCGGCAGCCGGTGCAGCTTGGGCGTCCTCGTTGTCAATCAGAACAAAGGTGACCCGGCGGTTCAGCGCCTTACCTTCTTCCGAGATGTTGGAGGCGATCGGATCAATCGCCCCAACCCCGACAGCGACAAGGCGTTCAGGGGCGACACTATTTGGCGCGGCCAATAGTGCGTCCACTACCGCCTGAGCGCGGGCCTGAGACAGTTTCAGGTTGGTATCGAGACTGCCGGTGTTGTCGGTGTGTCCCACCACAGCCAGACGGGCACCGGGAAGTCCCTCAAGCACACGGGCCAGTTTGAACAGAACCTCGTTTGCGCCTGAGATCAGTGCGGCGCTGTTGGTGTCAAAGAACGTGCCACTCATCGAGACACGACCCTGGTCTTTCAGCATGGTCAGGGCCTGACTCTCGGACAGATCGCCGATGGTCATGGCCCGGTTGTCGGTGCCAAACTTGGCAAGCGATTGCGCAAATCCAACCCCGGGAGAAATGACCAGCGCGGCCACCCCCGCCAGAAATAGTCTTGGTATCATTTTGTTTCCTTTCAAAATTGGTTGCAAATTGTCGGTCGTTGCCCATTCGGATGGGTGTTCAAGAGCGACCTCGAAGCCGGTATCACTCTCCCAAATCCGGTCATTTTCCTTCCTTCGGCCCTTTCAGGATCCCGTCCCATTCCTGATCCGGAATCTTCGGCACGTTCGGATCGGCGATGTAGGACGGGGTCATGATTTGAACGTTGTTTTCGTTGAACACATCGACGATGTTGCGGTGCAGGTCGGACTGGATCTTGGGCATGCGGGATCCGCGGGTGGTGTAGCCGTTGATCTGATAGTTGATCGCGTAATCTGCCAGCGCGGTCCACAACACGAAAGGTTCGGGGGACTTGAGCAAATTCCTGGTGCGGTTTGCAGCTTCGATCAGCATGGCCTCGATCTTGTCCTGCGGTTCCTCGTAACCGATACCAACCGTGGTGTGCAGTAATAGGCCGCGCCCGTCGATCCTCGTGGAGTAGTTGATCACTTCCGAGTTCAGAAGCTGTGCATTGGGAATGCTGATCAACTCGTTCTTGATCGACTTGATATGTGTTTCCATTAACTTGATCTGCACAACATCGCCAATATGTTCGCCAATCTTGATACGGTCGCCAATATTGGTGCTGCGCCGGTAGATCACGAACAATCCCGACAACCCATTTGCTATGACAGAGTTTGACCCCATCGACACCATCACGCCAACCAGGATGGCCAGGCCCTGAAACGCCTTGGAATCCGACCCGGGTATGTAGGGAAAGCTGATCACCAGAGCGATCAGAACCAGGACGACACGGATGATGTTGAATGTCGGCCATATCCAGGTCGTTTCGAAGTTCGCCACCGGGATCGTCCCGGCTTCGACATTCTCGAAGAACAGGCGCACGCCCTTGATGATGAACCGGGTCACCGCGGCAATGATTGCAATGGTGATGAAGTTCGGCAGGTAAGAGACAAAGCCAGTCAGCACCCCAAGAAGCGGGTCGGTCACGTAAGTGATCAACAATTGCGCCATTGGTCGGGTTTCGGCAAAAGCCAAAAGCACGAAGGACAGGTAAAAGTAGGTCATGAACAGCAGGATGATCAGCAACATCAACCGCAGGGCGTAACGCACCAACGCGCCCAGTGCCGAACTGTTGACCATGTCGTTGGTCGCTTTGCCAACGCCTGTAACGCGTTTCTGGACATAGACTGCAACCCGATCAGGCAGACGCTTGCGAAAACGCATCATCAAAACCACAATGCCAGCGAAAACGGCGGTCCATATCAGGGCCTCAATGAAACTACCGACCCGCGCATCGTCGCTACGATCCGCCCGGTAGGTCAAAATCGCCTTCTTGATGGCTTCCGCATGCAGGGCCGACAGAACTTCCAGATCCATCTGTTCCAGTTCGCCATCGGCCTCGGTTGTGACCGTCATTAACCGACCGTTGGCCAGAATGGATTTCCCTAATGGACTGTTTTCGATTTTCATCTCTATGCTTGAGACATCGGCGCTTTCTGCAAACTCAATGATGCGTTGAGTGACTTTTTCAGCCCGTTCATTGGCAGGCAGCGCGCTGGAACCACGGAGGATGAACAGCTCTTCTCCATCAACGATGACCGGGGCGGCAAACAACGGATCCGATGTTGCCTCGGCAACAGGAACAACCTCATCCACTTCCTGCTGGGCCTGAACCGGGCCAGCCAAGAGTGCCACGCAGGTGAAGGCAGCGACAAGAAGGCCGCGAATTTCGAGGAAATGCGTTCGGAACAGGGTCATGAGGCAGCCTTTTCAGTTAGATATTTGAGGGGCAGGTTTCCTTTAAGTCTTGAGCAATGTTTTGAGGGCGTCCAGTTTTTCTGCAAAGACACCGGGGGCGTCCCGCAGCGCGTTCAGAACGGAAATGACATTGGCCTTTGCCTCTGCCGACAGATCGCTGGCTTCAATCGCCGCCGTGGCCGCGGCAAAATCAATCCCTTCCTCACTCACAATCCCCGAATCTTTCCAATCCGTCAGAAACAGTTCCATCTGTCTTTTTGTGTCCTGAGAGGTTTGCGCCACTCGTTCGGCCACGTCGGCATAGGTCTCGACCACCTCGGACTTCATTTTTTCAACCGCTTCCTTGGTGCCACTAGCCAGCGCCTCGCCTGCATCTTCGGCGGCATCCGACGCCGCCTCGACGGCTTCTTGCGTGACGTCGCGAATTTCCTCAGCCGCCTCGGCCAGTCGTTCTTTCGGTGTTGGCGGGGTAGGCTCGGGACGATTGAGAACAAACACCAGCCCGCCAACAACGGCCGCTCCGATCACTGCGCCTACAATTACCTTATTCATAGCTTCTCCAATCCAATTTACTTTCGGAGGGGCGGCAGGACGAGGTATTTCTCCGCCCCTCCGATTACTGATCGCTTTTGGGATGGATGCGATCAGTAACTCTGGTGTTTCTATTTCAGTTTCGTATCGGTGCAAGAACAGCCGCGCGCGTCACAGCATCAACAGGTGGTTCTGGCACAGGTGGATTGCGCTGGAACGGGTTCTTGGTCACGGGGCTGAACTGAAAGGTGAACTTCCAGTCCGACGCGAAGGCGTCCGGCCGCACGGCATTGTATTCGGCCGCGAAGTTCAGCTTGACCAATTGCTTGCCAATGACTGTTGTTTTGGCCAGTGTTAGACCAAATGGCACGGTCCATTCCTGACCACTTGCCGCGTTCCAGTCATGGGAGATTGTTGGCCCAGTACCGATCTGCCAGCCGTCGCCCAGCCCGTAGAACAGGAAGTACTGCAGCGAGGTGAGTGAGACGTCAGCCCCCGATCCGCCAATCTTTTCATTGTGGAACGGGAACAGGCCAAACACACCCCAGTCGGTCGTCTTGACCGCCAGCAAGCTGGGGCCAAGCAGCCAGTTCTTGCTGGAAAGTTTGCTGCCGGTCGGGATCGACCCAACAACCCCAGCCCCGATTGTCCAAGGCCCCGATTGCCAAGAATAAAGAACATCATACGGGATATCGCCAAAATTGCTGGTCTCGGTGAATGTACCGGTTCCCGCGTCAAAACTCGGCTGTCCAACGACATAGGGGAACGCTGGGCGAACAATCAGGTTGTTGCCGTTCTGAAGAATAAAGGGAAAAACCGGCTGAAACGTCGCTGTCAAACTGTCCTGGTTTTTGGCCCCGGGTAGAGTGCCCCGGAAGGTGCGATACTCGAACTTGAAGTTCATCGTTGCATTGGCAGCGCCTGGATTGGCAAGCTCCTTGGCCAACTCATCGATGTTTGGTCCGACCTGCGCGTCCACGGGATTTCCGGATACCAAAAATACCAAAAGCAACCCTAACCAAGGTGTTCTCATGATCCTGTCTTTCTTTGACTATAAGTGCCGCCTAAGGCGACGTTGAGGGATACGAAATCTAACGCCAGGTTGCGGCGATCTAATGCCAGGGCGTTTTCGGAAAACAGAAAAGAACGCTCGGCATCCTGCACCTGAAAGAAATCCATGTTGCCTACCGCAAACTCCCGCCTCGCGATCTCCAGAACGTCGCGCGCGGCGTCCAGAGCAATGGAGGCTTGTCTAATGGCTCGCTGGTGGTGTTGCATGGCGAACATGGCGTTTCTGACTTCCTCTACCGAAAGAACGACTTCCTTTTCCCAGTCAGCCCGGCGTTCCTCGGCAATCCCCAGGGCGGAGCGAACGCGCCCTTTTCGCACTGGCCTGTCGAAAATCGGTAAATCCAATCCAATCCGAAAGAACCCCGCATTTACGGTTTGGTTGGTAGAAGACGCGTTGAGAACAATGTTCCCGGTAAGAACCAAGCCCGGGTAAAGCTCGGCCTCTGTGGCTCCTGCTGTCGCCAGGGCACTTTCAAGCCTCTTTTCCGCGCGCCGGATGTCTGGGCGATTACGAACTAGATCCGCGGGCACACCCGTTTGCACAATGGTCGTTCTGGGAATGGGCTGGGGGGCTCTTGTGTCGAATTTTCTTTGGGCGTTGAGTTCGGTCACACCGAGCAAAGCCATGATACGGTTGAGATTGTGAATAAACAGAATCTGCAGCTCAGGCATCGACGCGCGGGAAGTTGCAAGCAAGGACTGAGCTTGGGCCGCGGCAATTTCGTCCGCGACGCCCGTCTCGACCAGTTTTTGCGCTTCGTGCAGTGTCGCCCGGCGCGTTTCGTTGACCCGTTTTGTGATGCGCACAAGTTCCTGGGCGTAGCGCAGGTCAATATAGGCGCTGATAACGTCGCTGATCAGAATTAGACGCCAGACATCCGCATCTTCATAAGCCGAGTCCAGGTTTGCGCGGCCCGCCCGCTTTTCGTTTTCCAACTCGCCAAATAAATCGAGACGCCAGGATGCTTCCGCGCGGGCAAAACCGGTTGCCTGAGTCGCTCCGACAGCGGAATCGCCACTGATCTTACCTTCACCGATTCGGACGGCTCCACTAATCGGATACCCAGCAGCAGCAGCCAGCCCTTCGGCTTGTTTGATGCGTGCCACGGCCTTTCTGATGTCAAGGTTTTGATTAAGACCTGTCACGACGATTTCATTGAGAGTCGGATCTTTGAATGCGTCCCACCATCTTGCGTCCGCCAATGTGACCGAAGACGACGCCGGGCGCGTGTTATAGTACTGATCGGCAAGTTGCATTGTAGGCGGAACAATCTCTGGTCCGACAGTGCACCCTGCTCCAATTGAAGCAAGGGAGCCCGAAACAAATTGGCGTCGTCCCATCATGCGTTGGCACCGCACAAAGCCATACAGAAGGGGCGGTCATCGGAAATGATTTCCAAAGCCACCTGGATCATTGGCCACCGTCATCCTGTGTAACCTGATAAAGGTGTACATCCCGCTGCGGGAACGGGATCGAAATCCCCTCAGAGTCAAAGCGTTCTTTAGCTTGCCCGGTGAGGTCCCAGTAAACAGTCCAGTAATCATCAGACTTAGCCCACGGACGGCAGAATATGTTAACCGAGCTGTCACCCAATTCGCCTACAAAAATTTCCGGCGCAGGGTCATTGAGACAAAGCACATGCTTCGCAACCAGGTCCTCAAGAACCCTGATCGCATGAGCCGCGTTGTCCGTGTAGGCGATGCCAAACACCAGATCGACACGCCGTGTGGCAGAAGCACTGACGTTGGTGATTACATCGCCCCAGATCTTCGAATTGGGAACAACAATGATCTGGTTGTCAAAAGTTCGGATCTGCGTGGAAACAACCGACATCTCGTCGACCACCCCGGAAATACCAGCGGTCTGTATGAAGTCACCCATATCAAACGGCTTTAACACCATGATCATCAAACCACTGGCCAGATTGCCCAGCGTTTCCTGGAGCGCAAAACCAAGGATGAAGGACAACCCACCAATAACTGCAAAGAGTGGGGTTACATTCACTCCGAACAGCGCCAGCACCAACAAGATGCCAACGACAAAGGTAATCCAGTAGATCGCAGTAAGGACAAAGGACTTTAGCAATTTCGACAGGTTTGGCACCTTCTCGAGCCCGCGCTTTGCCATTCTGCGGGCAAAACGCGCGACAAACATCATCCCCCAGATCGCAATCAGGGCACCCGCCAGCTTGATCAACAGACCAAGCCCACCCTCGATCGAAATCAACCAGGCTGACACAAGTCTAACCAAAGTCCGGACATCAGTAGTTCGCACCGCATCAGCTTGAACCGCGGTAATGAAGTTGCGGTGTGCCTGTGTGTCTTCAGGCGCGGCCCCCTTGCGGTCCCAGTTCTCCAGCACGAGTTCATAAAGCGGGATTAACTCGCTATGCGCCTCGGTCACGGCTCCAAGTTGCGCACGCAATTGTTTCGCCTCCGCATCACTCGCCTCGATCAACGCGATGTTCAGGCGCGCTGACTCGTCCAGTGCCGCACGCACATGCCCCTGCCAGACATCGGCAATCTCCGAGAGTTCTCCAGCCGTCAGCGGCACCATCAGGATCGAGAGGTGATCCGAGCTCAACTCTTGGTTCTGCGCCTGTGCGAAAGCTGAAACAATGGGCAGGTCGTCAGAAGACGCGGCGTCCGTTGCGTCTTCCGCCGACAAAGGCCAGGCTAGGAACAAGGCCAGCCAGAAGGCAAGCCCCTGCAGAAATCGGATTATTGTATTTGTCTGGCGCATGATGGATTCCTGTGAGGGCAATTACAAAGGCAGCAATGGCCACTCAAGTTGTCTGCCCGCACAGAGCGGAATTGAGAAGCATCAAAAGACTACCCTCGCTCTCAAACTGAGTATCGTAATGCTTGACTGGCCCGGGTTCAAAAGTGGGTTGTCGATGAATTGCAGGGATGGGGTAATCTGCAATCCCGGTGAGATGGAAAAGCGATAGAACATTTCCATCGTTGCCTGACTGCCCGGAATGCCATTGGCCTCGGCCCAGTTCAGACCGATGCCCGCCAGATCGGTGTTGCGGGCATAGTAACCGACACCAGCGGACACCGAGCGTTCGTAAAGGGCCGCTGTGCCCTTGGACGCGCCTGCGCGCAGGAACGGCATCCATTTGTTGTCGAGGAACCAGGCGGCTGAGAAAGACGCGCCGTAATCCTCGGCCCGGCTGCCGTCGGTCGCGGCATCTGCATGCCAGAGCGTCAGGTGGATATTGTCGAAATAGAGCCGGTCAAAGCCACTTGTGTAGCCGATTTCGAGTGACTTGAAGAGGTCACCGTCCGAAAATACATTGAGATCAGGATGCGCCGGATCGGCGTTGGCGTCGGCAAGGCTGGCAACAGCGTAAAAATTTGAGCCCAGCTTTGCGCCCGCCGCAATACCCAGCCCCGGATTGGGGGCATTGATCGTTGGATTGGTGTTGAAGGCCAGGTTCTGAAACGAGGTGTAGGGGCTGACCAGCCCGTAGACGTCCAGAAAATCGGTCACGTCGATCTGACCGATCTGCACGGTCCATGCCCCATCGGCGGCGCGCTGCGTCCAGTAAAGGTTTGTCAGCAATGTACCGTTGTCATTGAACGCAGTGCCAGGGATCGACAATGCACCGCCATCAAAGCCGAAGAACTGCGGGGCTACCGCGCCATAAGCGTGGCGGTTTTCGATCTTGAAGGTCAGCGACCCATTCTCGGTTGCCTGCCAGATACCATAGAACCGTGCAATCCCACCGCTGGCCTGACCCTCACCCAGATCGGCGTTAGAGGACTGTCCAAGCGCCAGATAGTCAAAGTTGAACCTAACCCCGTGGTCCTTCGCCAGCTGATCTTTCCAAGCGAAATACCCCGGCGCAATAGTGCGTGGGAAATCCGAGCGAAACTGTGGGTCGGTTAGTCCATCTCCTGGTTCGAGGTCAGCCTGAACCGAAGACGGACCACTAAGGCCTTGAGCCGAAAGCTGTAATGGGGTCAGCGAGGCCGCAAACAGAAGAAATCCTGCAAGAATACCGGTCGCTTCACTCACATTTGTATATCTGGAAAATGGTATCACTTGCGTTCACAATCTGCGGCAGAAAAACACAGCGCATCCCCGTTATTTGGTATCACCCCAGTTTTGTCGCGTATTCCCGCCAGCATCAGATTGGCGATGCTAACCTCGTCTTCACCATCAACCGTGACCAGTGTCACATGATCTTCAGACATCCCAAGATCCGGAAAGAACCCGCCCCCCGTTGTCGCGAGTTGAATGTGATCCCGGCCCATCCTTTGAGTGTAGGCATAAGCGTGGACATGCCCATTGAAGGCTGTGAAAGGGCGGTCCATCAAAGCCGCCTCAATCCGGACATAAGGGCTGTCACTTGCATCCCAGAGGGGCTTGTGAACAAGCAGAAAGGTGTGACGGACATCTGCATTGTCAGCCAGAACCTTCACGAAATAGTCAACCTGTGTATTGCTGATCGCCCCTGACTGTTTCTCGTGGCTTTGACCATAAGGCGTCGCCAGTGCGGCCTCGCTCCCCTTGGCTTTATGAATTTCAATCGCTTCCAGTCGCTGCCTGACAAGTTCCTCGCGCCGTTCCGGTGTCATGTCTTCGCTGTCCAGCACCAGAAACAGCACATCCA
>Ga0209344_10003568_pt1 | contig 15217 bp, 16 predicted proteins | sample Cruoilmetagenom6_FD_187293 | JGI IMG/M metagenome (GOLD analysis project Ga0209344, IMG submission 187293) | Oil polluted marine microbial communities from Coal Oil Point, Santa Barbara, California, USA - Santa Barbara Oil Seep Sample 6 (SPAdes)... | ecosystem: Environmental > Aquatic > Marine...
CCCGTGTTTGGTGGCAAACATCGCTAGGGCTTCGGTCTGTTTCGGTTCAAGCTGTTTGGCATCAACCACATCCACGTCCAGCCCATTTTCTGTGACAGTGGCACCAATGCGGATTTCATCTTTGCGCGAACACCCGATTTTGGCTATTTCACGAAAAGCATCCAAGCCCTGCATGATTTGCGGCTGCATCAACGGGCATTCAGCCAAGTTGATCAGTATATCGGAGTTGCGCATATGAAATCCGACTTCGGCGGATTTTTTCGTGCGACGTGCAGAAAAAACAGCGCGTCTGCGGCTATGCGCTGGTGAGACATGAATGGGCCTGAACGTTGCTTCTATGTGGTTAAGCGAAAGTGTGTCCTGAACCAGTTGTGTTTTCCAATCTGCCAAAAGCGCATCATTTGCGTGTTGTAAAATACAACCTCCGCATTTCTTGAAGTGGCGGCACTGGGCTTTGATACGATCAGTCACGGGTTCCAGAATGCGCACATCGTTGCAGATGCCATTCGCAATATCGCCGGTCGCCAGTTCACCGGGCAAAGCAAACGGAACAAATACGTCTTCGTTGCGCACGGTCGCAACACCGTCGCCCTGCCAGCTAAGCCGGTTGATTTTAAAGGTCTCAGTCATTGCTGCGGCTTACTTTCAATAATGCGTCTTTCGACAGGCGTAAATCAGACTTGATCCAGGCTGCTTCCAAAGATTTAAGGCAGGCACCCAATGCAGGGCCTTCTAATTGATCCGCAAGATCGACGGCCGCAATCGGGAATTTTGCATCTGCACCGATCTTCAATTCCTGTTTTAAATTATCAGGTAAAGGGGTGCCAAGGTGCGCATGCAGAACCAAAGCTGCATCAAGGCCTGCCTTTTCACCTAATTTGTAGCCTGCAATTCTGGCAGAATAAGCTTCGGACATAACAGATTTCATTGCCTTTAAAAGCTGTGTTTCCTGTTTGCTTAGGCGCAGTGCTGCCTGAATGCTTTCGCCGCCAAGGGCCAAAAGCCGGCGCATCCAGTTCGGCGCTGCATCAATGGTGTGTTCCAGATGTATAAGGGGTGCAAGAGACGCGTGATTTGCACCCACGATAACGTGCATCAAAACACCTGTTTGCGCCATTGCGGCCGTTGCAGGTGCAGGGTCAGATGCTGCCAGTAATTTACGCATTTCATTGCCAACACGTTCTTTAGACAGGGTTGCAAGGCCGTCTAGGTTTTGTGCGCAAGCATCCAATGCATCGGCATCAATGCCCGCATTCGGGTTACCATAAAGCGCATGAAAACGAAAAAACCGCAGAATGCGCAAATAATCCTCACGAATGCGATCGGTCGGGTTTTCGATAAATCGGACGCGCCGCGCATGCAGATCACCCAAGCCCCCCAATGGGTCAATGATTGTGCCGTCCATATCCGCATAAAGTGCATTCATGGTGAAATCCCGGCGTCTGGCATCATCTTCGATTGAAGTGGAAAACCTGACAACCGCACGGCGTCCATCGGTTTTGACGTCATTGCGAAATGTGGTCACTTCCACTGTTTGACCGTCGATTAAGAAGGTAACAGTGCCATGTTCTATACCTGTCGGGATCGCACGCAGATTATTTTCCGCGGCTAGGGCGATAACTTTTTCGGGTAAGGCATCGGTTGCCATGTCAATGTCCGCAACCGGAACATCTAACAAAGCATTTCGCACGCAACCCCCGACAAAATAAACCTGATAGCCGGCAGTATGCAACAGGTTGAACACGGCTAACGGGCCACTGGATTTTAGCCATTTTTCTTTAATGCGCATTATGTTGCTCCAGAATATCAGCCAACATACGTAACATACGCGCGGTTGCACCCCAAATGTAATAGGGCCCGTATGGAACTGTAAAATAGTGCCGTTTCTGCCCCTGCCAGATGCGCCCCTCGACAAGATAGTTTGACGGTTGAATAAGATGGTTCAAAGGTGCCGAAAAAACCTCTGCAACCTCACCGGTTAAGATTTTTGGCATAAAGTCGTTTGGTACCAAACCAACGTAAGGGTGCACTAGAAACGATGTGACAGTGGTATGTTTAGGCAATGCGCCAATGATTTCCACTTCCTTTTGCGCCAGGCCGATTTCCTCTTCTGCTTCACGCAGTGCGGTGTGTATGAAAGAGTGATCGGTGCTGTCTTGTTTCCCGCCCGGAAAAGAGATTTGTCCGGGGTGGTTGCGCATCGCGGTTGACCGTTTGGTGAAAATAACTTCTAGGCCACTTGGCCCCGGAATGATCGGGATCAGTACTGCGGCATTGCGCAGTTTTGCCGCATCTATAAAAGGTTGATCCGGGTTCAGATCGAAATCGGATGAAGGGGCCGTGTTTTCCACGTCAACCAATGCATTTTGCACTGCGTCTATTTTTGATCTGTACTGTTCCATAATACGTTCATGGCCCAGAGATGCTGCGGCTGCAAGTTAAGCCTTCGCATCAAAGCCTAAAGTTTTCGGATCCAGTTCATAATGGCTGCCGCAGAATTGACAGTCAGCCGTGACCATACCGTTGTCCGCAGTCATCTTTTCGATGTCTTTTGCCGAATACATCGACATTGTGTTACGGACTTTTTCAGGGCTGCACGAACAGCCGAATTTGACGGGCTGAACAGGGAAAATGCGTGGTTGGTCTTCATGAAACAACCGCCTTAGCAATGTTTCCGGCGAAACATGAGGCCCGACAAGTTCGGTTTCTTCGACGGTTTGTAGATGTGAGACTGCACGGTTCCAACCATCTTCATTGTCATCCGGCACCAAGTCCTGGGCTTGTAGCAGTTCAGCTGTTTCACTGTCATTGGCGGCGGCGGAAAAGGGTGATGCTTTCGGCATAAGTTGCACCATAACGCCGCCCGCGCGCCATTGGTCGCGTTCATCGGCGGTTGATGATTGGCCAACTGAAATGGCAAAATCGGTTGGCAATTGCTCTGATTGCGCAAAATATGTGCTGGCACATGCAGCCAGTGATCCACCTGCAAGCGGGGTTAATCCCTGATAAGGTTGCATATCGGGGCCCTGATCGATCAGCATTGCGAAAATTCCCTTGCCGATTTTTTCAAAAGGGGTGCCGGTTTCAGTTTTCAGCCGGTCCTCATCGAAACTTGCATAGGCCCGGATATGGGCGGGTTCACCATCTTCTTGCGGGCCATAATAATCTGTGGCCAGAATACGGATCGGGCCGTCTCCGCGAATTTGCAAAGACAGTTTCCAACGCAGTTTTATTGTCGGTCCGATCAGGGCTGTCAGCATAACGGCCTCGGCCAGCATTGCAGAGACTTCCAATGGATAATTATGTTGATCAAGTATTGTATTCAACAAGCCATCCAAGCGTGCCACGCGCCCACGGATATCTGACCTGTCCAACTGGAAAGGCAAGACTGTATCATTCCATACGATTTTTGTTTCAACTTCAGACATTTTAAAACTCATGTTTCTGTCCCCATAAAACCTTTTGGCGGCAAGGGCAATTCCAAGCTGTCATTTGTGACTGATTAGGGTATGTCCGTAATATGAAACGTTATGGCCAATCTGTCCGATCCGATGTGTGCTACAGGCACCGCCCCGGAGCATATGGTGTTATACTGCGTGCAGGCCAAATTATGCTGACTCATGAGAATTTGACAAAGCCGGAAATTCAATTGCCGGGCGGTGGTATTGACGCGGGTGAAAGTGCACTACAGGCATTGCACCGCGAGTGTCTGGAAGAAACCGGGTGGAAAATTCAGATTGAACGGCGTGTAGGGGCCTACCAGCGATTTACATATATGTCTGATTACGGGTTTTGGGCGCAAAAAATATGCCATATATATCTGTGTCGTCCCGTTTTTAAATTACATGAACCGTTGGAATCATTTCATACGACAATGTGGTCTGATGCGGATGCTGCTGTTGATCTATTGACCAATGACGGAGATCGTGATTTTTTGTCAGCTGTCTTGAAAGCTTCGTTCTAACCTTGAATTAAAATCGGCATTTTACGCAGAAGTATGATGTGGTGCTTGGTTAAATGTCTTTGCTCAAAAAATCAGTGACAGCTTCGATAAACGGGCGCGGGGCTTCGGCATGAACCCAATGGCCGGCGCCAGCGATTTTCTGAACGTTTGAATTTGGAAACAGGCTTTTGATTCTCGGCATATGTTGCGACGAAATATAATCGGACGACCCGCCTTTTATGAAAAGTGTTTTGTTTGGGAATGTGCCGGATACATCGGGAAACCCGATGATTGCATCCATATTGTCGGCCAGTGCATCCAAATTTAAAGTCCAGCGATTGCCGTTTTCAGACAATTCCAGACTTTGCACCAAAAACGCCCGTGTCGGGGCATCCGAAATGTGATTACTTAGTATTTTATCGGCTTCCGAGCGTCGTGTCAGAGTTGAAATATCCAAGCCCTGCATAATCCTGATATTGGTGATTTGCGTATGGGAATAGGCAATAGGTGCAATATCCGCAACAATCAGCCGATTCATATTGGACGGATTGCGCAAGGCCAGAACCATTGCGGCCTTACCGCCCATTGAATGCCCTAAAACATCAACAGGCCCTGTAATCTGCGACAGTGTATGTGCAAGATCATCAGCCAAATCCTTGTAGCTATGATCTTTATGCCAAAAACTACCGGCATGGTTTCGCATATCCACGCAAACAACCTGCCGATTGGCGCTAAGCCGTTTTGCAATTGCTCGCCAATTGCGGCCCGACCCAAAAAGACCATGAACGATAACCAGTGTCGGGTGCTGCGTGGGTTCACCAAAAGTTTGAAAATTCAATGTTTGGGTCATATCAGAAACTGCGCCAAAGTTTCGTCATCTGTAATGTCGCGATAAGACAAGCCAGCCTGATCCATGCGATCAAACAGGTTTTCAAAACCGTTTTTGGATTTGGTTTCTATACCCAGCAAAACAGTCCCGAAATTACGCGCGGATTTTTTTAAATATTCAAACCGTGCAATATCATCGTCAGGGCCAAGCAAGTTCAGGAAATCCTTCAATGCGCCGGGGCGTTGAGGCAGGCGTAATATCAGATATTTTTTCAAGCCTTCGAATCGCAAGGCGCGTTCTTTTACGTCCGGCAAGCGTTCAAAATCGAAATTACCGCCCGATGTCACACAAACAACGCGCTTACCGACAATGTCGGGCGCAATGTCTTTCAGGGCGTCAACAGTCAATGCCCCTGCCGGCTCAAGTACGATGCCTTCGATATTCAAAAGATCCAACATCGTGGTGCATAACCTGTCTTCGTTGACACCAATAAGATTTTCTTTTGGCACAGTTTTCAATATTTCAAAATTGTGGTGGCCGATTTGTGCAACGGCAGCGCCATCGACGAAGTTATCAACATTTGACAGCGATACCAACTGCCCTTGTTCCAGTGATGCGAATAAACTGCGGCCGCCATCAGGTTCGACCAGCCTAAATGCAGGCTTGTCGGCAATGGCACTATAATATTTCATCAATCCGGACGATAATCCACCACCGCCAACAGGCACGACCATATAATCTACCGGCTTGGGCAGTTGCTCACCGATTTCCAGTGCAATCGTGGCCTGCCCTTCGATGACATCGAGTGAGTCGTATGGCGGTAGGAACGCGGCACCCGTTTTGGCCGCGTAAGATTTTGCAGCAATCAGCGTTTCATCAAAATAATCGCCCTCTAGGCGTATTTCGATAAATTTTCCACCAAATGTGGCAGTTTTCAGCACCTTTTGGCCCGGGGTTGTCACGGGCATGAAAACCACACCTTTGACCCCGAAATGACGGCAGGCAAAAGCCATACCCTGCGCATGGTTCCCTGCGGATGCACAAACAAAATTACCCGAGCTATCCGCCTGCGACAAGGCTTTTGTCATCGCATTGAAAGCACCGCGAATTTTGTAAGATCGCACAGGCGAAAGATCTTCACGCTTTAAATAAATCTCCGCACTGTATCGATTCGACAGGTATTCGTTTTTTTGCAAAGGCGTTACCGGAAACAGTTCGCGCATGGCATGGGTTGCCTTAGCCACATTTTCCAAAAAATCAGCCATTTCCAGTCGATTCCACATCACTATTCCTGCATAAAACAGGCGTTTCCACTTTCCTCACTCTAGCAAAACCCGTACTGTTGTCGACAGCGAAACGATGTACAAATCGTTCGGGGGATAGAATGTTGGATTGGATTAAGACGCTGATCTTTTCAGCAAGTCTGTTAATTGTTTTTGCTGTGACACCATCTGCACAAGCTTCAGACATTAAAAAACAAATACGTGTCGCTACGATCGAGCGCAAGCCGTTTGCTTTTCAGCAAGACGGTGTGTGGATTGGTTTCGCCGTTGAACTCTGGAAAACCATTGCCGCGACGTATGAAATCGAAACAGAGTTTGTCGCCGAAAGTCAATTTTTAGAAATGCTGAATGCAGTTGAAAATGGCACTGTAGATGCGGCCGTTGCCAATATTTCGATCACACATGCGCGTGAACAAAGAATGGATTTTTCACAGCCAATTTTTGATTCAGGTCTATTGGTGCTGATGCCAAGCGAAAGCTCGCCTTCATTGATGTCGGTGCTCATGCGCAAGCAGCTTTACTTTTTACTTCTTTACGCGGTCGGTCTGTTGGTCATAGCAGGGGCGTTGATTGCTTTTTTTGAACGGAAAAGTATGCATTTCAAAAACCTTGAACACAATTCAAGATTTGGTGAGGGGCTTTGGTGGTCTGTGAATGTTGTGACCAATGCCAGCTTTACGATCTTTACACCGGTTACACGCTCCGGTCGGCTTGTTGGTTATGGTTTGATTGTTGTCGGTTTATTTGTTGTATCCATTTTTGTCGCACAAATTACAGCTGCTTTGACTGTCGGTGAATTGCGCAGTCAAATCGACGGGGTGAATGATCTTTATGGAAAACGCGTCGGTACAACTGCAGGCTCGACATCGTCGCGGTTTTTAACAGCACAGTCGATAAACCATAAGACATTCGAAAGTCTCGATGGGCTTTTTGCAGCGATTGAGGATGATGAATTAGATGCAATTGTCCATGATGCGCCTATCTTGGCTTATTTTGCCAAAACGCAGGGTGAAGGGAAATTCCGCACTGTCGGCCGGGTGTTCAATCCGGAAAAATATGGATTTTTGTTCCCCGAGGGAAGTGCCGAACGGGAAAAATTTGACCAAGGTCTGTTAAAGCTGCGTGAGACCGGTCAGTATAGTACAATCCTGAAAAAATGGTTTGGTAGCCAATACCAATAAGCAACCCTTGCCCGTGCGCCCAAAACCCAATAAACCCCGCGCAAACATAACCTAAATTTTCGGAGCATTAGCCCATGTCTGCACCTAAAAAAGTTGTCTTAGCCTATTCGGGCGGTTTGGATACGTCGATTATTCTAAAGTGGTTGCAGTTTGAATATGGATGCGAAGTTGTGACTTTTACGGCTGATCTGGGGCAAGGCGAAGAGCTGGATCCGGCACGCAAAAAAGCAGAGCTTTTGGGTATTAAGCCTGAGAATATTCATATTGAGGATGTCCGCGAAGAGTTCGTGCGCGATTTTGTCTTTCCGATGTTCCGCGCCAATGCGGTTTATGAAGGCTTGTATCTGTTGGGCACATCCATTGCGCGCCCGCTGATTTCTAAACGTCTGGTGGAAATTGCTGCTGAAACAGGTGCGGATGCGGTTGCCCACGGCGCAACAGGCAAAGGCAATGATCAGGTGCGCTTTGAATTGTCCGCCTATGCGCTGAACCCTGAAATCAAAGTCATCGCACCTTGGCGGGAATGGGATTTGTCAAGCCGCACAAAACTGTTGGAATTTGCTGAGCAACACCAAATCCCGATTGCAAAAGACAAACGCGGCGAAGCACCGTTCTCTGTGGATGCGAACCTGTTGCATACCTCTTCCGAAGGCAAAGTGTTGGAAGACCCGGCCATTGAAGCGCCCGATTACGTGTATCAACGCACAGTAGCGCCGGAAGATGCGCCAAATACGCCCGAACTTATCGAGATTACTTATGAATTGGGTGATCCTGTTGCCTTGAACGGCAAATCCCTTAGCCCGGCAGAAATGCTGACCGCATTGAATGAACTTGGCGGTAAGCACGGTGTTGGCCGCTTGGATTTGGTTGAAGGCCGTTATGTCGGCATGAAATCACGCGGAATTTATGAAACACCGGGTGGTACGATCATGCTGGAAGCCCACCGCGGGATCGAGTCTATTACGCTTGATCGGGGTGCGGCACATCTGAAAGATGAGCTGATGCCGAAATACGCTGAACTGATTTACAACGGTTATTGGTTCAGCCCGGAACGTGAGATGTTGCAGGCCTTGATCGATGCCAGCCAAAAACATGTGAACGGTACCGTGCGCCTGAAACTGTTCAAGGGATCTGTGCACACTGTGGCACGTTGGTCTGATGACACGCTTTATTCAGAAGAGCATGTGACCTTTGAAGATGATGCAGGTGCTTACGATCAGGCGGATGCCGCAGGATTTATCAAGATCAATGCGCTGCGTCTGAAACTGCTTGCCGCACGCGATAAACGGTCGAAATAACCGCTAGTACAGATTATTTATGATAATCACGCGCAAAGCATAGATGCCGATAAACACCACGATCGGGGTGAAGTCCATTCCGCCCGCGGTTGGAATAAACCGTCGTATAGGACGGTAAATCGGTTCCAGTAGCTGGTTAATCCCATACCAAATCTGTGCGACCAATGGTTGGCGCGTATTGAGAACCTGAAAGTTAATCAGCCAGCTCATGATAATGTGGACGATCAGAACAAAATAGACAATGTCCAGAATGAACAGAAGAATTTGCGCAAGTGACGTCATTTTTAACAACCCTTTTTCCAGTGCGTTAGATTTAGGGCGCAAGTAATCTATTGGCAAGACCCCGTGTGACGGTACGTCCTCGTTGCATGGTAAAAATTCTTTGCTAGCGTGACCATTAAAGGAAAAATTATGTACCCGATAATCCGCATGACAAAAGAATTGATCAAGTTTAGAGGCGCCACTAAACTTGCCATTGATGAGGTGCATGTCTCAAACCATATCTGCTGGCCTGTTGATATTGATATTTTCGGGGAACTGAACAATGGTCGCACGCTGACGTTATATGACTTGGGCCGCCTTGTGATGGGGTACCGTATGGGTTTGCTTGCAGTGAACAAGAAAAATAAATGGGGGATGACAATGGCCGGCGCCTCGGTGCGTTATCGCCGCCGTGTCAAGATGTTCCAAAAATTCACCATGCAATCGCGCGCATTAGGGCGCGATGACAGGTTTCTATATCTGCAACAAACCATGTGGCGCGGGGATACCGCAGTGTCATCCGTGCTGTACCGATCGGCTGTTACCGATAAAAACGGAATTGTGCCCACCCAAGTAGTGGCTGATGCGCTGGGCTACTCCGACTGGCGCCCGGATATGCCCGAATGGGTGACGAACTGGATCAAGGCAGAAGATAGCCGGTCTTGGCCGCCAGAAAGTTGAAAACACCTTGCCACAACTGGGCGAAAGCTATTCAATCGGTTTAAAATAAATGGGGAAGTAGAATGTCACAAAAAGCTAGCAAGAAAGCAATTTGGGGGTGGATGGCCTATGATTGGGCAGCACAGCCGTTTCATACATTGTTAGTGACATTTATTTTTGCGCCTTATTTTGCGTCCGCAGTGGCAAGCGACCCTGTGACAGGGCAGTCCATGTGGGGGTATACGACTGCAATCGCAGGTATAATCCTTGCAATTTGTGCCCCTTTACTGGGGGCTTATGCGGATACAATCGGGCCCAGAAAGCCGTGGATTATGCTGTTTTCAGTTCTATTCGTTTTTGGGTCTTTGCCACTTTGGTTGGCTGTTCCGGGAATGAATAACGCGACGTTGATCTTAGCGGTATTTGCGGTTGGGTTGATCGGTGTTGAATTTTCCCAGATATTTGTAAACGCAATGTTGCCTGAATTGGGTACCAAAGAAGAAATTGGCCGTATTTCCGGTACGGGTTGGGGGCTTGGATATGCGGGGGGCGTTATCGCACTGTTTATCATGCTTCTGTTTTTGGCCGAAAACAAAGAAGGTGTTACTTTGCTAGGCAAAGCGCCTTTGTTTGGGCTGGATACTGAAATGCGTGAAGGCACACGTTCAGTAGGGCCACTGACAGCAATTTGGTATGTTGTTTTTATGGTTCCGTTCTTTTTGTGGGTGCCGGATGTAAAGCGGATTGCGAAAGCTGAAAAAGCCGTTTCTAACGCGCTTAAGCAACTGGGTGAAACACTTCGTACATTACCACAGAACGTCAGTCTTTTTGCCTATCTTGGGTCATCAATGTTTTACCGTGATGCCTTGAACGGTCTGTATACCTTTGGTGGTATCTATGCGGTTGGTGTCCTAGGCTGGTCGGTCATACAGGTTGGTGTTTTCGGTATTATCGCCGCTGTGACGGGTGCAATATTTTGCTGGATCGGTGGCTTTCTGGATCGTGCTTTCGGACCCAAGAAAATGATCATCGCATGCATTTTTGTGCTAATTTTCGTTTGCACGCTAATCATCGGTACATCGCGCGAAACATTCTTTTCGGCAACGTTGGCTGCTGACTCTACCCTGCCGGATAGATTATTCATGATTTGCGGCGCATTGATCGGGGCAGCGGGTGGCATCATTCAAGCATCCTCCAGAACGATGATGGTGTTTCAGGCCAATGAAGAACGGATGACAGAAGCATTTGGACTTTATGCCCTGTCAGGCCGCGCAACTTCCTTTTTGGCGCCTGGGCTTGTTGCTTTGTTTACCGACTTAACAAATAGCCAAAGATTGGGCATACTGCCCATAATCGTACTGTTTTTGATTGGCTTGGTACTGCTGATCTGGGTGGATCCAAAAAAGGAGTATTAACGGTTTGTGGTTTATACGTACAAAGGCAATCATTGTAACGTCTGCCTTGATTTTATCCAGTCATGTGACGGCGGCCGAAACCAAAGCGAATAAATTGTTTGGTGCTAAAAAATCGGCAAGTCAACAGTTGCCTGATGCGTTTGGTACTTATGCCAAAGGCTGTTTGGCCGGGGCAGAACAGATGCCGGAAACCGGCCCGACATGGCAAGCGATGCGTCTGAACCGTAATCGCAACTGGGGCCACCCTGATATGATCCGTTTTTTGAAACGGCTTTCGGCTAGTGCCGCTGCACAACCGGGTTGGAAAGGCATATATATCGGTGACATCTCACAACCGCGCGGCGGGCCGATGACTTCAAGCCATCAGTCACATCAACTGGGGTTGGATGCGGATATATGGTTGTTGCCGCCAAAGCGTTTGAACCTAAGTCGTGCCGAACGTGAAGCGCTGTCATCAAAAACTGTACGGTCCAAAGATTGGCGCACGGTGAACGGCAATTGGACACCTGCCCATATGGAAGTGATCAAAGCGGCGGCAAGCGATCCTGCGGTCGACCGTATTTTCATCACGGCCCCTGCCAAAGTCTGGATGTGTAAACATGCCAAAGGCAATCGTAAATGGTTACAAAAAGTAAGGCCCTATTGGGGCCATCATTATCATTTTCACGTGCGTCTGAAATGCCCGAAAGGGTCAACTATATGTAAAACCCAAAAGCCAACGGTCAAACAACTATCAAAGAACGCCACTGGCTGTGATAAGGATTTGAACTGGTGGGTTACAACAGCGTTGGAACCACCTGATCCAAATGCACCTAAAAAGAAAAAACAGAAAAAACGCGGTGCGCGTGATTATGTTATGGCCGATCTGCCAAGCCAATGCCGCAGAGTGCTAACGTCGCAATGATTAGGTGGATTGCGGCGTTATGCTTTGCCGCCAGTAGTGCCGCAGGGGCAGAAGCAACCTTACTTTCATCTTACGCATGGAGTTTGTCTAATGCTGCTTTTGGTGGCATTTCATCGTTGCATCTGGATGACAAAGGTCAGGCGTTCTTAGCCACTTCGGACCATGGGTATTTCTTATCGGGTCGGGTTATTCGGAAAAGCGGGAAAATTACCAATGTAGTGGATCAAACCCTTGTTCCGATTAAAACCATAAATGGGGCCCCTGTGGGTGAATTGTTCGCGGATGCCGAAGGTATTACCGTCGGTGCCAATGGGCGGGTATTTGTATCATTTGAACGCAAACACCGTGTCTGGGCGTATCCGGATACGAATTCAGCCGCGCAAAAACTTCCAAAGCACAGGGATTTTAAATCGCTGCAAAATAATTCATCGCTGGAAGCATTGGCGATTGACGCAAAGGGTTGGCTTTACGCGCTGCCGGAACGGTCGGGCCAATTGGAAAAGCCTTTCCCGGTTTACCGTTTCAACGGTTTAGCGTGGGATAAACGCTTGAATATTCCGCGGCGCGGTGCGTTTCTGGTTACGGGGGCTGATTTTGGGCCTGATGGCAGGTTTTATCTGCTTGAACGTAATTTCAAATTTCCATTGGGTATTTCAACAAGGGTCAGGCGGTTCTCTTTGACCAAAGCGGGTTTCATGGACGAACAGGTACTGATTGAAACGCCATTCGGTACACATGATAATCTGGAAGGCATATCTGTCTGGCGGGATGATCAGAAACGTATTCGGATCACCCTTGTTTCAGACGATAACTTCAACTTTTTCCAGCGTACGGAACTGGTTGACTATGTTGTGCATTAGCCCGGATTCGCAAGATCCCAATTGTCCATAATTGCGATAGCTTCATCGGCCGTTTCAACGAAATTAAACAGCTCTAAATCATCCGCCCCGATTGTGCCGGCATCGGCAAGCGTTTCCCAGTTGATGATCGAGCGCCAGAACTTTTCACCAAATAAAATCACAGGGATCCGCATCATCCGCCCCGTTTGGATCAGAGTCAGTGTTTCAAACAATTCATCCAAAGTACCAAAACCACCCGGAAAAGCGGTAACGGCTTTTGCACGCATCAGAAAATGAATTTTGCGGGTCGCGAAATAATGGAAGTTAAAGCACAGTTCCGGTGTACAATATTCATTCGGCGCCTGTTCATGTGGCAGAACAATATTCAGCGCAATGGACGCCCCGCCCGCATCAACGGCACCGCGATTGCCCGCTTCCATCACACCGGGCCCACCGCCTGTGACAATCACGTTTGCACGGCCATAGCTTTTCATGCTTTTTTCAGTGACGATGCAGGCAAATTTACGGGCTTCGTCGTAGTATTTTGACAGATTGGCCAACGTTTCGGTCCGGGCATCACTTTTGTCTTTGGGGTTGGGTATGCGCGCGCCACCAAACATTACAACGGTGCTTTCGATACCGCGTTCTGCCAGAACCATCTCTGGCTTCAGCATTTCCAACTGAATACGTGTTGCACGCAATTCATCCCGACACAAAAAATCCGGATCAGCAAAGGCCAACCTGTATGCGGGTGCCCGTGTTTGCGGTGTGTCGGGTGTTTCTTTTAATGTTTTTAAGTCTTCTTCTGCATTCGGAAAGCTTTCTTGATGTCTGCCCATGTCGATTATTCCTTACCTGTTGTCGCCGTGGATTGCGCACTGCCTTAAATCAAACTATAGGCTTCTATCAAATCTATCCAGACACGAATTGGAGATAATCATGTCAAACGCACAACTAGAGACAGCGATTGAAGCTGCATGGGAAGATCGCGATAGCATTACACCCGCCACGACAGGTGAAGTGCGTGAAGCGATTGAAGATACTTTAAGCGCACTTGATAGTGGTTCTTTGCGGGTAGCTGAACCACGCAAGGACGGTAATTGGCATGTTAACCAGTGGGCTAAAAAGGCCGTGCTGTTGTCATTTCGTTTGAACGATATGGCAATTATCGAAGGTGGTCCTGATAATGCGGGTTGGTGGGACAAGGTTCCATCGAAATTTGATGGATGGGGTGAAAATCGCTGGAAAGACGCAGGCTTTCGTGCCGTCCCCGGTTCAATTGTGCGCCGTTCTGCGTTCATCGCCAAAGGCGTGGTTTTGATGCCGTCTTTCGTGAATATCGGTGCTTATGTGGATGAGGGTTCTATGGTCGATGGTTGGGCCACGGTCGGGTCTTGTGCCCAAATCGGCAAGAATGTTCATCTGTCTGGTGGCGTTGGTATTGGCGGTGTTCTGGAACCGATGCAGGCAGGCCCTACGATAATCGAAGATAATTGCTTTATCGGTGCACGCTCCGAAGTGGTTGAAGGTTGCATCGTGCGCGAAGGTTCGGTTCTGGGTATGGGCGTGTTTATCGGCCAATCCACCAAAATCGTTGATCGCGATACGGGAGAAGTTATGTACGGCGAAGTACCTAGCGGTTCTGTTGTGGTAGCCGGTTCAATGCCATCGAAAAACAATGTGAACCTTTATTGTGCGGTAATCGTGAAAAAAGTGGATGCGAAAACACGATCGAAAACGTCGATCAATGAACTATTGCGCGACTGATCCTGTTGTTATGGAAAAAGACGCAAAACAAAAACGCCCCCAGCAGGTTTTCACCCTGCTGGTTCAGGTCGGTCGCAACGACGGTGACGGTCTGCCTAAAAATGCCACAGGCGGTGCGATGATGTGCTTTGCCAGCGGGGTTGATGAAGCGGAAGCGGTACGTGAAACTGTTGCTTTGCTGAAGCGGGCCGATTTGGCCCCTTTGGATGTGACGGGATACGGCACCTTGCAGGAACGGCTTGATGAAGGCCACGATATTAACCAAGAAGAACGTGATTTGATGCAGCAGGCTTTGGATGAGAATTCGGTCGTGGTGTACCAATTGACGCCATTTTTTGATTAGGCCGTGTTTTTAAAGTCTGACAATTTGTCATACGCGTGCCATACGTTAATCATATGCGGATCATACGGGGAATTTACGGCAAATGCTGACCATATTTTTTGACCTTGATGGAACTTTGCTGGACAGCCAATCCGGTATCATGTCGTCGCTTCAACATGCGATGATTGAACTTGGGGCCGAAGAACCTGCAGCGGATGAATTGCGCGGTTTGATCGGAATGCCCTTGCCTTATATCTTCACAGAGCTGTTGGGTGAAGGTGGGGATATTGGTCGTGCGGTTGACCTTTACCGTGATTATTACACAAGCGAAGCGATGTTTGATGCAGTCCCTTATGATGGTGTAAGTCAGATGTTCGATGAATTGCTAACGGTCGAAGCGCGCCTGTTTATCGCGACGTCAAAACCGCAGATTTACGCGCAGCAAATAGCGGAACATTTCGGGCTTTTGGAACCTGTGGAACGTTTGTTCGGTTCTGAACTGGACGGCACCAATT